>Ga0214472_10003242_pt1 | contig 17269 bp, 13 predicted proteins | sample RVTome_6_FD_207662 | JGI IMG/M metagenome (GOLD analysis project Ga0214472, IMG submission 207662) | Soil microbial communities from uranium-contaminated site in the Upper Colorado River Basin, Wyoming, United States - RVT140D175 | ecosystem: Environmental > Terrestrial > Soil > Contaminated >... | reverse complement strand
TATGAAACGCGCCGAAGCCGCCGGGCGTGGTCTTGGCATCACCGGCCTGTCACTTACCGAGGTCGAGGAAAAACGCCGTCTGGAAGGCGCAAAGCTCAAAGCCGCCGAAGCCACGCTTCTGGGAAATGCCATTGCGAGCGGGGCCCGCATTGTCGCGCTGGACGAGCGCGGGCGCATGGAAGGCAGTCAGGCCTTTGCCGCCCGCCTCGGCCAATGGCGCGACAGCGGCACCGCCGATCTCGCCTTTGTCATCGGTGGAGCCGACGGGCTTGATCCCGCCTTTCGCGAACGCGCCGATCATCTTCTCGCCTTCGGGCCCATGACCTGGCCGCATATGCTCGTACGCGTCCTGCTGAGCGAGCAGATTTATCGCGCCGTCAGCATCCTCGCGGGCCATCCCTATCATCGGGTCTGAACAAGACGTCGAGCGGGAAGAATTTAAAATTTCAGCATCTGACCCGTGTTGAACATGATTATTCAATATTTATCAGGCGAAAATACCCCGCAGGCGGGTCCGCACATGGACACAAATCCCGCCTTCGACTATTTTTAAAAGACAAGTGTTTCGGTGATTTGCACGAGCACATGCAGTTTGGATTGTCTCAAAAAGATGAACGGTAAAATCGGCGTCAGTCCCCTCGTCCTTGTCTCGCTGGACGGCTGGGGCATCAGCGCGGAGCGAGAGGCAAATGCTCTCGCCCATGCGCGCACGCCCATCTATGACCGTCTCGCAGGCACCTACCCCCACACCATCCTCACCGCCGCTGGCCCCGCCATCGGCCTGCCCCTGGGCAAACCCGGCAATCAGCAGGCGGGCTATATGGCAATGGGCGCAGGTCGTCCGCTCGAACAGGATATTACGCGCATCAATCGCGCCATTCAGGACGCCGGGCCACACGGCCTTGCCGCCAACCCTGTGCTCGCCAAAATCATCCACCGCGTCCGCTCGCTGGGCGGCGCGGTACATCTGATCGGTCTTGTCTCGCCCGGTGGCGTCGCCGGACACCAAAATCATCTGGCCGTCCTCGCCGCTCTCCTGAGCCACGAAGGCATAAAAGTCTTCATCCACGGCATCATGGACGGCATCGACGTCGCCCCGCAGAGCGGCATCGCCTGCCTCACCGAGTTGCTCGACGACATCGCGGGCGCCGAAAACGCGCGCCTTGCCAGCGTCATGGGACGCGGGCTGGCACTGGACGAGACGGCTGATCCCGCCAGCCTCAAACTGGCTCTCAAGGCCATCGTCGATGCCGATATGCCGCGTACAGAATATCTCTCCGCCCATGTCGATCAATGTTACACCAAGAAGCTCGACGATGATCGCATCACCCCCGCCATAGCCCAGAACTATCATGGCCTCAGGCGCGACGACGCTGTCGTGCTCGTCAATCTGCGTCCCGATCTGGGGGCCGCACTCATGCAGGCCCTGCTCACCAGCGAAACGGGAGGCCTCCTGTCTGCTGCCCATTCATTGGTCGCACTTGATGGCGAAGGACTGGAGAGCGTCGAACCTCTCTTTGCCCGTCTTGACACGCCCGGCACATTTGCCGAAACCGTCTCGCAGGCAGGCCTCACCCAACTCCTGCTCACCGAAACCGTGGCGGAAAAAAACCTCTCCAATTTCTGGCGCGGCGGTGGCCCTCGCCTCTTCCGGGGCGAGACGCTGGCGCTGGCAGAAACCCCGCCGCTGGTCAAAATGGAAAGGCGTCCCGAGCTGGCCGCCGCCGACCTCACCATCGAAGCGATGAATGCCATTAAAAAAGCCGACCGCGATTTCCTGATGGTGAATTTTGCCAATGTCGCCATCGTCGGACGCAGCGGCAACATGCGCGCCACCATCGAAGCTGCCGAAGCCATCGACAAGTTTCTCGGCAAGATCGCCGCTCAGGTCGAAAAACGCGGCGGCACCATGGTCATCACCAGCGCCTTTGGACGCGGCGAAAAAATGGCCGACCTTGAGACCGGGGCCCAATGGCGCGGACCGACCTCTTCCAACATGCCTTTCACGCTTGTCTCCCCCGTGCTTGCCAGAAACCCGCACAAGCGTCTGCGTTTTGGCACGCTCGCCGATGTCGCGCCGACGCTTCTCGACCTCATGAGCATCAAGCGCCCCGCCAGCATGACAGGCACGACGCTGCTGGCCGAACCCGAAATGAACAGTCTCGAACGGCCAGACAGTGTTTCAGCCTGAACACCGTCCCCTATCGATCATCCTCATGGCGCTGGCGCTCGCCCTTGCGTCCACCTTCACCGCGACCACCGCGCGCGCCGAAGTCACCGACCCTTCCAAACTCAAAACCCTGAAACAACAGGTCGACTCCAGCCTCGAACGCAAGAAGGCACTGGAAGCGCAATCACAAGCCGCCGCCGCCGACATCGCCGCAACACGCGCCAGGCTCATTGCCACCGCCGCCAAGGTGCAAGCCCGCGAAGCCGAAGTCTCGGCCTCCGAGCATCGCCTTGACGACCTTAATATCGAAGAAGCCGCGCTGCTCGACCAATTGAAAAAGCGCCGGGGCCGCATCTCCACCCTGCTGGGTGCCCTCGCGCGCCTCGATCGCAACCCGCCGCCCGCCCTCACCGTCAAACCCGACGATGCACTGGGGGCCATTCGCGGGGCCATCCTCATGGGCGAGGCTGTGCCCGAACTCAAAACCCAGGCCGAAGAGCTGAAGCATCGCCTGCATGATCTCATGGCCCTCCGCCAGAGCATTCAGGCCGAACGTACAACGCTCGCCCAGGCCAAATCCTCGCTGGAGCGCGAGCGCGCCGATCTGGAAAACCTGCTGGCACAGAAAATAGCCGGACAAAAGAAACTGACTGTCGCCGCTTCAAGGGAAGAAGAACGTGCCTCAAAGCTCTCACGCGAGGCGACCGACCTCAACGACCTGATCGCGCGGCTGGAAAATCAGGCCCAGAACCGCCTGCCCCAAACGCGACCAGAGCCGCCTGCCCCCGCCGCCAAACCAGAAGCCGCACCGGCCTATGCTCAATCCACCCCCCCGGACATGCAAGCCAACGGCAAAGGCGGCGAACTGGCCATGCTGACCCCGCCCCCGGCCTCCCCGGCCCTGCCTTCATCGCGCCGTTTTTCTGAGGCAAAAGGGCTGATCCATCTGCCTGCCACCGGCCTCCTGCGCTCCGGTTTCGGGCAGCCCAATGGCGCAGGCGGACTGACAGAAGGCATGACCATCGCCACCCGGCCCGGCGCGCAGGTCGTCGCCCCCTTCGACGGGAAAATCGTTTTTGCCGGGCCTTTCCGCCGTTATGGCCAGCTATTGATCCTGTCGGTCGGCGAGGGCTATCATGTGCTGCTTGCCGGGATGGCTGATATTGACGGCACGGTTGGCCAGTCAGTTCTCGCGGGCGAGCCTGTCGGGCGCATGGGCTCGGCAGAATCAGGCTACGATCAACCATCTTCCGAAGAAAATCATGATTCGGCGCGGAAATCCGCGACAGACGGAAGACCCTCCCTTTATATTGAGTTTCGCAAGAACAGCGATCCGATCGACCCTCGACCCTGGATATTGATTAGTGACAAGAAGGCTCATGGATAAATGAAAAAGTCAGTGCTTACAGGTTTCGCTGTTGGAACGCTGGTTTCGGCCCTAGCGATGTTTGCCTTCCAGTCGGACGGGTTTGACGGCGCAGCCCATGCCGACGGCAGCGACACCTATCGTCAGTTGAACCTTTTCGGCGACGTCTTTGAGCGTGTCCGGGCCGATTATGTCGAGCCCGTCGATGATACCAAGGCCGTCGAAGCGGCGATCAACGGCATGCTCGCCTCGCTTGATCCGCATTCGAGCTATATGAACCCCAAGAATTTCCGCGACATGCAGGTGCAGACGCGCGGCGAGTTCGGCGGCCTCGGCATTGAGGTCACAATGGAAAATGGCGTCGTCAAGGTCGTCACCCCCATCGACGACACGCCCGCCAGCCGCGCCGGCCTTCGCCCCAATGACTACATCACCCATATCGACGGCAAGCCGATCCTCGGCCTGACCCTGTCGGACGCCGTTGACCAGATGCGCGGGCCGGTTGATACACCGATCACGCTCACGGTCGTGCGCAAGGGCAAGGATGAACCCTTCGACCTGCAGCTCAAGCGCGCTGTCATCACCATCAAATCGGTGAAATACCACCGCGAAGGCGACATCGGCTATCTTCGCATCACCTCTTTCAACGAACAGACCGGCGACCTGCTGGAAGAAGCCATCGACAAGCTGCAACACGAGATCGGCGCTGCTCAGGTCAAAGGCTATATCCTCGACCTGCGCAACAACCCCGGCGGCCTGCTCGATCAGGCCATCACCGTCGGCGGCGATTTTGTCGAGGAAGGCGAAATCGTTTCGACCCGCGGTCGCCACCCCGAAGACACGCAGCGCTATAACGCGCATGGCGGCGACCTCACCAAAGGCCGCCCCGTCATCGTGCTCGTCAACGGCGGTTCGGCCTCGGCTTCCGAGATCGTCGCGGGCGCGCTTCAGGATCATCGCCGCGCCACCATTCTGGGCACCCGCTCCTTTGGCAAAGGCTCGGTTCAGACCATCATTCCGCTGGGTTCGGATGGCGCTCTACGCCTGACCACGGCGCGCTATTACACGCCATCGGGCCATTCCATTCAGGCCAAGGGCATTCAGCCTGATATCAAGGTCGAACAGACCGAAGATGCCAAGATCAGGAAGCAGACAGTCATCACGGGCGAAGCCGAATTGCCCGGTCATCTGACCCCCGAAGACGGCTCCTCGGAAGTGGCGGGCTCCGACAGCTATGTGCCGCAGGACAAGAAGGACGACAAGCAACTGCTTTACGCCATCGACCTCCTGAACGGCATCCGCAAAAACGCCGCCTTCCTGACAGGCAAATCGACAACCGCCGCCAATTGATCGCCACTTATTGATTGCCGCCAGAAAGTCGAAAAAGGATCATCGCGGGTAAAATGCCGGTCGGAAACAGCAGCAGGAAACGCGGACCCAGCATTCTTCTGCTGACCGCCATCCTCGTCGCCAGCCTCTACGGCGGTGTCGCGGGCTGGCTTGCACTGACCAGCAGCCCCAACGATGGCAAACCTCTCGTCGTGTTGAACATCACGCCCGAACCCGCGGAGGTAAACAAGGCAGCAAACAAAGAGGCCACGCCTCCGCCACCCGGCGACCTGCGCGCCGACGAACCGGCAGGCGAACCGCCCGCCGACAATTCCGATGCAACACCGGGCGCAACCCCGCTGCCCGCCGGAGCCTCCAACCCCGACGCCCTCAGCCCTGCCGAACTCTCCCTCCTTGAAGCCGCCCAAAAACTCAATGGCGCCAACAACGCTGGCGATGACAGCGGCGACAACACAAGTGACAACGGCGCGGGCGACATCAAGATCGTTGGTGCTGAGGCCGTCTCCGGTGACGCGGCAAATTCCACAGCCGCCGCACTCGCCCCCGTCGCGCCCCTGACGTCTGTGCCCGATCCTGCCCTGATCGAAAAAAGCCCGGCAGGCCCGCTTCCCATCGTCGCCAGCGATGGACGCAAGGCCTACAAGGTCTATGCGCGGCCCTTGCCGTCTAACATTTCCAACGGGCCGCGCATCGCGCTCGTCGTCTCAGGTCTTGGCATTTCCGAAAGCGCCACCAGACACGCCATTGAGACACTGCCACCCGAAGTCACCCTGTCATTCGCTCCCTATGGCGACAACCTTCAGGACTGGATCACCAAGGCGCGGGCAGGCGGGCACGAAGTGCTCCTCGAATTGCCGATGGAGCCCTTTGGCTACCCGCAGAACGATCCCGGTCCCTATACGCTGCTCACCTCCCTCTCCCCCTCTGAAAACATCGCGCGTCTGCAATGGCTCCTCAGCCGTTTCACTGGCTATGTCGGTGTCATGAACTATCAGGGCGCACGCTTCCTCACCGATCAATCGGCCCTCGCGCCCATTCTTTCGGCGGTGAAATCGCGCGGCCTCATGTATGTCGACAATGGCGCCTCAAGCCGCAGCCTCGCCCCCACCCTCGCGCCGGGGATCAATCTCCCCTTTAGCGAAGGCAGCCGCACCGTCGATCCGGTCCGCAGCTCCGATGTCATGGCCCAGTCTTTCACCGCTCTTGAAGCAAGCGCCAAATCCGGCGGCCCCGCCATCGGTATCGCGTCAGGCTTCCCCGTCACCGTGGACGCCATCACCGACTGGACCAAAACCCTCGCGCCCCGAGGCATCACCCTCGTCCCCGTCAGCGCCACGCTCGACACCAATTGATACGGAAGTTCATGGCCAAAATGCCCAAAGAAACCATTCCCGACGGCGTTCTGATTGACCCTGAAACGCTCCCCTACCGCCCCTGTGCGGGCGTCGTGCTCATCAACCATGACGGGCGTGTCTTCATGGGCAACCGCATCGAGACAGGCGAATCCGCCGCCTTCACCTGGCAATTGCCGCAAGGCGGCATCGACGAGGGCGAAGAGCCGCAACAAGGCGCGCTGCGCGAAACATACGAGGAGACAGGCGTTCATCCCTCCAAGGTCGAAATCATCGGCACCATAGAGGATTGGCTCATCTATGACCTGCCGCCGGATCTCGTGGGCCGGGCGCTCAAGGGAAAATTTCGCGGCCAGAAACAACGCTGGTTCGCCTTGCGGTTTTTAGGTACCGACGACGACATCGACATCGCGGCGGACGCGCATCAGGAATTCAGCGAATGGAAATGGGTCGCGCTTGACGAGATCGTCGATCTCGTCGTGCCCTTCAAACGCGACATCTACCGCCGCATCGCGACCGATTTCGCAGCCCTCGCCAGGCCCTCGCGCTAGACAGCCGCGCCCGACAGCCGCCACGTCCGAAAGCGCCAGAAGGCCCAGACCGAAGACGCCACCACACGCAGAAAAATCCCATGCGGGCGCAGACCAATCGCCTTGCCGACCATCGCCACCAGACGATCCGTGTGCTGACGTTTGTAAAGCGAGAAAGCGCGCCTCTCATAAGCCTTGGCAAAAACCGCGCGGTCATAGGCCACCGCCCCATCGGCTTTCGTATTGGCCGCATAATAGGCGTAGCTCAATTCATCATCATCGGCTTCCGAGACGCGACCCAGAGCAATCCGCGCACGCGCCCATTTGCCCGGCAGCACCTCGTTCAGCCCCTTGAATTGCTCATAAAAAAGCTTGTAGTGACGAAACTCGTCGGCGGCCACATTGGCCACGATCTGCTTCAACACCGGCTCGCTCGTCGCATCCTTGATCGCCGTGTAATAAGACGACGTGCCGCTTTCCACCACGCAACGCGCCACCAGCTCACCCGCCCGGCTGCCGCGCACCGATTGCACCTCGTCAACCGGGATCGAATAGCCCGCCCGAAACCGCTGAAAAGCCTCCTCGAATTTGAAGTCGGGATCAGCCAGTTCCGCCCAGCGCGCCAGCGCCGCGCCATGCTGGATTTCTTCCGCGCCCCAGGCCCGCACCACAGCCTTCACATCAGGCCGGTCAGCAAAGACATTGCACAGATAGGTCACATAGTCGGGCGCATTATATTCGACCAGCGCCGCCGCCTTCACCGCGCACAGAACATCGGCGTCAACCTTGGAGGCGTCGAAATCACCCCAATGAATATCGTCCAATGACCAGTGTCGCGTCATAATTCTGCCTGTCAGCCGTTCTCGATTGTCACAAATCTTACTTCAAGGGCCCGCGCACGTTAAGCCCCGGCGGCGGGCCAAAACATCGCATGCCGCAAACGCCCGCGAACCCTTGAAGACTCAGGAAAGAAAAAAGGCGACGCCCGGTCAGCGCCGCCTCTTTCGATGTCACTTCGCTACGTCGAAAACCCTTACAGAGCCTCGCGCAACTGCTTCAGATGATCGAGCTTTTCCTGCGCTGCCTGACGTGTGTCGTCGGATTTGGCATCCGCCACATCTTCCTGCGCATTCTGGATTTCCTGATCAAGCATCGCCGTATCAAGTTCTTCCAGAGGAATGGCATTCTCAGCCAGAATGGTCAGCCCCTTCGGCGTCACTTCGGCAAAACCACCGCGCACGAAAATGCGCCGCTGGCTCTTGCCCGCGTCATCGACATTGATCACACCGGGACGCAAAGTCGTCATCACCGGCGCATGTCCGGCCAGAACGCCAAAGTCGCCTTCCTTGCCGGGCACGGTCACCATGTCAACGCCTTCTGAAAGAAGGAGCCGTTCAGGCGACACGAGGTCGAATTGCAGCTTGTCAGCCATGAGCCCTTACCCGAGTTTCTTTAAGCAGCTTCAGCAGCCAGACGCTCGGCCTTTTTGACCGCATCATCAATCGTGCCGACCATGTAGAAGGCCGCTTCCGGCAGATGGTCATAGTCACCGTCGCAGAGACCCTTGAAGCCTTTGATGGTGTCCTTGATATCGACGAGCACGCCCGGCGAACCCGTGAACACTTCGGCCACGAAGAACGGCTGGCTGAGGAAGCGTTCGATCTTGCGCGCGCGCGTCACGACCAGCTTGTCTTCTTCCGACAGTTCGTCCATGCCGAGAATGGCGATGATGTCCTGCAGCGACTTGTAGCGTTGCAGAATTTCCTGCACGCGACGCGCCGTGTCGTAATGTTCCTGTCCGACAACACGCGGCTCAAGAATACGGCTGGTCGAATCGAGCGGATCCACGGCGGGATAAATGCCCTTTTCCGAAATCGCACGGTTGAGCACGGTCGTCGCATCCAGATGAGCAAACGAAGCAGCAGGCGCCGGGTCGGTCAAATCGTCGGCAGGCACATAAATCGCCTGCACCGAGGTGATCGAACCCTTGGTTGTGGTCGTGATGCGTTCCTGCAGCGCGCCCATGTCTGTCGCCAGGGTCGGCTGATAGCCCACGGCGGAAGGAATACGTCCCAGCAGAGCGGACACTTCTGAACCGGCCTGCGTGAAGCGGAAAATATTATCGACGAAGAAGAGCACGTCCTGACCCTTGTCGCGGAAATGTTCGGCAACCGTCAGCCCCGTCAGAGCCACACGCGCACGCGCTCCGGGCGGCTCGTTCATCTGGCCGAACACAAGGGCGCATTTCGAACCGGTGGTGTCACCGTTGTTTTCATGCGGGTCCTTGTTCACGCCGGACTCGATCATTTCGTGATAAAGGTCGTTGCCTTCGCGAGTACGCTCACCCACACCGGCAAACACCGAGTAACCACCATGCGCCTTGGCGATGTTGTTGATCAGTTCCTGAATGAGAACCGTCTTGCCGACACCGGCACCGCCGAACAGGCCGATCTTGCCGCCACGCGCGTAAGGCGCAAGCAGATCGACAACCTTGATGCCCGTGACGAGCATTTCAGCTTCGGTTGATTGCTCAACGAAAGGCGGCGCGTCCTGATGGATCTGGCGGAAGCCTTCGTTCTTCACCGGGCCCGCTTCATCCACCGGCTCGCCGATGACGTTGATGATGCGGCCCAGCGTACCTTCACCGACCGGCACCGAGATCGCCGTGCCCGTGTCGCGCACTTCGTCGCCGCGTGTCAGACCTTCGGTGGTGTCCATCGCGATGGCGCGAACCGTGTTTTCACCCAGATGCTGCGCCACTTCGAGCACCAGACGCTGACCATTGTTGGTCACTTCCAGCGCGTTCAGAATGGCGGGCAGATTGTCGGGGAACTTAACGTCCACGACGGCGCCGATTACCTGGGCGATCTTTCCGACTGCTTTGCTCATAGCATTTCCTTCAATCTTCCCGTCTCAGGGGGCCCATCGAGGGCAAGAGTAGCTTTACAGGGCTTCTGCGCCCGAAATAATTTCGATCAGTTCCTTGGTGATCATCGCCTGCCGCGAACGGTTGTAGGTGATGTTCAGCTTCTTGATCATCTCGCCGGCATTGCGCGTGGCATTATCCATGGCCGACATCTTGGCCCCGAATTCACCAGCAACATTTTCAAGCAGCGCCTTGAAAATCTGGATCGACAGATTGCGCGGCAAAAGGTCTTTCAGAATTTCAGCTTCGTCCGGCTCATAGTCATAAATCGCACCACCCAGATCGACGCCCGCCACTTCGTCAGCGGACGGAAGGCTGGCCGGGATCAACTGCTGGGCCGTGGGGATCTGCGTCACGACATTGACGAACTTTGAATAGAACATCGTCGCCACGTCAAACTCGCCCGCCTCGAAAGACGCAAGCACATATTGCGAAATATCTTCCGCCTGCGCAAAACCGATCTGGCGGACGCCCGTGAACTCATAAGATTTCACGAATTTTTCACCGAACAGACGCTTCAGCGCATCGCGGCCCTTACGGCCCACGGTCACGATCTTCACCGTCTTGCCCTCACGAATGAGCTTGTAAACATGCTCACGCGCCAGACGCGAAATCGACGAGTTGAAACCGCCGCAAAGCCCGCGGTCAGCGGTCGCGACAATCACCAGATGGGTCTGGTCGCTGCCGGTTCCGGCAAGCAGCGCGGGCGCGCCCGCACGTCCCGCCATGCCGGACGCCAGATTGGCCATGACGCTGTCCATGCGGCTTGCATAGGGACGCGCCGCTTCGGCGGCTTCCTGAGCACGACGCAGTTTCGCCGCCGCCACCATCTGCATGGCTTTGGTGATTTTCTGCGTCGATTTCACGCTCGCAATGCGGTTTCTTAGGTCTTTTAGGCTCGCCATTCGCTGCTACCTGGGTCTGTCGTTCAGCTTACGGTGATACTCAGGCAAACGCTTTGGCGAAGCTTTCGACAGCCGCCTTGAGTTTGCCTTCGGTTGCGTCAGAAACGGCCTTCTCGGTACGGATCGCATCGAGAATTTCCGCATTATTCGCGCGCACGGAGCGCAGGAACTCATCTTCAAAACGACCCACATCGGAGACCGGCAGCTTGTCGAGATAGCCGTTCACACCGGCATAAATCACGACGACCTGCTCTTCCACCTTGAGCGGCGAGAACTGCTTCTGCTTCAGCAGTTCCGTGAGCCGCGAGCCACGGTTCAGCAAGCGCTGTGTGGCGGCGTCAAGGTCAGAGCCGAACTGGGCAAAGGCGGCCATTTCGCGATACTGCGCGAGTTCGCCCTTGATCTTGCCCGCGACCTGCTTCATCGCCTTGATCTGCGCCGACGAACCCACGCGGCTCACCGACAGACCGACGTTCACCGCCGGACGGATGCCCTGATAGAAGAGATCCGTTTCAAGGAAGATCTGGCCGTCGGTGATCGAGATCACGTTGGTCGGAATATAGGCCGACACGTCGTTGGCCTGCGTTTCAATGATCGGCAGGGCGGTCAGTGAGCCCTTGCCATTTTCGTCATTGAGCTTGGCAGCGCGTTCGAGCAGACGGGAATGGAGATAGAACACGTCGCCGGGATAGGCTTCACGTCCCGGCGGACGACGCAGCAGCAGCGACATCTGGCGATAGGCCACGGCCTGCTTGGAAAGATCGTCATAAACGACAAGGCCATGCATGCCATTGTCACGGAAATATTCGCCCATCGTGCAACCAGCAAATGGTGCCAGGAACTGCAAGGGGGCAGGCTCCGACGCCGTCGCCGCAACAATGATCGTGTACTGAAGAGCGCCGTTTTCTTCCAGCGTCTTCACGATCTGGGCAACCGTCGAGCGCTTCTGGCCGATGGCGACATAGATGCAATAAAGCTTGGCACCTTCATCATCACCCGCATTGAGCGACTTCTGATTGAGGATGGCGTCAATCGCGATGGCGGTCTTGCCGGTCTGACGGTCACCAATGATCAATTCGCGCTGGCCACGGCCAATCGGGATCAGGGCGTCAATGGCTTTCAGACCCGTCTGCATCGGCTCATGCACCGATTTGCGGGGGATGATGCCGGGCGCTTTCACGTCCACGCGGCGGCGTTCAGCCCCTTCGATCGGGCCTTTGCCGTCGATCGGGTTGCCGAGCGGATCAACAACGCGGCCCAGCAGACCCTTGCCCACGGGCACGTCCACGATGGCACCAGTCCGTTTGACCGTATCGCCTTCTTTAATGTCACGGTCGTTACCGAAAATAACGATACCGACATTGTCAGCTTCAAGGTTCAGCGCCATGCCGCGCACGCCGCCGGGAAACTCGACCATTTCGCCCGCCTGGACGTTGTCGAGACCATAGACGCGGGCAATACCGTCACCGACGGAAAGAACCTGGCCGATCTCGGATACCTGCGCTTCCGCGCCGAAACCCTGGATCTGCTGCTTGAGGATTGCAGAAATTTCCGCAGCCTGAATGTCCATCAGGAGGCCTCTTTCATTGCGAGCTTGAGAGAATTGAGTTTGGTTTTGAGAGACGAATCGATCATCCGGCTCCCGACCTTGACGACCAGCCCGCCAAGGAGCGTGTTGTCGACATGGGCATTGATCTGAACATCGCGGCCCGTCGCCGTCTTCAGCGAGGCTTTCAAGCTTTGAATCTGGGCATCGCTCAGCGCATGGGCTGAGGAAACATCGGCGGTCAGTTCGCCGCGCTTGACCGCCATCAGAGCATCAAAGCCCGCGATCATGTCGGGCAGCGCAAAAAGGCGGCGATTGCGGATCACCAGATTGATAAAATTGGCGACCAGCCCCTTGATGCCGGCGCGTTCGAGAATAGCAGCGAAAGCGCGCGCCTGTTCGTCGATACCAAAAACGGGACTCGTAACGAGGCGACGCAGATCGTCGCTCTCCTTGATAAGGGCGCTGACGGTGGCAAGATCGCTTGCCGCAGCGTCAAGGCCGTTCGCGCCCTCGGCCAGCTCAAACAGAGCCGTGGCGTAGCGACCAGCCATACCTGAAACGTGATGCTCGGATGCCAAATTGAGGCTCGCTTAAGTTTCCGTGAAAACCACCGCACCGGCCAAAACACCGATACGCTAAACAATTGAATTCGTTAACTTATTTTGACGCCGGAAAGAGGGCTAACCGATGCATCCCCCGAAGCCGCGCGTTAGGTAACACAAGGCCGTGGGCAGCGCAACAACGGTGCCCTCAAATTGCTGAAGATGCGGCATTTTGGGCAGGGCAAAAACAAAAGGCGTCCCCTTGGGAACGCCCTTTTGAAATTCAGCGCGGCGACGAAGCCCGATCAGGCGGCTTCCGCGACAAAATTGGCGGCAAAGACGTTATGGAAGGTGGTGACAATGCGATAATGATTGTCCACACACCATTGCTCAAACTCAGGAATACGCGTCCGCACGACCTCGATCATGAGAATCGGCCTGTTTTTGGCGATTGTCTGATGTGCCCCTGCCAGAACCTCAAATTCCATGCCCTCGACGTCGATCTTCATGAAGTCATAGCGCGTGTCGGCGAGCTTTTCATCCAGCGTGAAAACCTCAAGCTCCCCCTCGCCCTCCTTCAGCCGCGCCGCGCCGAGATTATTGTCGCCGGGAAGCTCGATGGCGAATTTGCCATAGGCCGCGCCTGCCCCGATGCCGATGCCGCGATCATCAATAATGGCATCGAGTCCATTGGCCTGAATATTCCTGGTCAGCAGCGCGATGGCCTCAGGGTTCGGCTCGAAAGGATAGATTTTCTGCGCGCTCATATGCTGCGCGTAATAGACGAGGTGATTGCCGATATTGGCCCCAACCTCGACAATCGACTTGCCTGACCCGACGATATTTTTCAGAAACTCCAGTTCCTTGATCTCAAAGAACATGCCGTGGCAATGATGCCGCTGAATAATGTCGAAGGGATTGCTGATCGAAAATTGCGCTGTCTTCTCGTTGAAAGGCACTTGCGACGAGACATGGCACGATTGCAGCTTGTCGAGCACATAAGGCTGGATCGCCTTTTCCCACACATCGCTGCCGACCTCGCCCGCCTCGGGTTTGGCCGCACGGCGCTCGATGGCAAAAACACTCGCCACCTTGGCACAGGAGAAACGCTCCCACAGATCAAGCATGTATTTATATTCCGCGCCCGTTCCAATCGTCAGATCGAACCCGACCTCCAGCGCACATTGCGTCCGCACAAAATGCGGAAAGCTGATACCCAGCACCGGCATGCACCGCAGCACATCCTCGATCCTGTCCATCGTCATCGGCTGATGTTCAACGAGCGCCACCCCCTCGCTGCCGATCTGATTGACGCAGATATTGCCCCAGACCGCATCAAGCGAACCGCGGAAATTTTCCAGATGCTGAAAGGCCGACGCATTCATCAGGTCAGCGACACCCATCATGAAAAGCCAGTCGCAATCGCGCCCGGCTGCAATCTCAATCCCGAGATTCAATCGTTCCGCCGCCGACATCGCCCCCGTCGTATCCCAGATCGGAATGATGTCATGAGCCTCAAAGCCCCCCTGCCCATAGGCCCAGGCCGTTTCAATCGACTGGCAGCAGGGATCAAAGTCGGCTTGCTGGCCCGGCCCGATGGAAATAATGACGGCACATTTCATAAGAGGGTCTCCGGCGAAATCTCTGGATCAAAACTCAACGCCAATGCTGCTGCACCCAGGGCACCTGCGGCAGTTCATGCGGCTTGGGACGACCATGAAAATTGACAACACGCACCTCAGGTGCCAGCGCCGCAGGCACCTTCAGCGCCTCCACGCCTGCATCGCACACTTCAAACCGAAACGACTTCACCGTTGCAGGCACCGCTTCATCGACGAAATAAACATCCTTCATCTGCTGCCAGATATAGAGCTGGTCGCCGCCTGCCAGATTGAAGACATCGGGAATGTCGCGGCAAAAAGCATCGTAGATGAACGAGAGTTCCGGCGCGCGAAAATAGAGCCACGACGAATTCATCTGCGACCCCATCCAGCGCAAGGGATCGCGATAAGCGCAAAGCCTGGCGCGCGACTTGCGGCAGGCCGCCAGCAGCGGCCCGATATCGCCAACGAGAATTTGATCAATGTCGAGATAAAGCGTTTCACCTTCCGGCATCACCGGCGAAAAAAGAAACAGCTTGTTCCACCAGCCCGGCACATCCATCGGTGGCGCAATCACCCTGATCGCCGGATCAAGCCCTGCCGGATTTTCAGTGATGCAATAAAGATCGAAAGGCTCATCAAGATGACGCCGCAACATCGACAACATGCGGTTCACATAGTCCGACGCATAAAAATCGCCAAACTTCACCGTCGCCACATTCAATCGTGATGCCATTCCTGCCCTCGCCACCTCGCGTCATGCGATTAAGACCCGGCGATGGTTAATCTGACGTTAAGCATGTCAGCGCGGCACAGCTCACAAAAAACTATAGGGATCGATATCCACCGACACGCGCACCCGCCCCGGCACTTTCAGCGGCTCCAGCCAGGCCTGCATATAGGCCTGAATATTGACATGCCGACCCGCCTTGACGAGGAAGCGGAGCCGCGTGCGCCCGCGCAGCAGCGCCAGTGGCGCAGGGGCCGGTCCCAGCACCGCCACATCGTCAGCCTGTGGCGCGGCACGTGCCAGCTCGCGCGCCCAATGCTGCGCCAGGCCCGCATCTTCCGACGACACCACAACACCCGCCAGCCGCCCATAGGGCGGCAGCTTGATCCTTTCACGCGCCTGCGCCTCGCGTGCCAAAAACGCATCCCGGTCGCCCGCGATCAAGGCGCGCATCACGCTGTGGTCAGGCATATAGGTCTGCAGATAAACACGACCCTTGCGCTCCGCCCGGCCCGCCCGCCCCGCCACCTGCTGCAAAAGCTGAAACGTCCGCTCGGCAGCACGCAGATCACCATTTTCCAGACCCAGATCAGCGTCCACCACGCCCACCACCGTCAACCACGGAAAATGATGCCCCTTGGCAACAATCTGTGTACCGATGATAATATCGACCTCGCGCGCCTCCACCGCCGCAAAGGCTTCTTCATGGCTCTGCGGCCCCCGCAGATTGTCGCTTGAAAGCACAGCCACCCGCGCCTGCGGAAACCGCTCGGCCACCTCCTCGGCAATCCGCTCCACGCCCGGCCCGCAAGCCACCAGCGAATTTTCCGCATGGCACGACGGACAGGCACGGGGAATACCGCTCGTATAGCCGCAATGATGACAGACCAGTTCACGGCGAAAACGATGTTCCACCATCCAGGCCGAACATTGCGGACATTCGATCCGGTGCCCGCAGGTCCGGCACAAGGTCAGCGGCGCATAGCCGCGACGATTGAGAAACAGCATCGACTGTTCGCCCGCCGCAAAGGCCGCCGCCACTTCCGCCACCAGCCGGGGCGACAACCATCTGCCGCGCTCGGGCGGACTGTCCCGCATGTCGATGGCCTCAATCACCGGCATCTCCGCCACGCCATGTCGCTGCGTCAGCGCCACGCGCTCATAGCGCCCCTGTTCCACATTCACCACTGTCTCCAGCGATGGCGTCGCCGAACTCAGCACAATCGGAAACCTGCCCAACGAAGCCCGCACCACCGCCATGTCACGCGCATGATAATTGACGCCCTCATCCTGCTTGAAGGCCGCCTCATGTTCCTCATCCACCACAATGAGACCGAGTTCAGCAAAAGGCAGAAACAGCGCCGAGCGCGCGCCCACAACCACCCGCACGCGGCCCTCCGAAACCCCGCGCCAGACCCGCGCCCGCTCGCGTGTCGAAAGCTCCGAATGCCATTCAGCAGGCCTGACGCCAAATCGCGCCTCGAAGCGCTCCAGAAACTGGCTCGTCAAAGCAATCTCCGGCAACAGGATCAGCGCCTGTCGTCCCTGTCGCAGCGTCTGCGCCACCGCCTCAAAATAAACTTCCGTCTTGCCCGACCCCGTCACCCCATCGAGCAAGAGCGCTGCAAAACCTTCAGCCGCCACCCGCTCGCACAGCAATTTTGCTGCTGCCGCCTGCTCGCCCGACAATGGCTTGCCATGGGCTTCAAAATCAATCGGCGGAAATTCGGCCTCCGCCGACATTTCATGTGCCACCAGCGTGCCCGCCTCCACCAGCCCGCGCACCACACCCTCCGAGACACCTGCTTCCTCAGCAATCTCACGGATACTGCGCGCAAACCCATCCGACACGCTTTCCACAACGCGCTCGCGCGCGGGCGTCATGCGGCTGGGGCGCTTGTCGGTCAGTCGATAGACCCGCCGCACCCGCGCCGGTTCCAGCGCGCCGGGTGCGCGCATAGCGAGTCTCAGCACCGCACCACGCGGATTGAGCGTATAGCCCGCCATCCAGTCGATGAAGCGCCGCAGCCCCTCCGGCATGGGCGCGACCTCCAGCACTTCCACGATCGGCTTGATCCGCTTGGTCTCCAGCCCGCTTGCGCCCTCCCCCCAGACAATCCCCACAAGGCGCTGGGCGCCCAGCGGCACCACCACATAGGAGCCCGGCTCCACCTTCATGCCGTCGGGCACCTCATAGTCATAGGGGTCCGGCAGCGCCAAAGGCACAAGAACGGCAACACGCTGCGGC
>Ga0214472_10003241_pt1 | contig 17269 bp, 17 predicted proteins | sample RVTome_6_FD_207662 | JGI IMG/M metagenome (GOLD analysis project Ga0214472, IMG submission 207662) | Soil microbial communities from uranium-contaminated site in the Upper Colorado River Basin, Wyoming, United States - RVT140D175 | ecosystem: Environmental > Terrestrial > Soil > Contaminated >... | reverse complement strand
ACCATCGCGATGTCGACGCGCTCGTCGTTGGCGAGGTCGGCGTTGAGATCCCGGATGGCCTGGGTGTCCTCATCGGTCTCCGCAGGATCGATCACGCGGCCGCTCCACAGCACGTTGTCGATTGCGATCAGGCCGCCAGGCCGCACGAGGAGCAGCGCCCCTTCGACGTAGCCGCGGTAGCTGGTCTTGTCGGCGTCGATGAAGGCAAGGTCGAAGGTCCCCGGTCCGTCCGTGGCCAGCAGCGCCTCGAGGGTTTCCAGTGCCGGAGCCAGTCGCAGGTCGACTCGATCCTCGACCCCTGCGGCTGCCCATGTCCGTCGCGCGACGGCGGTGAAATCCTCGGACACGTCGCAGCACACGATCCGGCCGTCCGGCGGCAGCGCCAGCGCCATCGCCGTCGAGGAATAGCCCGTGAACGTACCGATCTCGAGAACGCGTCGGGCATTCAGCAGCTTGACCAGCATCGAGAGGAGGGCTCCCTGCTCGACGGCGATCTGCATGCCGGCCTGCGGCATCACCGCGGTCTCCTCGCGCAGGCGGCCCAGCACCTCCGGTTCCCGCGCCCCGACCTCGATCAGGTAGGCGTTGAGCTCGTCAGTGAGGCCGATGGATCCCTTTGACATGCGGCCATCGTAGCGCCGTGTGGCAGCGGCTACGATCCTGACGTGAAATTCGGACTCCAGATCAACAGCTTCACCTGGCCCGGCGGCGCCGCGGCCATCGGTCCAACCCTGGCGCGCGTCACCCGCACCGCCGATGACGTGAGCTTTGACTCGATCTGGGTGATGGACCACTTCTTCCAGATCCGCGGCCTGGGACCGCCCGAGGCGCCGATGCTCGAGGGGCTGACCGCGCTCGGCTTCATGGCCTCGAATTCGGAGAAGGCCCGCCTCGGTCTGATGGTTGGTGGCATCCACTACCGGCCGCCGGGCCTCTGGATCAAGGCCGTCACCGCGCTCGACGTGCTGTCGGGTGGCAGGGCCTGGTTCGGGATGGGCGCGGCCTGGAACGAGGAGGAGTCGACCGCCCTCGGCTTCCCGTTCCCGCCACTCCGCGATCGCTTCGAGATGCTCGAGGAGACCCTGCAGATGGCGGTCGCGATGTGGTCCGGCGGAACCGGCACAGGCGAGTCGTTCAGTGGTAAGCACTACACCGCGACGCGCCTCATGAACTCGCCCCAGGCGATCTCGCGGCCCCGCATCCCGATCATGATCGGGGGCGGCGGGGAGCGGAAGACGCTGCGCCTGGTGGCGCAGTACGCCGACGCCTGCAACGTGTTCGGCGATGCGGCGCGGATCTCGCACAAGTACGCTGTGCTGCGCGAGCATTGCGAGCGGCTGGGCCGCCCGTACGACGAGGTCGAGCGCAGCACACTGCAGAGCGTGGACCTCGACGCGCAGTCGAGCGACCAGCTGGTCGAGCGCTTCGGCGCCCTCGGCGAGGCCGGCGCCCAGCACATCCTGATGAGCGTGCGGGGTGTGAGCGACGTCTCGAGGCTCGAGCGCCTTGGCGCAGAGGTCCTGCCGCAGCTCCGCTGAGGTGTCGGTGACCGTCAGGAAGGCTCGTCGGTCGGCTCGATACGCAGGACGGCCTCGACCGCGAGCCGAAGGAGCAGGTCGCGGCCGGTTTCGTGGTGCGGCCATCCCCGGCCATCCCACGCCTCCCCGGAGAGGTCATCGCCAGCGTAGAGCATCTGCCCGAAGGAGACGCCCCGGAACTGAGCGACGGCGAAGAAGGCGGCGGCCTCCATCTCGACCGTGAGGCAGCCTTCGGCCACGCGCCGGCGGACCTTGTCTCTGGTCTCGCGATAGATCCCGTCCGTCGTCCACGTCTTGCCGGTCACGTGTGGGACGCCATGTGCTTCGAGCGTGACCACGATGGCCTCGAGCGCATCGGGTGTCGGGGCGACTTCGCGCGAGGCGGGCAGGTAGTGATAGCTCGTGCCCTCGTCGCGGATGGCCGCCGTCGGAACGATGACGTGGCCGATCACGAGACCCGGGACCAAAACGCCGGCGCCGCCGGCGGCGATGAAGGCGCGGCCGCCGAGCGTGATCAGCTCATCGAGCCAGCCGGCAGCAAGCGGCGCGCCGACTCCGGCCTGCGCGACAGCGACTCGCCGATCCTCGAGACCTACCTCGAAGACAGGGTGCGAGCCCAGCTCGGACGCGAGCCGCCCGATCTCACGGCCTCCGAGAGCCTCAACGAAGGACGCGATTGCATCCCGAAAGAAGCAGAGCACCACGTGCTTGGGCAGGTCGAACTTCCCGATCGCCAGATGGGGTTCGAGCACGGCGTCGCGCGCTGGGTCGAAGTCGAGGATCGGGGCGTCGTCTGGGTAGGTCACGAAGTGCTCGGGTTCGGGAAGATTGGGCACGACAGATGTTGGGCCGGTATCTGGCCTCGCGCAAGAGCGGCGGCCGCCAGAACGAGTTCACCCCGTGCTGGCGCACAGGACTACCGTTGAGCTTGGTGCGCGGACCGCTGGCTGGACCTTCCCCCGCGCTTTAGCTGGGCGCGCTAGGCGAGGTGCTGTGGCTCGAGCGCCTGGGCGCTGAGGTGTTCCCGCAGCTTCGCTAGTCCTCGGGCATCGCCCGCCGTTCCCCGACGGGACGCTGCGCCCCCGGAAATGCGAGGGTCCCGGCCGCCACCCACCACTCCATCAGGTCGTAGGCCAGCCTCCCGGCCTGGACCGATGGATCTCCGTCACTGAGGCGCGCGGCCTCGTCGAGGCTGCAGGCGAAGATGGAGAGGCCGCGCATGGCGGTGTCGGACTGCTCGCCCAGCGGCCCGTTGACCACCAGGATGCCCTGCCGGCGCAGCTCCGCACGGTAGGCCAGGTGCCGTGCCTGGAGGGCGTCGAGCTCAGCCTCGGGCATCTCCGGCGCGTCGGCCGGACGACGCAGCAGCACGAGCGTGTAGACGTCGAACTCGTCGGGGATGTTCGGGTCGCGCGGCATGGACCGGGTGTCTGGCGCTCTCAGGAGCCGATGAGCTGGGCGGCCACGTCGTCGATGGGGCGCACGGAGCGCTCGCCAGTGGCCCGATCCGTCACCTCGGCGCCGCCGGCGGCTAGGGATCTCGGCGAGATGGTGATGATCAGGGGCATGCCCAGCAGCTCGGCGTCGGTCAGCTTCACGCCGGGCGACTCGTTGCGGTCGTCGTAGAGGACCTCGACGCCGGCATCGGTCAGGCGCTGGTAGAGCCCGTCCGCCGCCTCGCCGACGGCCGGGTCCTTCGAGGCGCTGAGCGCGACCAGCTGCGCGGCGTAGGGGGCCACGCCCTCGGGCCAGATGATCCCCTTCTCGTCGTGATGCGCCTCAACGATGCAGGCCATCGCCCGTCCCAGCCCGATCCCGTAGCTGCCCATCACGATCAATCGCCGGCTGCCGTCCTCGGCCAGGTAGGTCGCGCCGAGCTTCTCGCTGAAGTCGGTGCCGAGCTTGAAGATGTTGCCGACCTCGATGCCCTGGCGCAGGACGACAGGCGCGCCGCAGGTGGGGCATGGATCGCCGGCGCGCGCATTGGTGATGTCGACCACGAGGTCGGGCGTGATGTCGCGGCCCACGTTCACGTTCAGCAGGTGGTAGCCGTGCTTGTTGGCCCCGGCAACAAGGTTCGGCGAGCGCGCCACCAGGTCATCGACCACCACGGTGCTGCCCTCTGCGCCGATGGGCGAGGCGTAGCCGGGGACCATCCCGGCCGCCGCGATCTCCTCGGCGTGGGCGGGACGCAGTCCGCCGATCGCCTTCACCGCGTTGCTCAGCTTCGTCTCGTTGACCTCGAAGTCGCCGCGCACGATGGCGGTCAGCAGCCGCCCGTCACCGGTGACGAAGAAGGTCGCCTTGGCGGTGTGGTCGGTGCCGACTCCAAGCAGATCCGCCAGCGACGCGATGGTCGGCGTGTCCGGGGTCGCCACCTCCTCGGTCGGCCGCGGCTCCTCGTCGGGCGGCGATGGCTTGGTGACGGTCGCAATCTGCTGGTTGGCGGCGTAGCCGCACGACTCGCAGATGACAAGCGTGTCCTCGCCGGCGTCATTGAGGGCCATGAACTCGTGAGCCTGGCTGCCGCCCATGATCCCGACATCGGCCCCGACCACGACCGTCTCGAGCCCCAGCCGCCCGAAGATCTTCTGGTACGCCCCGTAGTGAGCCTGGTACGAGACGTCGAGCGCCGCCTCGTCCGGATCGAGCGTGTAGGAGTCCTTCATCACGAACTCACGGACGCGGATCAAGCCGCCGCGCGCCCGCGGCTCGTCGCGGAACTTGGTCTGGAAGTGGTAGACGATCGCCGGCAGCTGCCGATAGCTCTTGACGATGTCGCGCAGGAGGTCGGTGACCACCTCCTCATGCGTCATGGCCAGCACCATGTCGCGTCCGGATCGGTCCTTGAAGCGGACCATCTCCGGGCCGATCTTTGCGTAGCGCCCCGACTCGCGCCAGAGGTCGGCGGGATGGACGACGGGCATCTCCATCTCCTGCCCGCCGATGGCGTCCACCTCCTCGCGGATCACCTGCTCGATCCGCCGGCTGACCCGGAACCCGAGCGGCAGGAGGCTGTAGATCCCGGCACCCAGCTGCCGGATGTATCCGGCGCGCACCAGGAGCCGATGCGATGCCATCTCGGCGTCGGCGGGGTTGTCGCGCAGCGAGGTGAAGAAGAGCTTGGAGAGGCGCATCGAGCGCTGATTCTAGCGGCTGGCCTTGCCGGCTCAGTCCGGCTCGGGGATCGCGCTTGCCGGCTTCGCCGCGAAGCCGTCGTCGTCATGCGCCAGGCCGACCAGGTGCTCCGTCTCGCGGAGCCCGCGCACGGGGAGGAGCGCCAGCAGGAGGAGGCCGAGCGAGGCGGCCAGCAGCCCGTCGATGCCCTGCCACTGGGCCGCGGCACCCCCCAGCAGGCTTCCGGTGATCTGGCCGAGGGCCAGGAACACCGAATAGAGGCCCATGATCGCCCCACGGTCGGCGGGGTGCGCCTCGCTGATGTCGGCCAGCAGCCCCAGCGCGGCGGGCGTGGCGCCGGCGAGCACGAAGAGGCCACCGAACGCGGCCAGGATGAGGGGCGCCTGGAGCGGGAGCCCGAACGCGGCCGAGTGGTTGATGCCGAACGTGGCGCCCACCATCACCAGCCCGCCGATGATCCCGACCACGATGATCGAGGTCCGCCGATAGCGCTTGAAGCGCCCGCCCCAGTAGAGCAGCCCAACAAAGAAGATGAGGAGTGCGGCGCCGAGGCCGACGCTGATCTCGATCGGCCGAAAGCCACCCATCAGCAGCTGGTGGGCGAAGCGCGGCGAGGGCTCGCGCACGAGCTGGAAGATCGACTGCGAGGTCCAGGTGCCGATGACCGCGTTGAGCGCGATCCAGGTCGGCGCGAGGAGCCAGACGCGCGGGCTGCTGACCACCTTTCGGTACCGCGCGAAGTCGAACCTGCCGGGGCGCAGCTCGGCGGAGTGCACCGGCACGAAATCCGGCGGCTGCCCATGGGTGGCCACGTCCGCGACGCCCCAGCGATAGATCGCGTAGGAGACGCCATACAGGCCGGCGTTGATCAGGAACGAGGTGCGGGCGAAGACCTCCCACATCGGGCCGGCCGCGACGATGCCGATCCCCAGCCCCGCGATGGTGGCTGCCTCGAAGCGGGCCACCGTCCGGCCGCGCAGCGGCACGTCCCGGCTGGTGGCGATGGCGATGTAGCCCAGGATCGAGGGGATGCTGGCGCCCGCGGCCGCCCCCTCGATGAAGCGGGTCACGCCGAGCAGGAAGAGATCGGTGGTGGCGAAGGTCAGGACGACCGCCACGGCACCGAAGAAGGGGCCCCACTGCATCACGCGGTGCGCCCCGAGGTGGTCGGAGAGGACCCCGAACCCGGGCGACAGGATGAGCTCGGCGATGAAGTAGGTGGCCATCATCAGCCCGAGCATGAAGGCGGTCATCTCGACGCCGCCGTGCCGTGGCAGCTGCGCGGCGTAGTACGCGAAGAGGCCGCCGGTCAGGCCCGTGCTGAAGCGGAGCGTGAAGGTGCCGAAAAGGACCGCCCGGATCGATCGGTTCGCCGACGAGGTCACGCCGGCGGGTCCAGGGGCTGGTGGTAGGGGATCTCGGCGCTTGGCTCGGCGAGCTCGGGCTGCTCGGGCGGCTCGGCAGACGCGGGAGGGGCCATCCTCGCCGCCGCTCGGCGGCGTCCCCGGATGCGGAAGCCCACGATCGTCGCCCCACTCAGCACGAGGACCCCGCCGCCCGCGACGAGGACGCGGGTCTGGCCAGCCTCGGCCGCCCCGGCGCGCTCGGCGAGGGCCAGCTCGGCATCCCGGCTCGCGTCGTGCAGCTCATCGGCTTCGAAGAGGTCTCGCGCCGACGCGAGGTCGGCCGCCGGATCCGCTCCCAGCAGGCCGATCGATTCGAGGAGGGTCTCCTTCTCGGCCAGCCGGTCCGTGGCGGCGTCGATGTCCGCCAGCGCCTCGATCTGGAGATCCGCCTCGGCGTTGGCCGCTTTCAGGCCGCCGTCCCGCTCGAAGAGCTCCTGGAGGTAGGCCGGCGGCGTCAGCTGCAGGTCGCTCGCCCTCGCCTCGATCTGGTCGCGCGCGTCGAGCACCACGCCGGCGGATGCCATCGCCGCCTCGGCCTCGTCGAACTTCCACGATCCCATCGCGTAGCGCAGGTCCTTCGGCAGGTTCCATGGGCCGGCCTCGCCCTCGATCGTCGCGTACTCATCGCGCGCCGCGGCGCGGTCCTCCATCTCGCGCTGCTCCTCGTCGTTGACGACCCAGTCGGTCCAGAGGTCGTCGAAGGTCGCGCCTGCGCGCTCGTCGAGGAGGTCGAGCAGCTGCTGCCAGCCTGCGAGGTTGAAGTCGACGCCCAGCTCCGGATCGCCGTCGGGGTTTGCCGGCTGGTACGCCATCTCACTGCTGTCCGCCCCGCGCCAGACGGCCTGGAGGCCGGCGACATCGGTTCGTTCGAAGATCAGCAGGGCGAGGTGGTAGGTCGCCGCGTATGCGTACTCCTCGACGCCGATCTCGACCGCACCGATCTCGCCCCAGTCGTTGAGCGGGATCTGGAATGCCAGCAGCTCATCGGTCAGGTCGAAGGCTTCCCCGCTGGCGCCGATCGCCATCGCCGCCTGCACCGCGTAGAACTCGGCGTAGGCCTCGCCGATCCAGCGATCGCGGAAGAGATCCCCGTTGAACCAGACGTGCGCCGCCTCGTGCAGCCCGACGTAGGCATCGGCGTCGTATCGGACCCGGATGATCCCGGTCAGGCTGTTGTAGACCCCGGCGTACTCGCCCAGCCGACTGGTCGCCGCCTGCTCGACGGTCAGCGTGCCGGGAGCGGGGTAGGGGAGGCCGATGAGCTCCTGCAGGGCGGGCAGCCCATCGGTCATCAGCGCGCTCATGGTGGTCCCCCACTCGGGGTCGTCCTGCCAGGCACGGATGCGGAGCGCGGCCGGCTCGCCTCCCACCTGGACGGTCAGCAGGGTGTCGTCGAACGCCCCCGGACGATCCGCTGAGAGATAGGCGAAGAAGGCGAACGGATCGGGCAGCGAGGTCGTCGCCAGGACAATCTCGCCCTCTGCCCCGGCCGATGCGACGAGGTCCTCGCCCTGCACGCTGGGGCGAAACCCGCCCGGCAGGATCACGGTGACGCTCCCGCCAGGCTCGTCGGCGCTGCCAAATGCCCAGATCGGGAAGGCCACGATGCTCGGGCTGATGCGCAGGTTCCGATCGGGAGCGCCGCCCGGGTCGGGCAAGTCGTAGGTCACCCGGTAGGCGTAGCTCTGCTCGAAGAAGATCCCCTCGGCGAAGTTGACGGTGACGCCGATGAAGTCCTCGTCCGAGGCGTCGAGCACCACCCCCAGCGACTGCCCGCCCGACGAGGCGGCGATATGCGTGGCACCGGCCTGCACCGCGAAGCTGGCGCTGGGGTAATAGGCGAGCCCGTCGACCGGATTCGGGGTGTACGAGGTCGCCACCGCGTCGATCGTGACGTGGACCCGCTTCTCCTCAGGAAGCGCCTCGTAGCGGGTCTGCGCGACGACCACCAGGCCGCGATCCGCGCCAAACGCCACGCGGCCGGGCAGCGCCGCCGGGGCGATGCCAAGCAGCACCAGTGCCGCTGCCGCGGCGAGGGAGACGATGCGGGGGGTCGCTTGGCGCATGACCCCCGCAGGATAGTTGGAGAGTGGCGTCAGGCGCTCTTGGCGAAGGCCCCCAGCCCGAATGCGGTCTCCAGCTGCTCGGCCGGACGGAAGCCGACGGCGGCCTTCGGCGGCTCACCCGGCGCGAAGAAGGCGACGGTCGGGATGCTCATCACCCCGTAGTGCATCGCCGTGTGCGGGTTGGCGTCGACGTCGAGCTTCAGCACCTCGACCGAGCCGGCGTACTTCTCCGCCAGCTTCTCGATCTCGGGTGCGACGAGTCGGCATGGCCCGCACCAGGCGGCCCAGAAATCGACGATGACTGGCTTCTCGCTCTGGATCACCATCTGGTCCCAGTTGGCGTCGGTCGCCTCGCGGACATTGGACATGGGTGTTGCTCTGGTCCTTTCGTGATGACGCCGTCAGCCGGCGACCTGTCGAAGCATACGGTAGACCTCGAGCACCTCCGGGTGCGCGAGCCGATAGAAGACGGTGCTCCCCTCGCGTCGAGAGGCGACGATTCCCGCCGCACGTAGGACGGACAGGTGCTGGCTCATGTTCGGCACCTGGCAGCCCACGTCGCGGGAGAGGTCGCTCACCGATCGCTCCCCGTCGGCCAGCCGTTCGACCACGCACAGGCGCTTGGCGTCCGAGAGGGCTCGGGCGATCGCGGCGGCGCGGTCACGGAGAAGATCCGGGCTGAGAGTCGCTTCCATCGGCACGATTGTGTCACTGTTTGCGCAAGGACGCAAGTATCTGGCCGCGTGACCGTTGCGCGGTCGCGACACGCTAGGTGTCACGCACGGTGCCCAGGATCGCGCCATGACCATTCAACTTTCCTGCCCATGGTGCACCGATGAGGTCACCTTCACCATCAACGAGAGCGATGACGAGCTTGTCTGCGGCAGCTGCTCCACGCGAATGGACTTCGCCCCCGATCCCGGCGTCACCTACGAGCTCCTCTACTCGTCGGCAGCCTGAGCTCGCTGGCTCAGCCCGGTGGGAAGGGGCAGCCCCAGCCCGCGCAGGAGGTGCGCGATGGTGCGTCGCTCCCGCTCGCGAATCGCCCTGCCGCGGGTGCGATGGCGCTGCTCGGGCAGCCTGACCAGCTCGATGTCGTGCTCCGTGTCGTGGAAAGCCTGGATCAGTCGCTCGGAGTGACGCAGGTGCACGTTCTCGTCCGCGGTCCCGTGGATGAGCAGCAGATCGCCCTTCACCGCCGGCACGTGGGTGAGCGCTGACGACAGGCGGTAGCCGTCCGGGTTCTCGCCCGGCCGGCCCAGGTAGCGCTCCGTGTAGGCGGTGTCGTACCCGGTCCACTCACCGACCGGTGCGATCGCGACCCCGGTGGTGAAGAGGTCCGGCTCCAGCGCCATTGCCAGGATGGCCATGAAGCCGCCGTAGCTGCCGCCCGTGATCCCGACCCGAGTGAGATCCACCAGCCCGTGCTCGGCCAGCTGGCGCAGTGCGGCCGCCTGGTCGGCGACCTCCTTCCAGCCCATCCGCCCGTCGACTGCCGATTCGAACTCCAGGCCCCGGAACGCGGTCCCGCGGCTGTCGACCACGACCACGGTCGCTCCGGCGTGGGCCAGCGCCTGGCGCAGGCCATGGACGGTCAGCTCCCAGGCGTTCTTCACGTACTGGGAATGCGGACCGCCGTAGACCCACAGCACCGTCGGGGTGGGATCGCTCGAATCGACACCCGTCGCAGCGGTGTACAGGGCGGCGTTGAGCGGCGTCCGGCCGTCTGCCGAGGTCACCTCGAGGAATCGGGGTGGCTCGAGCTGCTCCTTCGTGGCTGTGGTCGACGCGGCGTGGATCAGCCGTGACTCCCCGTCCCGCGTGGCAACCGTCACGCGTGGCGCGTGCTCTAGGTCCGACCAGGTGTCGATCCAGCGCTCGCCATCGCGACTGCCGACCACGGCGTGCCAGCCGGGCTCCTCGGTCAGTCGCTCGGGATCCGCGACCGGCTGCTCCGCCGCCAGGGGGACAGCATACAGGTGGCGCTCCAGGACGCCGTCCCGGGTCGCGGTGAACAGCACCTCGCCCCGGCTGGGGGCGATGGCAACGACGCCGGTGACGACCCACTCTCCGGCGGTCAGCACCCGCTCGAGGTCGCCACCGGGGGAGCGCAGCTCGAGGTGGCGGAACCCGCTTCGCTCCGTCGAGCGGAGGATCCGACCGTCCGCCAGGATCCTCGTGGCGTCGTCGAGGTTGATCCAGGGGTCACCGACCTCCGTCCACAGCAGCGCCGCCAATCCATCGGCGCTGACGTGATGCCATCGCAGGGTGCGCTGGTCGCGCGGCAGGGCGGCCACGAGCCAGCCGCCAGCCGGGTTCGCGATGACCCGCGCCAGGTAGTCGTCCGGCGCCATGCCCAGGTCGACGTCGCGTTGGTCCGAAGCAGCCAGGTCCGCGATCCGCAGGCTGACACGTGCGTTCGGGCCGCCGGCGAAGGGGTAGTGGTGGACCTCATCGGCCGGCTCGGAGCCGGCGCGGTGCACGATGGTGATCCGCGGAACGGGGCGCTCGTCGACGTGGGCGAAGGCCAGGGACCTGGAGTCGGCGCTCCACCAGGCCCCCTCGAAGCGGTCGAGCTCCTCGGCCGCGACGAACTCCGCGAGGCCGTTGAAGATACCCGGCTCGGCATCATCGGTGATGCGCTGCGTCCTTCCGCCGCGCACGGGAGTGGCGTGGAGGTCGCCTCCAACCGTGAACGAGACGAGCGAGCCGTCCGGGCTCAGGAGCGATCCGCTGGCGCCCTCGACGCCGGCGATCTCGTGGACGTCCCGCTCTGCCTCGGATCCCCGGGCCACGAAGAGGCGGCCGCCCATCGGGACCAGCAGGGTGGGCTCCTCGGCGGCGGTGGCCCAGCTGAACGAGGTGACGCCGAGCTCGGTCGTCCGCGTCCGCTCTCGCTGCAGCTGATCGGCGCGGGACATGGTCTTCTCGCGGGTCGTCTCCGGCCGCGGCACGGCGATCTCGGTGCGCTCGCCGCTCTCCAGCTCATGTCGCCAGAGCGAGCGGACGAGCGAGCCGTCGGGGGCGTGGAGGTAGGTGATCGAGCGACCGTCCGGAGAGAAGGCGACGCTGCCGGGGGCGTCCATGCCCGGCTCCGGGCGGCGGGACACGTGGTCGAGGGTGAGGTACCCCATGCTCCCCATGGCCGCCGGCTGCCGTCCGTCGCTAGGTTTCGTCGATCTCGATCGTGTCGATCCGGTCGCCTGGCTTCGAGTCGCGCTGCGGGTCGCGCTCGCGGATGCTGCTCACCACGTCCATCCCCGACGTGACACGGCCGAAGACGGTGTGACGCCCGTCGAGGTGCGGCGTGGCGCCGAAGGTGATGAAGAACTGCGAGCCGTTCGTGTTCGGCCCCGCATTGGCCATCGAAAGAACGCCCGCGCCGTCGTGGCGGCGCTTCACCGACAGCTCGTCGCGGAAGGAGTAGCCAGGGCCCCCGGTGCCCGTCCCGGTGGGGTCGCCGCCCTGGGCCATGAAGCCGAGGATCACGCGGTGAAAGGTCGTGCCGTCGTAGAAGCCGGCCCGCGCCAGGCTGACGAAGTTCTCGACCGTCATCGGCGAATCCGCGGCGAACAGCTCGCAGGTGAACTCGCCGCGCTCGGTCTTGAATCGCGCCGTGTACGACTTGGTGAGGTCGAGCGCGCCGGTCGGCGCCATCAATCGGTCAGCCATGCGAACTCCGAGGGTGCGGAATGGGATGGACCGATGCTAGCGGAGGTACGCGAGCGGCGCCTGCCGGAGATTGACAATGACATTGGGACTAAGGGCTCGCGCCCGCTCGCGAGAGAGGTTCCACGCCTGCCAGACGTTGCCCGACTCGTCCACCTCGAGGCTGACGGCCCGAATGACGAGTATCTGCCGAGCGTCACCGAGTGCTCCGACCGGGAGTTCCGCCTGGCGCTCGGCCAGGACATTGAGCGCGTCGTCGCCAAGTGAGGCGAGGTAGAAGACGTCAAGCCCCGTCTCGCCTCCTGGCGCGACGAGCTCAGGGTGGATCGCCCGCTCGACGTTCTGCTCCGCGATGAGCCTGACTGGGCCGATGATGTTGAAGGCCAAGCCGAAGCCGAACGAGAGCACGGCCATCTCGTGCAGCAGCCAGCGGCTGCGACCGGTCGCCAGGGTCACGACCGCCATCACCGCCCCGACCGCGACCCAGATGATCGCCGCCAGCACGTAGAAGCGCAGCTCGGTCCACCCGTAGGCGTCCTGGTAGAGGCGCAGGCGAAGGAACGCGGAGGCGAGCACCACGATGGTCAGGACCACCAGGCCGATCGCCGCGGCCACGTACATGCGCGATCGGTCTCGCACGAAACGCTCCGCGGCAAGAACCAGGCCGCCGACCAGGAACGCAACCGCCAACAGCTCGAAGAAGCCGCGGCGCGCGTACTCGGCGTAGGTGAGCCCGCTCGCCTCGAGCGTATCGCGGCCGCCAAAGAGATACGTGCCCTGCAGGACCACGAAGCCGATGAAGAGGAGGTCGAGCACCACCAGCACCGTCACGGCCTCGGCTGAGCCGATGCCGAACCGAGCTGGTCTGACGGCCTCTGACCCTGCCCCGGCTGGTCGATCCTCGCCGCCTGCGACAAAGACGAAGAGCCCGGCGGCCAGCCAGGCCACGAGCGCGGTCACGACGAGTCGCGCCGGCACCGACCCGAGGTCGAGGTCCCAGTGGAAGAGGTCCTCGGTGATCTGCGCAAAGACCGCGTCTGCCGCCGAGAAGAGGGCCACGAACAGGATCACCAGCGGCACCGCGATGAGGAGGCCGCGGAGGACCGGCGCGACCCTGCCGGTTGCCGGCCGACCGCGAACCGATGGCAGCGCAGCCGCCAGCGCGGAGAAGGGCCGACCACCGGCCACGAGCGCCGAGAGGGCAACGCGTCCGCCGAGGTCGACGATCGCGGCGAACGGGCGTTCCAGGACCCGGAGTCCGCCGAAGCTGACAAGCGTCGCCCCCGAGAGGGCGATCGACCCCAGGATGTCGAGCGCAACGAGGGTGCCGTCGCCGCGCAGCGCGACGAACGCTGAGAGGATCAGTGCGCCCGGCGCCAGCCACGCATCGAGGAGGCGAGGTGCCGGCTGCGCCGGATCGCGCACGAGCCATCCCGCGGCGAGCAGGGCGACCGTCGCGATCGGGACGTTGATCCCGAGCGCGGCATCAACGAAGAGGAACTGGGCCAGCAGCCCGAACGCCAGCGCGACGAGGCCGATCCCCGAGGTGGCGCGGAGGACGGCCGAAACCCATGCCATCGATCCGATCAGTGCTCGATGTCGATGACCAGCCGGCTCGGGTCGCTGAGCGCGAGGACCCGGAAGCAGCTGCCGCCGTCCAGGCCGAGGTACCAGGTGCTGACCGCCTCGAAGTCACCGCCCTCCAGCAGCTGGAGCAGTCGGTCGAATTCAGGCTCGAAGTTGGTCGCGCCGCTGTAGGTGACGCCACCTTCAGGCGAGAGCTTGGTGGCGCCGTGCATCGTCACCTTCAGGAAGGCGGAGCCGGTGACCTCGATCTCGAAGCCACTGCCATCGGCGTAGAAGGGTGGCAGCGCACCCTCGATGAACGCCTCGGGGAGCCCGGAGTCGAACTCGAAGACGACCCGGTCGTACCCGTCATGGGTCCCGACCCGGACGTCGGTGACCTGCGCGTGACCGGTCGTCGAGGCGATCGTGACCGATGGCACGCACGCAAAGGCGGGCAGGCTCTCCTTCGGCTCCTCGCCCGTGGCGCTAGCCGAAGGCTCGGCACTCGAGGCCGAGGCCGGGACGGAGGGTTCGATGCTGCCTGATGCGATGGGTGAGCCACTGGAGCCGGCGGAGCTCGGCGAGGGGCTGCCGGTGGTGCAGCCGACGAGCGCGATGCCGGCGACGAGGACGAGCGCGCCGACCATGCGGCGCGATGCTTGCGTGCGGGTCATGGTGATGCTCCATTCGTGAGGCCCGGCGCTTCCTGCACCGGCCATCTCTCGACGCCGACGCCAGCCGATTCGTTACGCCGCCGTCATCTGCCGTCCGGCCCGAGCAGGCGTGCCTCGAGGAGCCGCCGTTCCGCCGGGTTATCGGTGAGGGCCAGCGCCCGGCGGTCGGCACGGCGTGCCTCGCCCAGGCGACCCAGCCGGCGGAGGAGCTCGCCGCGCGCGGCGTGGAAGAGGTGATAGCCGTCCAGCCGCGCGGCCAGCGGCTCGACCTGCTCGAGCGCGGCGGCAGGGCCGTCCAGCTCCGCCAGGGCCAGCGCGCGGTTGAGTGCCACCACGGGCGTGGGCTGCAGCTGCAGCAGGCGGTCGTAGAGGGCGACGATCTCGGACCAGTCGGTTGCCGCATAGGTCGCTGCGGTGGCGTGCACGGCCACGATCGCCGCCTGCAGCAGGTAGGGACCGGGACGGCCCATCCGCAGGCCGCGCTCGACGAGCGCCGCGGCATCGCTGATCGCGGTGGCGTCCCAGAGGGCTCGATCCTGCTCGGGGAGGAGGATCATCGATCCATCCGGCCCGAAGCGAGCCTCGACCCGGGCGAGATGGAGTCGCATCAGCGCCAGCAGGCCGAGGGGCTCGGGCTCATCGGGCATGAGGCGCACGAGAAGGGAGGTGAGCCACTCTGCGTCGCGCGCCAGCTCGCGACGATCCGCCACCTCGCCGTCCGATGCCAGGTATCCCTCGTTGAAGACGAGGTAGAGGACCGCCAGCACCTGCTCGAGGCGTTGCGGCAGCTCGCCCTCCTCCGGGACCCGCAATGGGATGCCGGCATCGCGGATCTTTCGCTTGGCGCGCACGAGTCGTTGCGCCACGGTCGCCTCCGGCACGAGGAAGGCCCGCGCCACCTGCGCGGAGTCGAGGCCGCCGACCGTCCGAAGCGTGAGCGCCACCTGGGCCTCGCGCGAGAGGGCGGGATGGCAGCACGTGAAGAGGAGGCGCAGCCGGTCGTCGGTGGCGAGCGGGCCGCCGGTCGGGATCGGTCGCTCCATCTCTTCGGCCTCCTCTCCGAGCTGCACCAGCCGCTGTCGGAATCTCGCGTCGCGCCGCAGGCGGTCGATCGCTCGTCGACGGGCGGTGGTCATCAGCCATGCGCCGGGGTTGCGAGGCAGGCCGTCCCTCGGCCAGTGCTCGAGCGCGGCGACGGCCGCCTCCTGGACCAGCTCCTCGGCCAGGTCCCAGTCACCCAGGATGCGGACCAGCGAGGCGACAAGGCGCGTCCGCTCCTCGCGCAGGACGCGCTCGAGTGACGCGTCGACGGTCCGGCGCGCAGTCAAGCCTGCCGCTATCCCATCTCCCCGCTCACCAGCGGCCGGATCTCGAGCGTGTCCGGCGCGGGCCACGACGATGCGAGCCGGATCGCTGCGTCCAGGTCGGGCACATCGATGACGCCGTACCCGCCGATCATCTCCTTGCCCTCGACGAACGGACCGTCGGTGACCGAGACGTCACCGTCGATGGCGCGGCGAACCGTGGTGGCGGTGCTCGCCGGCTGGAGCTGCGCGCCCTCCAGCAGCTCGCCTGAGGCCTTCCGCTCGTCCCACCAGGTGCTGATCCGGGCGTAGAGCGCACGCTGCTCCGCCTCGTCCAGATGGTCCCAGCCGTCCTCGGCCCCGCCGATCAGGAGCATGTACTTCATCGAGCCACCTCCGATGCATCGGTCACGGCAGGCGTGACCCTCTCATCATGACGACGAACGAGCGCCTCGGTTCTCGACCGCGACCTCACGAGCCGCGTCGCGACACCGTTCAACAGGCAATGGCCGGTTACTTCACAATGCACCGATGACCCCGTCGACCGAGCGCCCATCGACCTTTGCCGTTGCGGTCGCGCTCGGCACCGTCTACGTCATCTGGGGCTCGACCTACCTGGCGATCGCCTACGTGGTGGAGAGCCTGCCGCCGCTGCTCTCTGCCGGCGCGCGGTTCCTCGCCGCCGGCAGCATCCTGGTGGCGTTCCTCGTCGCGCGGCACCGGTGGAGCAAGGGGCGCGCCGGCACCGGCGACAGGGCGCTGCGCTGGCCACGGGCCGTCGAGTGGCGCACGGCCTTCATCGTCGGAGTTCTCCTGCTGCTGGGCGGGAACGGCATGGTGTCGGTGGCCGAGAAGACGATCCCGTCGGGGATCGCGGCGGTCATCATCGCCACCGTCCCGATCTGGCTGAGCGTCTTCGACGCCCTCCTCACGCGTCGCATGCCGAGCATCCTTGCAATCGGCGGGCTGCTGGTCGGGCTGATGGGCGTCGGCATCCTGCTCCTTCCCTCGAGCGGGCTCGACGCGCTCGACCCCGTCGGCATCGGACTCCTGGTCCTGGCGACCGTCTCATGGGCGGCAGGCTCGCTCTATGCGAGGCGTGGCCCGCTGCCGGCGAACCAGCTGCTGGGGACGGGGATGGAGCAGATGGCCGGTGGCGCGGTCCTGCTGCTGGCTGGCAGTGCACTCGGCGAGATTGGCCAGTTCGACCCGGCCGCGGTGACGACCGCCTCGTTGGTGGCACTCGCCTTCCTGGTCGTCTTCGGCTCACTGGCCGCCTTCACCGCCTATGTCTGGCTCCTCAACCACGTGGCCGTCACGACGGTCGCCACCTATGCCTATGTCAACCCGGTCGTGGCGGTGGCGCTGGGGGTCGCCTTCCGCGGCGAGACGATGTCGCTTCGCTCCATCGTGGCAGCGGTTCTGATCATCGGCGCCGTGGTGGCGATGGTCAGCGGGCGCCCGCGCGAGGCGGAGGAATCGGCTCCGTCACCGGGCGTCGCGGCCTTCGATCCAGAGGCCAAGTCTCCATAGTCCGCGTCAAGGGTGGCCGACCCGCGTAGAATCGCCCTCCCATGACTCGCGAAGGCGCCGCCGACCCGATCGGCTTCGGGACCGGGATCTCCACCGACCACAAGGACGGGATCCGCTGGGTCGATTACTCGAACATCAGCTGGAACCCGGTCTTCTGCAAGCGCTGCGACATCTGCGTCGACATCTGTCCGAAGGACACGCTGGTGCTGCGCAACGACGCCATCATCGAGGAAGAGAACTGCATCCTCTGCGGGCTCTGCGAGCGCTACTGCCCAGACATCGCGATCGAGATGCTGCCCGAGGCGGTCGCGGCACACGCCGCGCGAGGCGGCGCACCCGCCGAATCCTCCTGAGCCGATGCGGAAGCTGACCCAG
>Ga0214472_10003239_pt1 | contig 17274 bp, 21 predicted proteins | sample RVTome_6_FD_207662 | JGI IMG/M metagenome (GOLD analysis project Ga0214472, IMG submission 207662) | Soil microbial communities from uranium-contaminated site in the Upper Colorado River Basin, Wyoming, United States - RVT140D175 | ecosystem: Environmental > Terrestrial > Soil > Contaminated >... | reverse complement strand
GCCGCGGCCTCAGGACGCTGAGCCGGTGCGGGAGCCGCGCCGCACCTCGCCCAGGTTGCTCACGATCACGGCCACCACGGCACCCCCGAGCACGATGGCCAGGATCTGCGACCATCGCCGGTCCCCTGGGCGGCCGCGGCCACGAGCGAGAACAGGATCAGGACCAGCAGGAGCCCGTAACTGTCCGGAGACCGGAACCGCTCGCGCAAGGTCATGTCATGACTCGGAGCCTCAGCCGCTGCGTCGTCCGACCCTCGTCTTGACGCGCTCCCACCAGGAGGCCCCGGACTCGGCCGGAGGCGAAGGGGAAGGTATGGCCACATCTCCCGTGAGCGGATTCTCGACGACGGCATAGCGACGTCCGTACTCCTGGATCGAGGCCTGGATGACTGCCGCCACCGGTAGCGCGAGGAAGGCGGCCAGGATCCCGCCGAGCTGGCCCCCGATGAGCGCCGCGGCGAATGCCAGGGCCGGATGCAGGTTCATGGTTCGCGCCGTCAGGCGTGGGCTCAGGATGTAGTTCTCGAGCTGCTGGTAGGCGAGCACGTAGATCAGCGCGCCGATCCCAGCACCAGGCGAGACGAGGAAGGCCACGCCGATGGGCGCTGCGCCCGCGATGTACGTCCCCACGATGGGGATGAACTCGGCCACCACGCCCTCGAAGACCGCGAGTGGTGCGGCGAACGGGACACCGAAGACGCGGAGCGTGATGTACATGCCGGTCCCGTTGATGGCGGCGAGCAACAGGCGCGAGTAGAAGTAGCCGCCTGTCTTGTCGATAGCCTGGTCCCACACGAAGAGCACGCGCTGCTGGTACTCGGGCGGAAGCGCTCTGCAGATGGCCCGCCGCAGCTGCGGTCCCTGCGCCACGAGGTAGAAGGTGAACAGGGCGATGGTCGCCCACCTGAAGAGGCCACCGAGGATGGAGGTCGCGATCCCGAAGACGTGTCCGGCGAAATTGGTCGCGTAGCCGACGATGTCGTCGGCACGGGTCCTGATCTGCTCGCTCAGCCTCGCCTGATCGACCGTGATCCCCAGCCGGTCCAGCCATCGCGTGATCGTGGCCACCCACGTGTCTGCGTTCGCGACCAGCTGCCTGAAGCCCGAGACGATGGCCGGGACGATCAGCATGAGCAGGATGGCCACCACGATCAGGATGAAGACGAACATGAGACCGGTGGCGGCGCCGCGCCGCATCCCCCTGCCTGCGAACCAGTTCACCGCCGGCTCGATGGCGAAGGAGAGGAACAGGGCCGTCAGGATGATGGCGAAGAAATCCGAGAGCCGGCGCGTCAGGTACAGGATCACGAGCGTTCCGATGCTCGCGACGATCAGGACCCACACTGCTCGAATGGACACGATCCGCAGGGCGCGCGGGAACCATCCCGGCAAGCCGTCGGCGAGCTCTTCGGGCCCCCCCGAATCCATCGGCGTCCACCCTACCGTCTCGTCGAAGGGCCGGGGGCCGGAACGTGCGAGGTGGTCGCACGTCGTAGCCTTCGTCCATGGGATCCAGCCTGTCGCCGGAGGACTTGAAGACCAGAGCCCACGTCTCGGTGCTCTCATCGATCGCCCGGCGATTGCGAGGCAGGCAATGGAGGATCGTGCCCCACCCTGGCCCGATCGCCACGGAGCAGCGCGCCGGCGGCAAGACCGGCGCGCTGCGGGCGGCCATCTTCGGGGCGAACGACGGCCTCGTCTCGAACCTCTCGCTGATCATGGGCGTGACCGGCGCGGGCGTGTCGAACAGGGTGATCGTCCTCGCCGGGGTTGCTGGCCTGCTGGCCGGGGCCTTCTCCATGGCGGCGGGCGAGTACATCTCCATGCGGGTGCAACGCGAGGTATTCGAACGTCTCATCCACCTGGAGGCCCACGAGATCGGCTCCGATGCCGAGGCTGAGCGCCAGGAGCTCGCGCTGCTGTACGAACGCAAGGGCATCTCCAGGGACCTGGCCGAGCGCCTGGCCGAGGAGCTGATGCGCGACCCAGACGTGGCGCTCGACACCCATGCGCGGGAGGAACTGGGCCTCGATCCCGAGGAAGGACTGGGCTCCCCATGGGCGGCCGCTGGGTCCTCCTTCGCCACGTTCTCGCTCGGCGCCGCGATCCCCCTGGTCCCCTTCCTGTTCGGGAGCGGCAACGCGGCGGTGGCGACCTCGTCGGCCCTCGCCCTCGTCTCGTTGTTCGCGATCGGCGCCGGCATGTCGTTCCTCACCGGCCGACCGTTCTACACCTCCGGCCTCCGCATGACGCTGATCGGCGGTGGGGCGGCGCTCGTCACCTTCGGTGTGGGAAAGCTCCTGAACGTGACCGTCGGCGCCTAGCGACCGCGCGGCTCATTCCTCGGTCACCTCGCCGCCCATCCCCACGAGCTGCTCGAGGGAGCTTCGGAGGGCCTCGTACCGGCGGTCGCCGAGCTCGCGACGGGCTCGAGCCTCCAGCGCGGCCACCGCCCGGCGGGCCTCCGCCACGTACCGCCGGCCCCGCGCCGTCAGGCGGACGACCTTGGCCCTCGCGTCCTCCTCGTCCGGCACGCGCCGGACATAGCCCCGATTCTCCAGGTCGTCGACGATCAGCATCATGCCCTGCTTCGTGATCCGGGCCCGGCGGGCGAGCTCGGTGAGGCGAGTCCCCGACCGCCGATCGATGTTCATGAACAACGCGGCGTGCGCGGGCCGGGCGTCCGGATAGCCCCGCTCCTCCAGGCTGGACAGAAGCTCCGCCGCCAGGGCCCGGTGGCCCTCGAGGAGGAGTCGCACGGTGTCGGGCTGGGGTTCCGCCACACCTCCATCCTCCCTGGAGGAACCACAGGCCGTCAATCCGCTTGACCGTGAGCGGCGCGATAGCCTCCTGCAATGGCCATCGAGGTTCGCCAGGCCCTACCCCAGGAATACGAGGAAGCAGGACGGGTCACGGCGCTGGCCTATCGGGAGTTCGTTCGCCCGGAGGACGCCGACTGGAACCGATATCTGGACCGCATCGCCGATGTCGGTGGGCGCGCACGACGAACCGTCGTGCTGGTCGCGGTGGAGGACGGGCGGATCCTGGGCTCGGCGACCCTGGAGCTGGAGGGTCGAACCGAGGAGGGCGAGCCGCCGGTCCCGCCCGACGAGGCCCACCTCCGCATGCTGGGTGTGCACCCCGAGGCCAGGCGCCGGGGCGTCGCCAGGATGTTGATGGACGCCTCCATGGACGAGGCTCGGCGCGCCGGCAAGCGCCGGCTGACCCTCAATACCACACAACGCATGCAAGCGGCGCAGGCCATGTACGAGGCGCTCGGCTTCGAACGGATGGGGGACCGCGTCTTCCCCGACGGTTTCGTCCTGCTCGGCTACCAGAAGCGTCTCGGCGCCTAGAGGCTCCCACAGATCAGCCCTCGCCGGGGCCGCTCACGGTGGGGACGACCTCGCCGGTCGACAGCACCACGCCGTCCTCGCATTCCGCCTCGACCCGGCCGCCCCGGAACTGCTGTTCATACAGCCGTGCGTACAATCCGCCGCGGTCGATCAGCTCTCGGTGCGTGCCCCGCTCGACGATCTTGCCCCTGTCGACCACGAAGATCACGTCCGCCGAGAGGATCGTGGAGAGCCGGTGGGCGATGGCGATCGTCGTCCGCCCCTGCATCAGCGGGCGGAGCGCCTCCTGCACGAGCCGCTCCGACGTGGTGTCCAGGCTCGAGGTCGCCTCGTCGAGGATCAGGATCCTCGGGTCCTTGAGGATCACCCGGGCGATGGCCAGCCGCTGCTTCTCCCCGCCGGAGAGCTTGTAGCCGCGCTCTCCGACGACGGTGTCGTACCCCTCGGGCAGCTCCTGGATCCGATCGTGGATGAACGCCGCCTTCGCCGCGGCCACGAGCTCCTCCCGGGTGGCGTCGGGCTTGCCGTACAGGAGGTTCCGCCGGACCGTGGTGTGGAACAGATAGGTCTCCTGCGTGACCATGCCGATCAGGTCGCCCAGCGACTCGAGCTTGAGGTTGCGGACGTCCACCCCGTCGATCAAGACCGCCCCCTCCTGCACGTCGTAGAACCTCGGCACCAGGTAGGTCATGGTCGTCTTGCCGGCCCCGCTCGGCCCGACCAGAGCCGCGAGCTGCCCGGGCTCGATGTCGAGCGTGACGCCCTCCAGGGTCCATTCCCGCGGGGCACGCTGCCCGTCGCCGAGGTCGGACGGGGAGACCGGCGGAACACCCTCGGGGGGTGTCTCGTACCTGAACCAGACGTCGCTGAACTGGACCCGCCCGCGGACCTGCTCCGGAGGCAGGGGCATCGCGTCCGTGGCGTCGGCGATGTCGTGATCCATGTCCAGGTACTCGAAGATCCGGTCGAACAGCGCCATCGACGTCTGGACGTCGCTCGATACCTGGAGCATGGAACCGATGGGGAAGAACAGCCGCGACTGGAGGGTGGTGAACGCGACGATCGTCCCGCCCGTGATCGCTGCGGCGGCGGGGCCTCCACCCGCCAGCACCCACCCAGCCACCAGATAGACGAGTGCCGGGGTGATGGAGAAGATCGTCCCGATCACGGCGAAGAAGGATCGTCCGATCATCGTCTGGCGGATCTGGAGGCCGGTGAGCCGTTCGTTCTCGCCCTGGAACCGGTCGATCTCGTGCCGCTGGCGGCCGAAGGCCTTCGACAGGAGGATGCCGGACACCGACAGCGTCTCCTCGGTGATCGACGTGAGATCGGCCAACGACTGCTGCGTGACCGTGGCCACCTTCTGCCGGGCCTTTCCGACCTTGTACGTAAGCCACATGAAGAACGGGACCATGAACAGCGACAGAGCGGTGAGCTGCCACGAGAGCAGGAGCATGGCGATCACCGTGCTGGTGATGATCACGACGTTGGACAGGATCGATGAAGCGGTGTCGGTGACCACCGTCTGAACCCCGCCGACGTCGTTCGCCAGGCGCGACTGGATCTCCCCGGTCCGGGTGGCCGTGAAGAACCGAAGTGGCATGAACTGGAGGTGGCGGTACAGCGAGTTCCGGAAGTCCTGCATGACGCGCAGGCCCACTAGGTTGGCCAAGTAGGTCTGCCCGATCCCGATGATCCCGGTGACGATCGGGATGGCCACCATCAGCGCCACGCTCCAGTACAGCGTGTGGAGGTTGGGGCACGACCCGCCGTCGCACTGGCCCGGAGGGTTCCCGAACAACGCGTGATCGAAGATCCGCTTGATCAGCAGGGGGTTCACCACGCCGAGGCCCGAGGTCACCACGATGGCCAGGCCGACGAGCCCCACCTTGCCCCGGTAGGGACGAAAGGTGCCGATCACCCGGCGGACCGTCTGTCTCCTGATGGGGCGGCGGTCCTGGTCCGAGGGTGGCGCGGAGAACATGCCGTGGCGGCGCATGCTTCTCAGGGTAACCGCCTTGAACGATTGCCTCTTCCCATGGTCTAGCCTTGTCGCGTGCTGCCGTTCTCGGAGTGGGCGCTGGTGGGCCGGATGGCCCTTGCCACCGGCCTCGGCTACGCCATCGGCTTCGAGCGGGAGTGGCGGGGCAAGCCCGCCGGGGAGCGCACGTTCGCACTGATCGGGCTGGGAGCGGCGGGATTCACCGCCATCGGGGTCGAGGGTTTCCCGGCGTCGGCCGAGAAGGTCATCGCCGGCGTGGTCTCCGGCGTGGGGTTCCTCGGCGCCGGGCTGATCTTCCGGGAGGCCACCGGGGGCATCCTCGGGCTCACCACGGCAGCATCCGCCTGGGCCGTCGCGTCGGTGGGGGTCCTGGTCGGGTCCGGGGCGTTTCTCGCCGGGATCCTGTCCACCCTCCTCGTGCTGTTCATCCTGGAGCTGAACCGGCTACCCGTCATCCGCCGGTTCCTGGCCCAGCGGATGCGGGACCAGGACCGCAACGAGGGCCCCGAGGGCGAGGGCTGATCAGCTCGGCAGACCGGCGACGGCTTTGGCCCGGGCGAGCACCACATCGAGCATCGACGGCGTGAGCTTGCCGGTGAACGTGTTCTGCTGGCTCGGGTGGAAGCATCCGAGGAGCGAGTACGGACCGATCACGACCTCGGCGCCGTGTCCGAACGCGGGCCGGGGCCGCACCCGGTGGCTGAGCGTGGCGAACGCGCGGAGGACGCCGTCCCAGGCGAACGCGCCGAGCGCCACCACGGTCCGGACCTGGTCGAGTCCTCGGAGCTCCCGGACCAGGTACGGCAGGCAGGTGTCCCGTTCCTCGGGGGTCGGCCGGTTCCCCGGCGGCGCGCATCGGTTCACTGAAGCGACATAGACGCCGCGGAGCTGCAGGCCGTCGTCCCGCGACACCGACTGCGGCCGGCTGGACAGCCCCGATCGATGCAGGGCCGCGAACAAGAAGTCACCGGAGCGATCCCCGGTGAAGATACGGCCGGTACGGTTCCCGCCGTGCGCCGCGGGAGCCAGGCCCACCACGGCGATGCGAGCGGCCGGGTCGCCGAACCCCGGCACCGGCCTTCCCCAGTACTCCTGGTCAGCGAACCTGGCGGTCTTCTCCCGCGCCACGCGCTCGCGCCACTCGACGAGCCGAGGGCAGGCCCGACAGGCCACGATGTCCCGGCGGATCGCGGCCAGGTCTCGGACCGCCGCCCTCATCTGATCCTCCGGTCCGTCAAGGACTCATCCATCCCGGGCCGATGGTAGAGCCCGACCCAGGGTGGTTGCCTTTCGCCCACGTCCCGCTGTACAAGAGAAGTTCCCGTTCCAGCCCATGGCCGAATCAACTGCCCACGCCCGCCGGGCCGCCCGAGCCCTCGTCGTCGTCGTGACGGCGAGCGCTGCGCTCGGCCTCGTGCCGCTCTCGCCGAGCGGCGCGGCGCCCGAGACGGTGCTCCGCTCCATCCCCGTCGACGTCGGGGCCCTCCTGCCACGAACCGGCCGTGCGGCGGCACTCACGTCGAACGGAGAGCTAAGCGCCGCGTCCGCGGTGCGCACCGCCCGCATCCGGGAGTGCGCACCGATCTGGTTCGACGGACTGGCCTTCACCTGGGACCAGTCGGGGGGTGGGAACGTGACCATCGTCGCTGCCGCCGGCCCCGAACGATCCTCACTCGGTCGCCCGATCCGGATCGACGAGGAAGGAGGCCCCGACCCCGGAACCGGGGAGCACCGGAGCGGCCGCCAGGGATCCACCTACGTCTGGACCGGCGAGGCCCGGTGCGTCCGGTTCTCGATGGACCTTCCGAAACGCGCCGTCGTTGGGAACGTCCGGATCCTGTTCATCAACAGCTCGGGGACCGCGGACGGCCCGGGCACGGGACCCGGGGACGTCGGCCCGGTCGCCGTGGGAGGTCCCGGCGGACCGTTCGCGCCTTCGGCCGCGGAGGCCCTGACCCGCCGTCCCCGGATCATCACGCGCGATCAGTGGGGCGCGGACCCCCGGCTGATGAACTGCACGCCGGTCGTGGCCGGCTTCCTCAACATGGGGTTCGTCCACCACACCGCGGGATCCAACTCGTACACGCAGTCGCAGGCCGACGACGTGGTCCGGGGCATCTACGCGTACCACACGAACGGCCGCGGTTGGTGCGACATCGGCTACAACTTCCTGGTCGATCGGTTCGGCGACGTCTTCGAGGGCCGCTCCGGCGGCGTCACCAACGACGTGATCGGCGCGGCGCAGATGGGATTCAACACGGGCGCGTTCTCCGTCTCGGTCATGGGCAACTTCGATAACGTCCGTCCTCCGGCGACCGCGGTACGGGCGCTCGAACGATTGCTCGCCTGGCGCCTGGACGTCGGCCACGTGAACCCTTCCGCACGGACCGTGATGACCTCGGGCGGGGGGCGCACCACGCGCTATCCGGCCGGGACCAAGGTGAAGCTCCGGACGATCTCGGGCCACCGGGACACCGGCCTCACGGCCTGTCCGGGGAGCATCCTGTACGCGATGCTCTCCGGCATCCGGTCCGACGTCGCCACCATCGGCCTGCCGAAGCTGTACAACCCGCGCCTGTCCACCTCGAACATCGTCACTGGCCAACCGGTCGACATCAGGATCCGGGCGAAGGGCTCGACGTCGATGACGTGGTCGGTCTCGGTGCTGGACCCATCCGGGAACCAGATCGCGAGCTTCCCCCCCCAGACGGGGCAAGCGCTCGAGGTGGTGTGGCCCGCAACCGGACCTCCGGCACAGCCGAACGTCCCCGGCGTCTACCAGGTGGTCATCGGGGCGAGCGCGCCGAACGGCGCGCTCGCCCGCCCCGCCACGCTCGCCTTGACCGTCGGCCTGATCCCAACGCCCTCTCCGTCGCCGAGCGCCACCACGTCGCCGAGCGCCTCGCCCACCGCTTCACTCACCCCCTGAGCCGGTCCGGGCGGCACGGACATCGAGCCCCATCGCCGGGTCATTGGTGGCGACGGCATCCACCCCCCAATCCAGCAAGCGGCGGAAGGTCTCCCGGTCGTCCACCGTCCACGTGCCGACCCGTACGCCCGCCTGGTGGGCCCGCTCGACGAAGGCCGGGCCGGCCGGCAGGAGCGCCTGGTAGCCGGGGAACACGAACTCGTGTCCGGCGTCGAGGACGTGGTCCAGGGCGGTGTCGGGATCGACGGCCCGGGTGGACAGGAAGCCCGTGGGCGGGGTCGGCGTCAGACGCTTGGCCGCGGCGATGGACCGCGGATTGAACGAGATGATCATGACGGGTCCCCGGAACGCGCTGGCCTGCACCTCGGCCAGGGCCGCCTCCACGATCGTCTCCCGCTCGTCGTCGTAGGCCGGCTCCCCCGGGATGTTCTTGATCTCGACGGCGAGGCCACCCCGGCCGCTCGCTGCCTCCAGCACCCTTCGGAAGGCCGGGATCCGTTCGGGCCGGTCCGTCGTCCCCGCGTTCGCCGCCTGGATCTGCTCGAAGGCCAGCTCGTGGACCCAGCCGGACCCGTCCGTGGTCCGGGACAGGTCCGGGTCGTGGAGAACGACCGGGATCCCGTCGGCCGACAGGCGAACATCGAGCTCGAGGACCGGGGCCCCCAGGGCGAGCGCGGCCTCAAAGGAGGCCAGGGTGTTCTCCGGGTGGGTGGAGGAGGCACCGCGGTGGGCGACCACCGCCGGGAACGCGCCGGGATTGAACGAATGTTCAGCCATTGCTGTGGAAAACCGGCCGGAGTATATTCGGCGCCGCTCGGCCCCTCGCCCGCGGGGACCCGAACGGTGATCCGCGCGTGGGGGTGGGGGCATGGAATGGGTCCGGCAGGCCAGGTGCATCGGGGTCGATCCCGAGCTGTTCTTCCCTGTCGGGTCGACGGGCCCCGCACTGGCTCAGGTGGAGGCGGCCAAAGCCGTTTGCGCCATGTGCCCGGTCCGGCCCGAGTGCCTGACATGGGCCCTGGCCACGGGCCAGGACGCCGGCGTGTGGGGTGGGACCTCCGAGGAGGAGCGGCGGGTTATGCGCGGGATGGGGCGGCGCGGGATCGGGCGCCCCGAGCAGGTGGCGGCCCTGGGCTGACCCAAGGCGCGAAGCCTACACCCGGCTCGACGGGCACAGGTAGCTCACCGGACAGATCTCGCACTTGGGGTTGCGAGCCGTGCACAGCCTTCGTCCGTGCTCGATCAGGACGTAGGTGAACGGGAACCACCTCTCCCTCGGGACGAGGCGCATCAGATCGCGCTCGATCTTGTCCGGGTCCTTCTGCGTGCTGAAGCCCAGGCGCTCGGCCAGCCGGCGCACGTGGGTGTCGACGGCGATGCCCTCGACCTTCCCGAAGGCGTTGCCCAGCACGATGTTCGCCGTCTTGCGGGCCACGCCGGGCAATGTCCCGAGGTCGTCCATGGTGTCGGGGACCTGCCCCCCGTAGACCTCGACGATCCGCTGGCAGGCCCCGCGGATGGCCCTGGTCTTCTGGTTGAAGAATCCGGTGGGCTTGATGTCTGCCGCCAGCTCGGCTTCGGGCACTTTCAGATAGTCCTCACACCTCCGGTACTTCTGGAACAGCGACGCCGTGACCTGGTTCACGCGCTCGTCCGTGCACTGGGCCGACAAGATCGTGGCGACGAGCATCTCGAGCGGCGTGGAGAAGTTGAGCGCGACCTTGGCATCCGGGTACGTCTCCGACAGGATGCGGATGATCTCGGGCGCGCGCTCCTCGATGGGGGTGTCGCGCGTGAGCTTCGACCTCTTCGGCGTCCCGCTCACAGCACCCGGTGCCATGGCAAGCCCCTCCTCGCCTCCCGTCCGTCGGGGGTCCGCGCTACACCCACGCGCTCCCGAGCGGGAGCGACCGGGAGAACGACTCGCCGGCACCGTAGTGCTCCCACTCGCCCGCCGTGTGCAGATGGACCTTCCCCGAACCCATCACGGTCCACCGCTCTCCGTCACCGGCGGCCGCCGTGTTCGTGTCGATCGCAAACAGCAGCCAGCCCGGTGGGGTCCACCTTACGATCAGGTCGGTCAGCCCGGGAGCGAAGTTGTCGAGCTCGTCCCAGTGCGGACCGAAGTTCGTGTCGCTGAACAGGTCGAGGCCTGGATGCTCCATCACGCTCTGGTCGATCACCATCGCGTCGCTATCTGGCGCACTGGGGCCCAGGCAGGCCACCCCGGCACTGCACCCCGCGTAGGAGACGCCCGCCTTCATCACTCGGAGCAGCTCAGCCAGGAAGGGCGTCTTCGCCAGCTTGGCCGAGAGCACCTTGGGGTTCCCGCCGGAGAAGAAGACGGCGGAGGCGCCCTCGAGTCTTCCCACGAGCTCCGGCCGGGCCGCGTCCTCCCGGGTCTTCAACGGAACCACCTCGGCCGGGATCCCCGCGGACCGGTAGTGATCCAGGCCCTTGTTCGCCCAGTGGTCGAACATCTCATCGCCCTCGTGCGCCGCCGCCGTCGGCAGGATCAACACCGGGGCACCGGGGTTGGCCGATCGCTTCATCAGCCACCGGTCCACCTCGCGCTGCCATGGCTCGAACTCGCCCGACCCGAGCAGCCCGAACGCGAGCGTCATGCCTTCACCGCCGGCAGCCGGAAGTACTCGCCCCGCATGGCCTCGCGGAAGATGGACTCGCCGAAGGCCTGGACCATCCCCTCGACCTGGCTCACGTGCTCCTGGATGGCCCGAAGCTTCAACTCGAGGATGTCCGGTGGGAGGTCGTACTCGATGCCGAGCTCCTCCCGGGGAGTGACCGGCGGCGATCCCGGCCGGAACACGTTGAACCGGTTGTACACCGGGACCCATCGCTCCGCCCAATCGGGGGTCGTCGTCGCGTAGAAGATCTTCGCTTCGGGCTTGCCGACCTCATGGAACCCTTCGGTGGCCCACCGGGACACCGACGTGTGTCCTGCATGACCGGTCATCCCGTCGGGGCCGAAGGTCAGCACGGTATCGGGCTTCACCTCCTCCATGACGGCGCGCACGGTGCCCGCCCCCACCTCGGGGAGCGGGGTATCCATGTCGACGTCGGGCAGCTCGAGCCACAGGTGCTCGGCCACCCCGAGCACGGCGAGCGATCGGAGCAGCTCCTTTTCCCGGACCTCGCCCAAGGTGGCCGACGGCCACTTCTCCTCGTCCAGCGACCCACCCTCACCCCGGGTCGCCGTCACGCACACGACGCGGGAGCCGTTCCGGACCGCCCTGACCATCAACCCGGCCGTCAGGTAGGTCTCATCGTCCGGATGGGCCCACACTCCGAGGATCGTCCCGAGCTCGTCTGCCACTCGATGCTCCCTCCCCAGTCGTGACACTGGGATCGCCAAGCGCGAATCCTAGCCTTCCGGGCGGGAAACGAAGAACGACCCCTTTCGGGGTCGTTATTCACGGTCCCGCGCATCGGGAGGGGGGAGCGCGGGCTCCGTTAGCTCTTGGGATCGACGAGCCGCTTGCCCCGGTAGTTTGGAAACACGATCTCCGCGTGCTGCCAGCACCGATCCGACAGGTTGTAGATGGAGAGCTTTGTTTGGCACCTTGGATGGGAGCACACTCGGCCCCCGTCCTCCGTCCTAGAGGCGGGCGGCAGGTGCCCGGGTCGGGTTCCCTTGGTCATGGGAGCGCTCCTTCGCCCGGGCGTTCGACGCCGGCGCCGGGGGGGTTCGGACGATCTGGAGAGCCCGACCGGCACAGGCGGTTGACCGGGAGGCGACCCGGCTACCGGGAGGTCGGAGGGGTCGCGCGCAGGATGGCGTGGACCCGCTGGAGCAGGTCCGCCGGGACCTCGTCGCACCCGCACTTGGCCCGCAGCATGGCCTTCAGCCGGCGTTGGAACTCCGAGCGGTCGGCACAGTCCCCACACGTGCCGAGATGCTCGTGGACGTCGGCGTGCAGAGATATATCGAGCTCCCCGTCGAGATAGAGCTCGATCTGCGTCAGGACGTGACGGCACTCAATCGGACACAAGGCCTCTCTCCCGTACTCTTTCCCACAACGCCTTCTCCAGCGCCCTTCTTCCCCGGTGCAGCCGGGACATCACCGTCCCGATGGGGATGCCCAGGATCTCAGCGATCTCCTTGTAGGAGAATCCCTCGACGTCGGCGAGCAGCACGGCCAGTCGGAACCCCTCCGGCAGGGCTTCGAGGGCCTTCTGGACGTCCTCGTCGGGCATGCTTCGGATGACCTCTGCCTCGGCCGAGGGCTCCACCCCGCTCCCTCCCAGCTTGTCGTACAGGTACCACTCGTCGAGGTCATCCTCCTGCACGGTCACCGGTTCCCGCTGCTTCTTCCTGTAGGAGTTGATGAAGGTGTTCGTGAGGATCCGGTACATCCAGGCCCGCAGGTTCGTCCCCTCCTCGAACCCCGAGAACCCGCGGTAGGCCCGCAGGTACGTCTCCTGGACCAGGTCCTCGGCGTCGGCCGGGTTGCGGGTCATGCGGAGCGCGGCCGAGTACAGGTTCGGCAGGAGGGGAAGTACCTCGCGCTCGAACCGCTCCCTGAGCGCCGGGTCGTCGGGCGGCGCCGCCTGGCTACGCGCCATGCGCCCCAGTATCCCGCATCGACTGGCTCGCGACCCTGAGCGACGGCCTCCGAACGCATCGCTACGGGCGAATAGCCCGACGGCTGTCACACAGCCCATCCGGTGACAAGATGGCTGGCATGGCGGACGGGAACGACCGGCGCAAGCGGTGGTCCGGGTTCGATCTGGGCGGCGGCTCGGGAGAGCCCCGGCGCCTGCGCACCTCGCCATGGGTGTGGGTCATCGGGTTCCTGGTGGTCCTGGTCTTGTTCAACTACTTCGCGGCGCCCCGACCGAGCAAGCTGGACTACTCGGACTTCCTCGAGAAGGTGAGCGCCGGCCAGATCGATGGCACGGTGAAGATCTCGGCGACTACGGTGACCGGAACGTACGAGGAGGAGGGCCGGAAGGTCGCGTTCACCGCCGACATCCCGCCCATCCTTCAGGGCACGACGCAGCTCACCGAGCAGCTGGACCAGAAGGGAGTTCCGTACACCGGCGTGACGCCGAGCGGCCTTCAGAGCTTCCTCGTCGGCTGGATCCTGCCGCTCCTCGTGTTCGGCCTGCTCTGGTTCTTCCTGATCCGAAGGATGAGCGGGGCCCAGACCTCGGCGGCCCTGAACCTGGGTCGCAACAAGGTCCGGATCTACGACCGCAAGGAGATGAAGACGACCTTCTCGGACGTGGCCGGGCTGGACGAGGCCGTGGAGGAGCTTCACGAGATCGTGGACTTCCTGAAGACTCCCAAGAAGTACCAGCGTCTGGGAGGGCGGATCCCCAAGGGCGTGCTGCTGCTCGGGCCCCCCGGGTGTGGCAAGACGCTGCTGGCCCGGGCGGTCGCGGGTGAGGCCAACGTCCCGTTCTTCTTCATGTCCGGTTCGGAGTTCGTCGAGATGTTCGTGGGCCTGGGCGCTGCCCGGGTCCGAGAGCTGTTCAATCAGGCCAAGGAGCGTGCCCCGGCGCTGGTGTTCATCGACGAGCTCGACACGATCGGCAAGGGCAGGGGCGGCGCGATGGGGGCCGGGTTCGGCGGGCACGACGAGCGGGAGCAGACCCTGAACCAGCTGCTCGTCGAGATGGATGGGTTCGACTCGTCCAAGGGCGTGATCATCATGGCCGCCACGAACCGGCCGGACGTGCTGGATCCCGCGCTCACGCGCCCGGGCCGGTTCGACCGCCAGGTGGTCGTGGACCGGCCGGACCTGCGGGGCCGGGAGGCCATCCTGCGCGTCCACGCACGGGGCGTGGCCGTAGACCCCAACGTGGACCTTCGGGTGCTGGCGTCTCGGACACCCGGGTTCACCGGCGCCGACCTGGCCAACGTGATCAACGAGGCGGCGCTCCTGGCCGCCCGGCGGGAGAAGAACTCCGTGACGATGGAGGAGCTCGAGGAGGCCATCGACCGGGTCACGGCGGGGCTGGAACGCAAGAGCCGGATCATGTCGGAGCGGGAGCGCGAGATCGTGGCCACCCACGAGATGGGCCACGCGCTGCTGGCCTTGGGTATGCCAACCGCCGACCCGGTGCACCGGGTCTCGATCATCCCCCGGGGCGCGGCCGCGCTCGGCATGACCATGCAGCGGCCGTTGGAGGACCGGTACCTGCTCACCGAGCCCGAGCTGAAGGACCGGCTGGCGATCCTCCTCGGCGGGCGGACCGCCGAGGAGATCTGCTTCAAGCAGGTCTCGACCGGCGCCCAGAACGACCTCCAGCGGGCCACCGAGATCGCCCGGGCCATGGTGACCGAGTACGGCATGAGCGACCGCGTGGGGCCGCTGTCCTTCGGCAACGACGGGTTCCGAAGCCCGGAGGGCCGCCTGTTGTTCCCGGGGGCGGCGCAGGAGCTCTCGCCCGAGCTCGCGTCCCTCGTCGACGAAGAGGTGAAGCGCCTGGTCGACGAGGCCCACGAGCGGGCGAATCGGGTGCTCGAGGCCCAGCGCGACCTGCTGGACCGGCTCGCCGACCTGCTGATGGTGATCGAGGTGATCGAGGGATCCGACCTCAGCGAGTACGTACAGGGGACCAAGCCCATCCCCACGGCCGAGGAGGCTCGGGCGCGCCTGGCAGAGACTGGCAACGGCCGGCGAACCCCGTCGGGCCCGGACATCATCGGACAACGCCAGACCCAGCCCATCCCCCCGCCACCGCCGGCCGCGGTCGACGGCTAGGAGCGGGGCGGCCCCCCCCCGACCAGCAGGTCGAACCGTCCTCGGAACCTGTCAAGGAACCTGTAGTAGTTCCGCTTCGACCACTTCGCCCGCTCCTCCGGAGGGGTGTTGAACCACATCCGATGCTCGTGCCGGATCACCGGCACCGTCACGACCATCGCTTTCAGACCGGCCTCCTTCAACCGGAACGAATACTCGATGTCGGCCGTCCTGTACCACTTGAACTTCTCGTCGAACAGCCCCACCTCGAGCAGGACCTCCCGCCGCATCGCCATGAGATAGCCCTCGATCGCATCAACCTCCGGGCCGTCCGAGGCTTCGAAGTCCTGCAAGTTGGTCGTGACGATGCCGAACGGACCGACGACGCCCACCGCCGGGTCGGCCAGGGCCTCCTCGATCGGCCCGAGGACGTCGCCGACGGGCTCGATGGAACCATCCACCACCAGCACGATCCGACCCAGGGACCGCTTCAGACCGGCATTGCGGGCCGCTCCCCAGCCGGTCCCCTCGACGAGGGGGATCACCTCAACCCCCTCACCCAAGGAGGACGGATCGTGGCCCGTGACGTTCGCCACCACGTACTGGACGCTTCGACCACCCTGGTGGGACCGGAACCCTTCGAGGGCTCGTGCGACGTCCTCCGGCCATCCCTCCAGCAGCCAGTGGACGGTGGCATCGAAGGTGGCCGGCTGATCCAAGGCCGACGGCACATCCTCCGGCTGTAACCTGGCGGGAGCCTCCCCGGCGTCACCGACTGCCCGACCGATCGGCTCGAGGCGGGGCCCCTCCGGCGAGTCGATGACGGTGAAGCCGAGATCTGCGATGCGGTCGCGGAGTGCGTCGGCGGCGGCGAAGTCCTTGGCCTTCCGCCGCCCCTCGCGCTCGGCCGCAAGTCGTCGAACCTGATCGGGCACGTCGCTCACGTCTGGTGCCTCCGAACGAAGGGCAGGACGGCCACCGGCGAGCGGCCTAGACCGGCTCCTTCGACAGGGCTCGCAGCCGGCCGGCGATCGCCTCGAGGGTGTGGATGGCGATGGAAGGGTGCTCCTTCAGCAACCCGCGGAAGACCCATTCGGTGATGCCGAGAAGCCGCACGTCGGTGATGGCGGTCACGGTCGCCGTCCTCGGCCCCCCGTCGATGAGCGCGATCTCGCCGAAGAAGTCCCCGGGCCCAAGGATGGCCTTCTCCTTACCCCCGATGGTCACGCGGCACGTCCCCTCGAGGATCAGGAACAACCCGATCCCGTGCTCGCCCTCCCGGGCGATCACGGTACCGGCCTTGTGCCTGACCTCTTTCGCTGCCTGGGCGATGATGGTGAGTTCGCGCTTCGAGCAGTCGGAGAAGAGCGGGACCTTGGCCAGCATCTCCGTCATGTCGTCTTTCGCCAACCGTGGACCCCCTCGCGTGGCGGCCGCAACCGCCTGGTCCGAGCAGGCTCGGATCCTATCGCGATCGGACCGCACGGCGCGAAGGACGGCCGGCCCTCTAGGATGAGCGCGTGACCGAAGGCCGCCGTTTCGCTGCGATCGTGGTCCTGTTCCTGCTGGGCTTCGCCATGGTGGCGTTGGCGGTCGCCCTCGACGCGTACTGGCCCCTCTTCGTCACCCCGCTGCCGTATGCGGTCATCCCCTGGCTCGTCGTCCACGCCGACGACCGGGACTGACCCCTCGCGCGTTTCGGTCAGTTCGAGAACCGCCCAACGGAGACGAAGAGCGACGCCGCGCCATCCGCATCCTGTGTGCTGCCGCCGACCAGACGCTCTACCACGTCCCGAAGCGGAACGCCTCGCCAGAACCGGAGTAGCATGCTCCGAAGCAGGGGAAGGAGGTCGCCATGTATGACGTGGAGGACCCAAGGAGAGAGGGGTATACCTCGCCGTGGGGCGGCGCGCCCGAGACGCCCGCGGAGCCGGCGCCACCGCCGGCGCCGTCGGCGGAGCCACCTCCGGAGCGCACGTGGGAACCCGTCGATCGGGTGGCGGAGCCGGCCGGGGAGGCTGTCGGGACCGCGACGGAAGAGACCAAGAAGGTCGTGAAGCGGGCTCGCACCACGGGGAAGAAGGTGTCCACCCGCGCGTCGGGGGCGGCGAAGAAGACCACCCGCAAGGCCCGGTCCTCGGCGAAGAAGGCCACCACGAGGGGAAAGAAGGCCACGACCCGCGGGCGTACGACCGGCAAGAAGGTCACGACTCGGGCCAGGGCCGGGGCCAAGAAGGTCACGACTCGGGCCAGGGCCACGCGCAAGAAGGCCCCGAC
>Ga0214472_10003238_pt1 | contig 17275 bp, 16 predicted proteins | sample RVTome_6_FD_207662 | JGI IMG/M metagenome (GOLD analysis project Ga0214472, IMG submission 207662) | Soil microbial communities from uranium-contaminated site in the Upper Colorado River Basin, Wyoming, United States - RVT140D175 | ecosystem: Environmental > Terrestrial > Soil > Contaminated >... | reverse complement strand
GGACGAGTACGTCGGCGTCGAGCAAGACCCGCGCCTCTGCGGCAGGAGTCGAGCCATGGCTCAGCTTGAGCGCATAGGCCGGTAGCGCGTGCTCGGAAGCGACGACGGTCGCGTGCTCGGCCAGGCGTCGACGCTGATCCGGGCGAAGCCCTGCATCGACGAAGACGAGCTCCTCGTCGTGCCCCGCGAGTCGGAGCGAGTTGAGCACGCCCACGGCGCCGGGGAAATGGCGGGCATCCGCGACGCAGTGGAAGACGACGCCGGCGATGGTGCTCTAGACCACGGCGGCGCGACCGAGCTCGAGGGGACGCCCGTCGAGCCCCGCCGGCACGGACACCCCGAGGAGCGCAAGGACTGTCGGGGCGATGTCCAGGACATGCCCCTCGTCCCTCGCGTCGCCGGCGGGGACGCCGGGGCCTCGAATCCAGATTCTCGAGTGCGGCGTGTGGTCGCCTGAGCGCTGGTGCGAGTGCTCTTCGATCGGAGTCGACACGGTGCCCACTCGTTCGGAGCGGACGGCGTGTATCGGCCCGCTCGAGCCGTCGAACCGGACGACGAGATCGGGGATGTTGGCATGGCGCTCCGGCCCGTAAACGCTGTCGGTGCGGACGACCTCGCGGACGGCGGGGGCGCCCGTCTCGGCGTTCTCGAGCCGGCTGATCTCCTCGATCAGCTCGGCGCACGCGGCGTCGTACTCAGCTCCCGGCTCGATCGCGCCGAAGGGCTCTCGGCCCTTGACGTTGAGCCGGATCGCCCCGCAGCGGCCGTTGTGCACCACGATGGCTCTCGTCTGCGAAGACTCGAGCGGGCGGGGGAGCGATCCGGCGACCCGCTGGAGCCGCCTGCGCGCGGCGCCCCGCAGGACGAACTTGAGGGCCCGCTTCACTCCCGGCGGCACGCGGCCTCGGACTGTGCTCGTCACACCGTGCCCGGAGCCGTATCCGAGCCGGACGATCACCTCGGCGAGCACCTGGGGCCCGCCGATCGACTGACCCATGCCGTGGCTGAGGACGACGAGAGTCGTGGCATCGGGCCCGGCCGCCTCGACGAGTTCGCCGAGCGCGGCGTCGAGGCGTCCGTAGACCTTGGGAATGGCCTGCCTGAAGCGCTCCGGCGCGTCCGGCTCGTGCCAGGCAGATGTCTCGTCGAAGTAGTGCCAGTACTGGTGGCTCACGCAGTGGGACTCGGAGAAGCAGGCGAAGAAGAGGTCCCAGTCTTCCTCTTCCAGGTAGGTGCGAAAGAGCTCGCGCTTGCGTTCCACGCCCTGCTCGATTCCGTCCAGAAGCCTTTCGTAGTCGGCGGCGGTCTCGTGCTCCTCGCATTCGTCCCCCCGCGGCCCCGGATACGGCCGGAACCGCTTCAGCACGTCGTCGAGGAAGCCGGGGGGTTCGGTGCCAAGGTCGAAGGCGGTGTCGTGATTGCCCCACTCTCTGAGCTGGATGCCGTTGAGGTCGGGGGAAGGCGCCGCGTGAGGGACGTCGAGCACCGCACAGCGGCGTCCGGCTGCGCTCGCGATGTCCCAGACCGCGGTCAGGTCCACGTCCTCGGCCGTCGTGGCGCGCAAGTCGGACTCGCCGCTGTGGAGCTGATAGCGGTTCCAGTACCACCCGATCTTGCCGCCCATCCGGCCGGTGGCGATCTCCGGCCAGACCGATGCCGGCAGCGTGTCGACGTTGTTCCCCGGGCGCAGGAGCGTACCCTGCTCGGTCAAACGGCGGAAAGTGGACAAGGTACCGGCTCGGGCCCACGGCTCGACCAGCGTCGCCTCGGCCGCATCGAACCCGATCACCATTACCTTTGCGGGCACGCGCTCACCTTATCCAGAGCTTCTCTCCTGCTCAATCGAGGTCGTCGAAAAGCGGCGAGCGCGGGTTTAGCTCCTCGGCACGCTCAAGGCTCGCCCGGGCGGCCTCGAAGTCGCCGGCCTTGGTCTGGAGGCGCGCCGCTACGAGCCAGAGCCGCCAGTCGAGCCGATCCCGCTCGAGCGCCTCGAGGATCGCGTTCGTCGCCGCGGGCACGTCGCCGGCGAGCTCTTCGGCGAGGGCGAGCTGGAGACGTGGCGAGGCCGCCCAGGGTGTGAGGCTGCGTGCCGCTCGGGCGTCCTCGACAGCAGCCTCGGCGTCTCCCGAGGCTGCCGCCGCGCGGCTGTCCTCGATCTTGAGCGTGCTGAGCAGAGGGACGGTCTGCACCGCGAGCAGAAGGGCGGCTGCGGCCACCGCGCCGGCCCGCGCGAGCGGCATCATCCGAGGCCGTTCCGCAGCGTCGTCGAGCGTCGCCGGCCCGGTCACGAGCCCGGCCGCGAAGAAGGCCACGACCGAGACCACCGTCAGCTCCCACATCCAGTCCACGCCCGCCTCGAAGGCGTAGGCGACGAGGATGCCCAGGAGCGCGGCGACCGCGGTTCGCTCGACCGGGTCGCCGGCTGCCCGTAGACGGCCGGCGCCCACGACGAAGACGGCGACGAGTGCGCCGGCGAGGAGGACGAGGCCGACCACGCCGAGCTCGCCGAGTGTCTCGAGATAGAGCGAATGGGCATCGCGGACATAGAACGTCAGGGTTCCCTGCTGCGCCCACGCGGCCTCGTACGTCCCGGCGCCGCGGCCGAGCAGGCGCTCCCGCTCGAACTCGTCGACCGCCACTCCCCAAAGCTGCCAGCGGCCGTTCCCGCTGCCGCTGAACAGGTGCTCTTCGATGGACGCTTCGGCGAGCTCGGGCGGCGCCTCCTTGAATCGCTCGAACCGCTCCTGTGGGTCCGCTGCGGCGATTCCGACCGCGAGGAGGACGACGAGACCCGCGACCAAGGCGTAGCGGGCCGTGCGCGGAAGCGCCAGAGGGGTGGGCGCGAAGCGCGAGAGGCCTCCCCAGAGACCGGCTGTGCCCAGGCAGACGAGGACGATAAGGAGGGCCGCGCTCCGTCCCTGGGCTCCGACGTCCGACTCGTACGGCTCGTTCACGAGCTCGGGCCGCGCGTGGAGGATCGCGTAGACGATCGCCGCGCCGCCGCCGGCCACCAACGCGGCGCCCGCGGCTCTCCAACGGGGCCCGCTCAACGCGACGAATGCGATCGTGCCGAGCCCCGCGACGAGCGCTCCTCCGCGTGAGGAGGTGAGATAGATCGTCCCGGCGAGCGCCGGGACCGGTGAAAGCGCGAGGCTGCGCAGGGCCGGGCTGCGAGCGGTCGTCGCGAAGTAGAGGAGCAAAGGAAGGGAGAAGCCGACCAGGGTGGCGAGTCCGTTCCAGTAGTTCACCGGGTACGACAGGCGTTTCTCCGCGGTCGGAAAGATCTGGGCGAGCTGCGCGGGGGTGGAGAAGAGGTCGGGTCCGAGCCGACTGGCCAGCGCAACGAGACCGATCCCAGTCAGGCCGAGGGCCAGACCTGCGAGCGTGGGCGGCAGGCTCAACCGGTTGCGGGCGACGACGGCCAAGGCGAAGACGCCCAGATAGAGCGAGGCTCGGTTCAGCTCCGTGAGCGTGCGCTCCGCGCCCTCGCCCCAGAGAAAGGAGAGAGCCACCCATGCCGTATACGCGGCCAGCAGCCCGCCCGCGACGAGTGCTCCGCGCGGAATCCGCGCGACCGGCCAGACCGAGAGGGCGATCCCGAGCGCGACGGCCCACCAGACGGCCAGGGCCACCGATCCGCGCCCGACCGCCTCGTAGCTGCCGCCGTAGAAGCCGATCCAGAAGACGGCGGCCCCGACGGTCAGAAAGAATGTGGCCGATGCAGCCTTAGGCAAGGGTCTGCCAAGCTATCGCAGAGGAAGATGACGCCGAGCGGAGGATTACCGATTCGGCTGAGAAGCCTCTGTGCGTGTCCCGCCTGCTGGTCGGATCTTGCGTGGAGCGACGTCGAAGCTCGATGCTCCTCATGTGACGTGAGCTATGGGATCGTTCGCGGCGTTCCATTGCTCCTTCTCCCAGGGGCTCGACCGGCTCGCGCGATGGAGTGGTATCCAGGTGCACTCGAGTTCGTCCCCACTCGTCTTCGCGGCTTGGCGAAGCAGTATCGCGACCGCTTGCAGCCGGACCTGACTTACAAGTCGCCGGCGCGGCGGCGCCTCGTCGCGGATTTCGTGACCTCGCTCCCACGCGATGCCGTGATCGCGAACGTAGGTTCAGGAGGAACGAATTACGGCGCGAACGTCGTCAACCTCGATATCGACACCTTCTCGGGTGTGGACGTGGTCGGCGTGGCTGAGAATCTCCCCTTGAAGAACGGGTCCTGCGACGGCGTCATCCTGCAGGCCGTTCTTGAGCACGTGGATGACGCGGAGCGCGTCCTCGCCGAAGTTCACCGCGTTCTCAAGACCCAGGGGCTGGTCGTGATCGAGGTGCCCTTCTTGCAGGGATACCATCCCGCTCCTCGCGACCACCGCCGGTATACGGAGGAAGGGCTCCGTTCGAGTGTGGAGCAGCAAGGATTCGAGGTCATGCGAAGCGGAGTCGCGGTCGGGCCCGGATCTGCGATGGCCTGGGTCGCGGCAGAATTTCTTGCCCTTCTCGCTTCCGGTAGGAGCACGTCGGTCTATCGCTTTACGCGCGCCATTACTCGGTGGCTCGCTGTACCGATCAAGTATTCGGATCGGTGGCTGGACGGTCATCCGATGGCATACGTCGTCGCCAGTGGTGTGTGGGTGGTTGCACGCCGTTCAGGCGTCTGACAAGAGGCGTCTCCTAGGCCCGGCGGCATAGGTCAACGCTGGTGGGGCCCGACGCCAAGAGGCGAATTTCAGACGACCCACTGCCTTGAAGGTGGCGCGTACGCTTACCCACCGAGCCCGCCGTTCCTCACTTGCGGAGACGTACCTTGTGCGCCTCTTGGCAGGGGTCTACGCTTTGAGAATGGTCAGGGCGCTTTGCGTCGCCTACCTTGCCGTCCTCGCGTTCTTCGCCACCGGCGCGTCGGCTGCTGGACCGCTGGTGACGGCCGTTCACGAGCCGGAGCTGCGCAATCTCGGCGCCGATCACGCGCTCTCCTTCGACAGGATCGCGTCGAGCGGCAGTACCGCGATTCGCATCTGGCTCGACTGGCGGGGGACCGCCCCGAACCCGCCGGCGAACCCGACGAATCCTGGCGATCCGGCGTACTCCTGGGCGCTGCTCGATCGCGATGTGGCCGCGGCCCGCGCTCGGGGTCTCCGCGTCATCCTGACCATGTACGAGGCGCCCGCGTGGGCGGAGCGCGGCTCGGGTGGGCGGCCCCGGAGCAACAATCCCGATCCAGCTCACCTCGCGGCCTTCGCACAGGCCGCCGCCACCCGCTATCTGGGACAGGTATTCGATTGGGAGGTCTGGAACGAGCCGAATCTCAACTACTTCCTTATGCCGCAATACGACGAGGCCGGCCGGTCGGTCGCGCCCGCGCTCTACCGGGAGCTCGTAAACGCTGCAGCGGCCTCGATTCACGGGGTCGATCCTCGAAACAATGTCGTCGCGGGTGCCCTCGCTCCCTTCGGGCCGGTCGAAGGGCACATGCCGCTGGACTTCATGCGCAAGCTGCTCTGCATGTCGAGGGGCAAGTCCCCCCGGCCGGTGTGCACCGCGAAGACCACATTCGACGTCTGGTCGCATCACCCCTACACGCAGGGAGGCCCTGCGCACCACGCCTACTGGCCCGACGACGTCTCGATCGGCGACCTCGGAGAGATGCGGCGGTTGCTGCGGGCCGCGGTTCGGGCAGGGAACGTCGTCCATTCGCGGCCGGTGCCTTTCTGGGTCACCGAGTTCAGCTGGGAGACGAGTCCGCCCGACCGGCAGGGGGTTCCCTCGCGGCGTCACGCCCGCTGGACCTCGGAAGCGCTCTACCGGATGTGGGCCAACGGGGTCAGCCTGGTGACCTGGTGGCTCCTGCGCGACCGCCCGTTCCCCGAGAGCTACAGCCAATCGGGCCTCTTCTATTGCGGTAGGGCCTCACTTGCAGACGAAGGGTCGTGTGCGGGTGCCCCGCTGTCCGGAGATGCGCGGAAGGGCTCGTTCCGGGCCTTCCGCTTCCCATTCGTCGCCTTGCCACGCGGCGGAAAGGTCTTCGTCTGGGGAAGGACGCCGAACGGCAGGCGCGGTCGGGTCGTCGTCGAAGCCAAGGTCGGGCGCCGCTGGCGGCGCGTCGCGGTGCTGAGGACGGACCAAGGAGGGATCTTCTCCCGGACGGTCGCGGGCTCGGTCGCCGGGCGCTCTGTTCGCGCGCGGCTCGCCGGGCGGAAGGAGGCCTCCCTCGCGTTCCGTGCCAAGCGGACGGTGGACTTTCCGCTCCTGCACCCCTTTGGCTGCGGCGGAGGGCTCGAGTGCTGAGCCGGACCGACTGAGCGCCGGGCTATCCTCGCGGCCGTGAAGGTCGCGATCGTCACGACGTCCTACCCGCGCGACGAGGCCGACTTCGCAGGTCGGTTCGTCGCCGAGACGGTCGAGCGTCTACGGGCGCGGGGGCTTGAGATCGAGGTCGTTGCCCCAGGCGTCTACCGCGACTTCGGTCTTGCCTACGGGGCGGGCGTCGTGCACAACCTGCGCAAGCGCCCCTGGGCGGCGCCCGCCCTCGCGGCGTCGCTTCTCCGTGCCGTGCGGCGCGCGGCCCGGACCGCCGACGTGGTGCACGCGTACTGGCTCCCGACGGGCGCGGCGGCGGCGCTCTCGGGCAAGCCGTTCGTCGTCTCGCTCCCTGGGACTGACATGGAGCTGGCCCGCCGCGCGCCGCGCCTTGCCCGCGCGGTCCTGAGTCGCGCGAAGGTCGCGCTGGCGCACTCCGAGGCGATCGCGGCGGAGGCGCGGCGGCTGGGTGCGATGGACGTTCGGATCGCTCCCGCGGGGATCGAGCTCCCCGAGACGACGAACGGGGAGGCGGAGCCGCCTCATGTCCTGTTCGTCGGCCGGCTTTCGCCGGAGAAGGGGATCGAGGAGCTCCTCGCGGCGGCGGACGGCCTCGACCTCGTCGTCGCGGGCGACGGGCCTCTGCGGGAACGGGTGCCGCAGGCGCTCGGCTTCGTCGCGCCGGACGAGCTCGCGCGCCTGTACGACCGAGCGGCCGTCGTCGTCTGCCCTTCTCGGCGCGACGGCTTTCCGGTCGCCTGCGCCGAGGCCATGGCACATGCGCGCCCCGTGGTCGCGACGGCCGTCGGCGGCCTGCCCGACATGGTGGTGGACGGCGAGACCGGACTGCTCGTCCCCCCGCGCGACCCGCAGGCGCTTCGCGCCGCCATCGACCGCCTCCTGGCCGATCCGGACCTTCGCCGCCGCCTGGGGCAAAACGCGCGTACGCGGATCGCGGAGCTCTGCGACTGGGACCGCATCGTGGACACGATCGTCGGCGCCTACGAGACCGCGCTCGGGCGTGCTTAAGGGGTTGTTCTGGCTCGCCGGCGGGCTTCTCCTCTGGACGCACGCCGGCTACCCGCTGGCCGCGGCCGCGGCCGGGCGCCTGCGCCCGCGGCGGGTGCGCAAGGATGAGGCCACCCCCACGGTGACCGTGATCGTCGCGGCGCACGACGAGGAGGACGTGATCGCCCGCCGGGTCGAGAACCTGCTCGCGCTCGACTATCCGCCCGAGGCGCTCGAGATCGTGGTCGCCTCCGACGACTCATCGGACCGCACGGACGAGATCGTCGGTGAGGTCGCGGCGCGCGAGCCACGGGTCCGCCTTCTGCGTTGCCCCCGCGGCGGCAAGGTGGCCGCGCAAGACCGTGCTGTTCGGGAGGCTGAGACGGAGGTGGTCGCCTTCTCGGACGCGAACGCGCTCTGGGCTCCCGACGCGCTTCGGCGGCTCGTGCGCTGCTTCGCCGACCCGGATGTCGGCTACGTCTGCGGGCGGCTGCGGCTCGAGGAGCCCGACGGCACGAACCGTGAGGGCTCGTACTGGCGCTACGAGGTGTGGCTGCGTGAGCAGGAATCCGCGCTCGGCTCGATCACGGGCGGAAACGGGGCGATCTATGCCCTGCGCCGCTCGGACTACCTCGAGGTCGATCCGCGCTTCGGCCACGACCTCTCGCTGCCCTACGCGCTGACCCAGCGCGGCCGGCGGGCGGTCTACGAGCCGGAGGCCCTCGCCTCGGAGCAGCCCACGCCGGAGCAGGAGGACGAGTACCGGCGCAAGGTGCGCATGTTCGAGCACTGCTGGGCCATCGTCCTCGAAGGGCGGTTCCTCGCCGGGGGCGGGCCGCTGTACATCGCGCAGCTCGTCTCGCACCGGGTGCTCCGCTACGGCAGCGGCGTCCTCCATGCGGTCCTCCTCGGCACGACTGTGGCGCTCGCCGGCCGCGGCCGAGCCTACGACACCGCGCTCGCGACCCAGCTTGCCTTCCTCGGGCTCGCGGCCGCGGGGCGCCTGCGCGCTCCCCTTCCGGGCGCCGCGCTCGCCTACTACTACTTCCTCGTGACCTCGGCGACCCTCGTCTCCCTCGTCCGCTACCTCCGTTCCGGGGTGCCGGCGGTCTGGGAGAAGGCGCCGGGCACGCGCTAGCGTCCGTGCGCATCGTCCTCGTCGACCCGGCGAGCTACACGCTCCCCTACGACCACCACCTCGCCTCGGCGCTCGCCCGCCGGGGCCACGAAGTCGAGCTGCTCGCGGCGCCGTTTCCGTTCGGCTCCGCACCCGAGCCCGACGGCTACCGTCGCAGCGAGCTCTTCTTCGCCCGGAGCGGGCCGCTTCTCCGCCGCTCACCCCGCTCGCCTCTTCGCTACGCAGCCAAAGGGATCGAGTATCTCCCGAGCGCACGGCGGCTCCTGCGGCGGGTCGACGAGCTCGACCCTGACGTCGTCCACGTCCAGTGGCTGCCGTATCCGACTCTCGACCGTCGCTGGCTGCGCGCGCTCGCGCGCCGCCGGCCGGCCGTCTTCACCGCGCACGACGTCCTTCCCCGGCGGAGCGAAAACCGGGTCGGCGTCTGGCGCGACGTGTTTGCGACCGCCGACCGGACGATCGTCCATTCCGAGGCGGCGCGGGAGCGGCTGGTCAGTCTCGGAGTTGCCCCGGAGAGGCTCGTCGTCGTGCCGCACGCGCTCTTCCCGGCGCAGGCCGCCGTCGAGGCTCCCTCCGGCCGGACGCTGCTCTTCTTCGGCTTGATCAGGCGCTCGAAGGGTCTCGACCTCCTCCTCCGCGCGCTCCCGCATATCCCAGACGCGCGGCTCGTCGTTGCCGGCGACCCGCTCGAGCCGGCCGGCCCCTACCGCGAGCTGGCCGAGCGGCTCGGCGTCGCCGAGCGGATCGAGTGGCGCCTCCACTTCCTGGGCGACGAGGAGGTGGCGGCGGTCATGGCTACCGCCACGGTCGTCGTCCTGCCCTACCGGAGGATCGAGTCCTCGGGCGTCCTCGCGACCGCGCTCGGTCACGGGCGACCCGCTGTCGTGGCGGATGTCGGCTCGCTCGGCGACACCATCCGCGAGTTCGAAGCGGGACTCGCCGTCCCGCCGGAGGACCCTGAGGCGCTCGCGGCGGCGTGCACGCGGCTGCTCGACGATGCGGCCGCCCTTCGGGCGGCCTTCGAGGGAACACGCCGGGCCGCAGGCGCTCTCTCGTGGGACGCGGCGGCAGACGCGCACGAACGCCTCTACGAGGAGGTGGCACGCCGGTGAAGCGCGCCCTCGACCTGGCGGGCGCAAGCCTCGCCCTGCTCCTCGCGAGCCCGCTGCTCTTCCTCGCCGCGCTCGCGATCTCACTCGACGACCGCGGGCCCGTCCTCTATCGCCAGCGGCGAGTGGGGCGGGACGGGAAGGAGTTCGACCTGCTCAAGCTCCGAACGATGGTCGTGGGAGCCGAGGCGCAGGGCGCGGGCTGGGCCGTCAACGAGGGCGATCCGCGCATCACCCGCGCCGGGCGCGTGTTGCGACGGCTCTCGCTCGACGAGCTGCCCCAGCTCTGGAACGTCGTTCGCGGCGAGATGAGCCTCGTCGGGCCGCGCCCGACGCTGGCCTACCAGGTCGAGCGCTACACCCCGCGACAGCGCCGCCGGCTCGAGGTCAAGCCGGGTATCACGGGCTGGGCGCAGGTGCAGGGCCGGGCCCGTGTTCCGTGGGACGATCGCATCGAGTTCGACGTCTGGTACGTCGAGCACCGCTCGCTCTGGCTCGACCTGCGCATCCTCGCCCGCACGCCCATGGCGCTCTTCACCGGCACGTACAAGGGCGAGACGGGCGGCTGGAAGCCCTAACATCGGCGCTCTGACCACTGTTCTCTTCACCTGTGCGGGCCAGCGCGTCGACATCGTGACCGCTTTCCAGCGGGCCGAGGCGTTCACGGTCGCCGCGGACCTAAACCCGCTTGCGCCCGCGCTCTACCACGCCGACCGCTACGTCCTGCCCCCGCCGTACTCGGACCCGGAGTACCTCCCGTTCCTGGCGGGAGTGATCGCCGAGCACGACGTCCAGCTCGTTGTCCCACTCACCGATCTCGACCCGGTGCTCCTCGCCGATCGTCGCGACGAGCTCGGGGCGCTCGTCCTCCTTCCCGATGCCGACGTGGTCGAGCGCACGAGCGACAAGTACGTCGCCCACCGTTTCTTCGAGGAGCGCGGGATCCACTCACCCCGGACCTGGCTTCCCGACGAGCTTCCCGTCGAGCCGGACTTCCCGCTGCTCGTTAAGTCCCGGCGGGGCTTCGGCTCGCGGAACATCTTCCGCGCGCGCGACCGCGGCGAGCTCGACTTCTTCCTCGCCCACACGCCCGTCGAGTCCATGGTGCAGGCGGTCTGTCTCGGGGACGAGTACTCCATCGACGTCTTCAGCGACCTCGAAGGTCGCTGCCTGAACGCGATTCCGCGGACGATGATCGAGTCCAAGGGCGGCGAGTCGATCAAGGGCATGACGATCCGCGACCCGGAGCTGATCGAGCTCGGCCGCCACGTCGCCGAGACGCTCGAGATCAAGGGGCCGGCGACGATCCAGTGCTTCCAGACGCCGGACGGACGGCACGAGATCACGGACGTCAACCTCCGCTTCGGCGGGGCGTTCCCCTTGCCGCTCGCCGCCGGCGGCGCCTATCCGGAGCTTGCGCTCGCGCTGGCGCGCGGAGAGCGGCCCGAGCCGCGCCTGGGGCAGTTTCGCGACGGAGTCGTCATGACCCGCTTCTTCAGCCACCTCTGTCTGGCGGCCGCGGAGGACGGTACTCTGGAGCCGTTCTCCGAGGAGCTGCCAGAACCCGTCATCAGCGAGGAGTGAACCTCCTCCGCCTCATCGTCGCGGCCGCGCTCGCCGCCGCCGCAGCGGGCTGCCTCGGCCAAAACAGCCATGACCCGGTGCCAGGCACCGGGACCGGTCCGAAAGAGACGCGCGCTGCCGTCGCCCCCGCGCCCGATCCGCTCCCGCGCGCCTTCCTCTCGGTCGTCGACGGCGACACCGGCGAGCGCGTCGACGGAGCGACGATCGAGCTGGCCGGGACGATCCTGCGCACGAACCCGGCGGGCCTCGCCGCGACACCGCGGCTCGACCTCGCGAAACCGCGCGTCCGCGTTTCCGCTCCCGGTTACATCCCGCGCTTGACGCGGATCCGGCTGCCGGGGCGGATCGCCGTGTACCGCCGCGACCTCCAGTGGCCCATGTTCGGGGCGAACCCGGCCCGCACGCAGGCCCATCCCGCCATCGACCTGAAGCCGCCGTTCCGGGTTGTCTGGCAGCGAGGAGTCAAGAGCTTGATCGAGTTCCCGGCCGTCGTCTGGGAGGGAGTCGCCTACGTGAACACGCTCCGCGGCTGGACGTACGCGCTCTCGATGCGGAACGGGCGCGTGCTCTGGCGCCGCCGCGTGGGGACGCGCATGGCGGCCTCCCCGGGGATCGACACCGAGAACCGCCTCCTCGTCATCCCGACGATGAACCCCGGCTACGTCTCCGTCCTCAGCCTGGACCGGGGCAAGGTCGTCTGGCGCTACTACACCGGACGCACCGAGCCCTCGCCGGTCGTGCGCGACGGGATCGCCTACCTGGCAGCCCAGAACGGCAACGTCTACGCGCTCGACCTGCTCCGCCGCAAAGCCGGCTGGATCACCGGGGGCGCGGCGAAGATCACCTCCAGCCCTGCCCTGGCCGGCAACCGCCTGTACGTCGGCGACTACTCGGGCCGGGTCTACGCGCTCGACGCCCGCACCGGTCGGCGCGTCTGGGCCGGGAGCGCCGGCAGCCGCGTCTACGGCACCGTCGCCGTCGCCGGCGGCCGCGTCTTCGCGCCCTCCGTCTTCTCCGGGATGTCGGCCCTCTCGGCCCGCACCGGGAGGCTCCTGTGGCGTGTCCCGATCGGCTCGTACGGCTACTCGGCTCCGGCCGTCTACCGCGGGCGCGTCTACTTCGGCAGCTACTCCGGGACGGTCTACTCCGCCTCGGCCGCCAGCGGGCACATCCTCTGGACGGGAAGCGCCGGCGGCTCGGTCTCGGGCGCCGTGCAGGTCGTTGCCGGCGTGGTGTACGCGGGCAGCTTCGGTCACCGGATCACGGCCTGGCACTGGCGGACGGGCAAGCGGCTCTGGACCTTCCCGCACGGCGAGTATGTCGCGGTCTCCGGCAACGGCGGCCGCCTGCTCATGCACGGCTTCTCCCGCATCTGGGCGGTCGAGCCCAAGCGTCCACGGTGAAGAAGGTCCTGATCGGCGTCGGGCTCTTTCTCCTGCTCGGAGGCGGCGGCGCGGCGGCCATCCTCATCTGGAACGAGCGCCAGACGGCGGACGTCCGCGGCTCCTCGACCCGCGAGTTCGTCCCGACGGAAGAGCCCGCGACGACGACGCGGCCGCAGGAGGAGGTCGAACAGGAGCCCTGGCCGCTCTACGGCGTCAACGCGGCCCGGACGAAGGTCGTCCCCGAGCTGACGCACCGACCTCCCTTCAGGCGCTTGTGGACCTTCGGTGGAGGAAGCCTGCTGGAGTTCCCCCCGGTCGTGGCCTACGAGCACCTCTACCTCGGCACGAACGAGGGCAGATTCGTGGCCCTCGACGCGGCGACCGGCGACGTCGCGTGGGAGCACCGCTTCAACCGCTGCATGGCGGCCTCGCCCGCGGTCGGTGAGGGTGTCGTCTACGCCTCGCTGATGGTGCCGAAGCCGTGCGGGGGCGGGCAGGCGAACAGAGACGCTTCGGGCTTCGTGATCGCCTTCGACGCGGAGACGGGGGAGCAGCTGTGGCGGTTCCGTGCCGGCGGGGTCGAGTCGTCGCCGCTCCTCGTCGACGGCGTCGTCTACTTCGGCTCGTGGGACCGGAGGATCTACGCCGTCGACGCCGAGACGGGCGAGGAGATCTGGAGCTTCGAAACCGGGGACGAGGTCAAGGGAAGCGTCGCGTACGCGAAGGACACGGTGTACGTCGGCTCCTACGACGGGAACGTCTACGCGCTGAACGCGACGACGGGCAAGCTCCGCTGGCGGTCGGGGGGCCGGGAAGGGCTGACCGGCGCGGGCAACTGGTATGCCACGCCGGCGATCGCCTACGGGCGCGTCTACATCGGGAACACCGACGGGAAGGTCTACGCCTTCGGCGCGCGGACGGGCGATCTCCTTTGGGCCCACGGGACCGGGAGCTACGTGTACTCGTCGGCGGCGGTGTGGGACAAGAAGGTGCTCGTCGGCTCCTGGGACGGCAAGCTCTACGCCCTCGACGCTGCCACGGGAGACGAGGTTTGGGCGTTCGAGGCGGGCGGCGCGATCTCCGGGGCTCCGACGGTCATGGACGGCGTCGTCTACTTCGCGACAACGAAGGGAACGCAGCGGACCTACGGCCTCGACGCGCGTACCGGCGAACGGGGCTGGGTCTTCCCAGACGGCAAGTACACGCCGCTCGTGGCCGATGCGGAGCGCGTCTACGTCGTCGGCTATTCGAGAATTCACGCGTTCGAACCGACGGGCTGACGCGGTAGAGTCGCCGCCCATGGCCGCGCCGGAGGAGGAGCTGGACCTTCGCGAGTACGGGCGCACGGTCGGCGCACGCTGGTGGCTCGTCCTCGCCGCGGTCGTGCTCGGCGGCCTGATCGGCTGGCTGCTCGCGGTCGGAGGCGGGGACGTCTGGCGGGCGCGCACGACGATCTATCTCGGCCAGCCGATCGCACCGACTGGGGAGGCTCAGATCCAGAGCGCGGCGACGAATCCGTCCACGGCGGGCGTGATCGCTCGCAGCGACGAGGTCGTCGAGGAGGTCGCCGCGGCGGTGGGAGTGCAGCCGGGAAAGCTCCGCGCCGGCATCTCGACGCGGGCGCTCGAGGGCGCGATCACGCGCCTGAACCAGACGCCGCTCGTCGAAGTGAGCGTCCGCGGCCCCTGGGGCAGGGAGCAGGTTGCGGAGGCCGCCACGCTCGTCGCGGCGGCGGTGGTCGAGCGCACCTCCGGCTATGTCGCTGGGAAGATCGCCGCCCTCGAGGAGCGCCTCGCTGCGCAGGAGCAAGAGCTCGAGAGCCTGAACGTGCGGATCGAGCAGCTGGAACAGGGAAGCGGCGGCGGTCTCGAGGTCGTCGGGCTCCTCGCCGTCCTGGAGCAGCGCCGAGGCGAGTTGCGCGTCGAAGGTGCGGACATCGAGGAGGCGCTGGCCGTGGCCGAGAACGTCGAGGGCGCGCAGGTGCTGACCGAGGCACGGGGCACGAAGGTGAGCGCCCGCAGCCCGCGCAGCTCGATCATCGTGGGCGCTCTCATCGGCCTGCTCGCCGGCGTCCTGCTGGCGCTCCTGTGGGATCCCCTAACGTCCCGCCTCCGTCGAGCCGATACGTGATGGGTGCAAGACGGAAAGACGGTTGCGGTCGTCGTCCCCGCCTACAACGAGGAGCAGCTCGTCGCCTCGACGGTCCAGTCGATCCCCGACTTCGTGGATCGGATCTTCGTGGTCGACGACGCCTCCCGCGACGGGACGGCTGAGCGTGCCCGCGCAGCCGACCCGCGCGTCGAGGTAATCCGGCACGAGACGAACGGCGGCGTCGGCGGCGCCATCGTCACCGGCTACCAGCGCGCGCTCGCAGGGAAGATCGACGTCACCTGCGTCATGGCCGCGGACGGCCAGATGGACCCGGACGACCTTGAGACGCTCGTGCGCGCGGTCGCGTCGGGAGAGTGCGACTACGCGAAAGCGAACCGCCTCTTCACGGGGCAGGCGTGGCACGTCATTCCGCGCTACCGCTACCTCGGCAACGCAATGCTCTCGTTCCTGACGAAGATCGCCTCGGGCTACTGGCATATCGCCGATTCGCAGTCCGGCTACACGGCGATCAACCTCGAGACGCTCGAGCTCCTCGACCTCGACCGGATCTACCGTAACTACGGCTTCCCGAACGACATGCTCGTGCACCTGAACGTCTGGAACCGTCGCGTTCGCGACTTCCCTTCCCGGCCGATCTACGGGGTGGGTGAGCAAAGCGGCATCCGGCTTCGCCGGGTCGTCCCGCGCATCTCCTGGCTCCTCGCCAAGGGCTTCTTCTGGCGGCTCTGGCAGAAGTACGTCATCCGTGACTTCCACCCGCTCGTGCTCTTCTACATGCTCGGTCTCGCGCTCTTCGGCGGCGGCGTCGCCCTCGGCCTCGTGGAGACGGCGCTGCGCCTGGCGGGGAACCCGATCCCGTTCGCCACAATCGTCCTCGTCGCCTTGTTCGTCATCTCCGGCTTGCAGCTCCTGCTGTTCGCCATGTGGTTCGACATGGAGTCGAACCGCGACCGCCGTGGCGACGCGCTCAGCGTGGCGGAGCTTCGCCGGCTGCTCGCCATGGCGGCCGAGCTGCACGCCGAAGACGCGGCTACGCCCGAGGCGCGGCGCCTCCGCGACGTCAGCGTGTCGTAAGCACGAGCATCGCCTGGCCGCGGGGGTGGCCCCAGTCGGCCACGACCTCGACAGCCAGGCCCGCTTCCTCCCCGAGCGAGCGCAGGGCGTCCGGGTCGTAGCGGTAGATCGGATCCTTCTCGAACGGCAGCTGCGAGCGGTCGACCACGTCGGCGTCGCCCGGTGCGCGCGGATAGAAGGTCGCGTAGAAGCGTCCGCCGGGAGCAAGCACGGCGCCGACGTTGGCGATACAGAGCTCGATCAGGTCGAGCGGCAGGTGGGTGAAGACCGACTGGGCGAGCGCGAAGTCGAAGGAGCGGCCGAGCCGGGCCACGTTGAAGTCGTCGACGAGCTCGAGCAGGGGTCGCTTGCCCTCGAGTCCGTAGCGCGGGAGCTCGACGCTGCGCCCGGCTTCCAGCCGCGCCGGGTTCTTGTCGATGCCGAAGTAATGCCCGGGCTCGAGGAAGCGGATGAAGTGGACGCCGCCGCGGAGACTGCCGCAGCCGACGTCGAGGAGATAGTGCTCGGGGCGGAGCCCGGCCGAGCGGAGGTATTCGAACTGGAGCCGTCCGAGCTCGTTCCAGCGGCCGCCGACCGCCCGCCGGTGCCAGTCCCGGTCGACGAGGCCGTACAAGCGCGGGGGCAGAACCCGGAGGACGCGGCGCTTGACCGCCACGGGGACGAACGGCTTCAGCGCCTCGAGCGCCCGTCGCACTAGCCGAGCAGCCGGCGAACCCACGCGCCGTCCGCCTCGCAGATGTCGGGCAGATCAATCGCGGCCGCGACGTTCATGAGCATGCCGCGGGCGAAGAAGTCGCGGAGCTCCGCCGGGCTCGCGTCTGAGGCCTGCTCGACGTAGCGATAGAGCTCGGCGAAGCCGCGGCGGGCCACGCGCCGTACGTCCGGATCCCCGGAGGCAACGTACATCTGCATCTGGGCGAGGAGCATCTCGCGGTCTTCGAGCAGCCGGCCGTAGGCCTGTCCAGCCGCCTTCAAGGCCTCGGGGCCCTCGCGCCCTTCGGCCGCTTCCCGGAAAGCGGCCAGGACCAGCTCGAAGCAGCGCGCGCACGTGGCCAGGAAGAGATCCTTCTTCGTCCCGTAGAGGCGGAAGAGGTACGGCTGGGATATGCCCGCCCGGCGGGCGATGGCCTCGGTAGAGGTTCCATGCAGGCCGGAGCGGGCGAACTCCTTGACTGCTGCCTGCAGGACTTCCTCGCGCCGGATCTCGGCGCTCTTTCGCAGTGCCATGGGCGACACGGTTAAGTAAGTTACCGCTCACTAAGCCGGTTGGTCAACCGCTTGGCCGAGGGTTAGAACTAAGTAAAGCTTTGGGAGCCTTGCGCCGACGACTCAGAAGACCGGGCTATGATCCGACCCACCCCCGAGGACCCTTTATGAGAACAGCTCTCGTCACCGGCGGTGCCGGCTTCCTCGGCTCGCACCTTTGCGACTACCTCCTGGCGGAAGGCCATCGGGTGGTCTGCGTCGACAACCTCGACACCGGCTCGCTCCAGAACATCGAGCACATCCGCTCGGACAGCTTCGTGTTCGTCAACCAGGATCTCACCGAGCCGTTCTTCGTGGACGAG
>Ga0214472_10003237_pt1 | contig 17276 bp, 16 predicted proteins | sample RVTome_6_FD_207662 | JGI IMG/M metagenome (GOLD analysis project Ga0214472, IMG submission 207662) | Soil microbial communities from uranium-contaminated site in the Upper Colorado River Basin, Wyoming, United States - RVT140D175 | ecosystem: Environmental > Terrestrial > Soil > Contaminated >... | reverse complement strand
ATACCGATGGCGATGGCACGCCAAACTACCGCGATGCGGATGACGATGGCGATGGGACACCCACGGCGGCGGAAAGCGCCGGTGATACCGACGGCGATGGCATCCCCGATTTTCTCGACCCCGATGATGCGGGACCCTCTGCGGGTGATAGCGATAGCGACGGCCTCGCGGACGACGTCGAGTGCCCGAGCGGACTTCCCTGTCCGGATAGCGATGGCGACGGCACGCCCGACTACAACGACGACGACGATGATGGAGACCTCGTACTCACGCAGAACGAAGACCCCAATGCGGATGGCAACCCGCTCAACGACGACACCGATGGCGACGGCGTGCCCAATTACCTGGATAACGACGATGACGGTGATGGCGTGCTCACGAGGGCTGAGGATATCGACGGCGACGGCAATCCTGACAACGATGATACCGACGGCGATCTGATTCCAAATTATCTCGATCCTGATACCGCCCTGTTTGGAACTGGAGATAGTGATGGCGATACGATCGCGGACAACGTGGAGTGTCCCAGTGGACTGCCATGCCCGGATCGCGATGGCGACGGCAGCGTGGACTACCTCGATAACGACGACGATGGCGACGGCGTACCCACCGCCCAGGAGGGCTCCAATCGCAACGGCAACCTCCTCAGCGACGATCTCGATGGTGACGGCACGCCCAACTATTTCGACACCGACGACGATGGCGATGGCGTGCCCACGGCGGCGGAAGACGCTAATGGCGATGGCAACCCGCTCAACGACGACACCGATGGCGACGGCATACCGGATTTTGCCGACGCGAATGGCAGCGGGCCGACACCGGGCGATAGCGACGGCGATACCCTTGCCGATGACGTCGAGTGCCAGGGCACCTATCCGTGTGCCGACACCGATGGGGACCACGTGCCAGATTACGCCGATGCGGATGACGACAACGACACCGTGCCCACCGCCCAGGAAGACCCCAATGCGGATGGCAACCCGCTCAACGACGACACCGATGGCGACGGCGTGCCCAATTACCTCGATAGCGATGACGACAACGACACCGTGCCCACCGCCCAGGAAGACGTCAATGGCGATGGCATCCTGAGCAATGACGACACCGATGGCGACGGCATACCGAATTACCTCGATAGCGATGACGACAACGACGGGGTGAGCAGTTCGGACGAGGATGCCAACGGCGATGGCAACCCGTTAAACGACGATACCGATGGTGATGGCATCCCCGACTATCTCGACAATGATGACGACGGCGATGGCCTGCTCGCCGAGCAGGAAGACGTCAACGGCGACGGCAATCTCCTCAATGACGATACCGACGGCGACGGCATACCGAATTTCCGCGACGCGGTTGACTCCCTGCCAATTACTGCCCCGGATAGCGCCTCGACTCTGCCCGGCACCCCGGTCGCCATCCCGGTCTTGGCCAATGACATCGAAACGGCTGGTCAAGTGCTCACGGTGACTGCAGTCACCCAGGGGAATCATGGCTCAGTCACCTACGAACCCGTGGGGACGATCATCTATACCCCAGAGGCCGATTTCTCAGCCACGGATACTTTTACTTATACCGTCACCAATCCGGATGGCGTATCTGCCACGGAGACAGTTACTACTATCGTGGATGGCGACACGCCGACCGCCATCGCAGATAGTGTCAACACCGCACCGGACACCCCCGTGCTTTTAACGGTGCTGGATAACGACCGCGACCCCAATCGCGATCCCCTAACCTTGTCGCTCGAGACCTCTGCCGTGCAGACCAACCAGACGGTAACCGTAAGAACGACCGCGACTACCGCAGGGGGCATCATCGCGATCGACGACAACCATACTTTCGACGATCCGGCAGACGATGTGCTGGTATATACACCACGAGCCGGGTTTATTGGTATGGATTCCTTTACGTATCGCGTCACGGATACCGCCGGGAACAGCGATACGGCGATCATCACGATACAAATTAGCCCCACCTTCCCGCAGGCCTCTGATGTCATTTCCACCGTGGATTTGGCAGTGCCAGCAACGACCATAGACGTCTTGTCACTGGCCACCGATCCCAATGGCGATACCCTATTGCTATACAGCGTCAGTCAGCCTGCCAATGGCACCGCGACCCTTGACGACAACGACACCCCTACCAATGCAGCAGATGACCGGATCGTCTATGCCCCGGCGATAGGCTTTACGGGGGCCAGTAGCTTCATGTTCACCATCTGCGACACGGTGGGCTTTTGTGATGTGGCGACCGTCACCCTAGAAGTGCAGCAGTCCCCGGGGCTACTCGGATCGTGTATGATGCAGGTGCAGCCGATCGTGGACACCTCCAACCAAGACGAGGCTATAGAGTCCGAAAGTCCAGAGCATCGTCTCATCATCACGCCGACGACACTCACCACGCCGCTATTCAATGATACGGTTGCGGGCACGGCCATTGCGGTCGCCGCCACAAGCGGGCCTGGTGAGGGTTTGACGGTCTCTGAGACGGTCCGGGTCAACGTGCTCAACGGGATCTCAAACCCCGCGCCAATGATCGTCGAAAACGCGGGATTGAAGACAGAAGTCCTATCTGGTGAGCAAGCGCATACCGTGGTGACGGCCGATGGCTTGGTTTTAGAAATAACCGCGGGCGCCATAGCCACAACAGATACGCTAGAGATTGAAACCATTGACGCTGCCAATGCGCCCCAGCCCCTACCCGGCACGGCGGTGTCTTCGCTACGCCGGCTGAGCCTCGTCAGTGATCAAGCCGCCGCATCTTTGCCCGTGACCCTTCGCCTCCCCTATGCCGACGTGGATCACGACGGCGTGGTAGATGATACGGACCCCGCTCTGGCAGAGGGGTTGTTGACGCTATGGCGCTATGTGGCGGATGCAGAGATGTGGGTGCAAGTGACGAATACCCTGGTCCTCTCGGACGCCAATCAGGTGCTGGGCGAAACTGCCGGCCCAGGTATCTTTGGACTCTTTCGCGCGGCTGCGGGCAGCGCCAGCACCCTGGCTCTATCTAGCGATCACCCGATTCAGGGGCCACGCCTCGGCTCCCCCACCCCCAATATCCTACCGACCGCAGATTGGCTGACGCTTGGGACCACGTCAGCAACGCCATTTGTCGTGGCCTGGAATACGACGACGTTCGCCGACGGGCCCTATAACTTGCGAGCCATATGTGCCCAGGATCCCACCGCACTCATCCCCTTCCAGATCAATGCGCCTGGGGCGAATGAGAGCGGGGGCAGTGGGAGCAGTAACTGTTTTATTGCCACGGCAGCCTATGGATCGCCACTTGCACCTCAGATACAACTGCTGCGGTCATTCCGCGACACGTACTTGTTACCGCATCGTGCGGGCCGTTGGCTGGTAGACTGGTATTATCGCCTGAGCCCACCGATTGCCGATCTGATTCGGGCGCATGATGGGCTGCGAGCGATGGTGCGGGGGCTCCTGACGCCAGTGGTGTGGATCCTCAACGTGTGGATGAACGGCCATGCCGGCGTGCAAGGGGTGTGGATGTCGCTGGTGGTCGTGATGGTGAGCCTTGGCTGGGGAACCAGGCGGGTGTGGCGACGGTATTAAAGGCGAGAAGGTGGTGCACGTCCTCATCAGGATGTGCACCACCCTTATTTCGTCGGCAACTGTACGGTCTTAAACCAAAACGTCTCAAGGCTTTCAATCGCTTGGGAAAAAGCCTCCAATCCCGAGGGTTTCGTAATGTAGCTATTGGCCCCCAGACGATACGCATTATTGACATCCATAGCGTGATCCGATGTCGTCAATACCACCACCGGAATCGGGCGTAAGGTTTCGTCCGACCTCATTTCCTGCAAGACTTCACAACCGTTTTTCTTTGGCATGTTCAGATCCAACAGGACCAAGTCCGGCCTCGGAGACTTGACATAAGGCGGTTCACATCGCAGATACGCCATCGCCTCCACTCCATCACCGACCACATTCAATTGATGCGTTGCCTGAATGTTTTTAAACATTTTTTTAGTTAGAATGACATCGCCTGGATCGTCTTCAACTAATAAAATTTGTATCGTTTTTTTCATGACCCTCCTCTCGCCTAAATTTCGTGTCAGCCAAATTTACTATGGGCCGATCATTAGACATTGAATATGAGTAATATGGATTTAGTGCTGAGCTTCTCTATCGGTGCTCATCTCTAAGTTCATATCATAAACGATATATATAAGTAGCACTACAGCTCCTCTATCGGACATTACGAAATGATGACTTAATGCCCAATGACAGGTTGCCCTAGAGCGGCCTTGACGCCTTGGGCTAAGTACCGTAAGCTCGATCACCATTCGACGCCACGATTCCATTTACAGGACTCGATATTACTTAGCAAAAGGAACTCCTATGGTCACCACCACCCTACCCGCAAACCGTTTTCAAGAGCAGTTCGGCATGCCCAAAGGCCGGGCGGCCAATAAAGTACGCGATTACATGACTCCGTATGTGCAAGATTTTATCAGTCAGTCACCATTTGTCATCATGGCCACCAGCGACCGAGAAGGCCACTGCGACACCTCGCCTAAAGGGGGTAAGCCGGGTTTTGTGCGCGTTCTCGATGATCGACACCTCCTCTTGCCCGATGTCGCGGGCAACAAGCTCTTTCAGTCTTATGGCAATCTGGACGGCAATCCCCATGTCGGCTTGTTATTTATGATTCCTGGGGTCAACGAGACGGTGCGGGTCAATGGCACCGTGACGATTGTGGACAAAGCGGAACTCGAGCGCCGCCAAATCGAGATGTCCCTGTACAACCCGGATGACAATGCCAAGCATCTCCAGGGGACACTCATTGAGGTGGATGAGGCGTACGGACACTGTCCGCGAGCCCTCAAATTTTCACAGCTCTGGAATGTGGAGCAAATCAAAGCGCATCAGGCCAAACGGCCCGTTTCGGACCGGCCCTATGACAGTTAGGACGCGCGCGAAAAATCGCGCTCAGGGATAGCGCGCCGCATGAGCGCGCCTGGACTATAGGGTATGAGCCGGGCGACAATTGCCATGTGCCAGGGGAAGGTGTTGAGCACGCCAGTGACATGGCAAGCGCTACGCCAAAACAAGAGTAGCGCAAAGGCAACCGCCCGCCTGGCATCGGCTAGCCCCATGATGTTTTTGCGTCCCAAGCGGTCGGAAATCGCGCCGGAGAGCAAGGCCCCCACGACCGCAAAGAATAAAAGGCCGCCAACACCACCCAGCGATAGCCGGCGCGGTGTCGATCCTGCTCAGCGTGGGTCATCAGTGCAAGTCTCCTGTGGCACGTTATACAGAGCGTTGTCAATCAAGCGCGTGCGTCCGAAGTGCACGGCCAACGCCACCAGCACGGTCTCCGGTAATGCCTCTACAGGCGCCAATGTCTGTGGATCGCAAACCGACACATAGTCAATCCGGGCCAATGGCTCAGCGGCAATCACCTCGTGCAGGGCGGCTTCGAGCGGCTGTGCCTGGCGCTCGCCCCCGGCAATGCGTGACGCGGCCACGTGGAGGGCACGCGACAACACCTGAGCGGCAAGACGCTCTGCCGGGCTGAGATAGGCATTGCGCGAACTCATCGCCAAGCCGTCAGGCTCTCGTACAATAGGGCACACGACCACCGTCAACGGCATGTTCAAATCCCTCACCATGCGCTCAATCACCGCCGCTTGCTGGTAGTCCTTTTGCCCGAAGTAAGCCCGATCCGGTCCGACCATATGAAACAACTTTGCCACCACTGTGGTGACGCCATTAAAATGCCCCGGGCGCGAGGCACCGCAGAGTACCTCGGTCAAGCCGCGCACCGACACTTCACTTTGAAACCCCTCGGGATACACCTCGCTGACGTCGGGGGTGAAGACCACATCCACGCCACCCTGGCGCGCCAGGCGCAAATCGCGCGCCATGTCGCGGGGATAACTCTCAAAATCCTCATTGGGCCCGAACTGCTTGGGATTGACAAAAATCGACATCACCACGACAGCGCACCTCTGTCGCGCCGCGCGCACGAGACTGAGATGCCCATCATGTAAAAAGCCCATCGTCGGGACCAAACCAATCTGTTTGCCCGCTATTCGTTGTTCACCAAGGTACTGCCGTAATGCGGCCACCGAGCTGATGACCCGCATGATCTCCCCTCCCCTATGGTCTCTTCCCGTGTGTTGCCCTTTTGCAGCGCCATCAAACTACGACATCTCCGCAGGGGGTGCAACCTATCTCAATCGCATCTCGTATTGGCTTTTCCTATTTGATCTATTCAAGATGTCTTTATATACTCCGGGGTTCTTACCCATCGTCATGAAACGACATCTCTGCAGAGGAAACGCCTGATGCTGAAACGCCTGATCCTTCTCGCCCTGAGCCTGGCTGTGCTATGCTGTGCGGCGTCCGTATTGGCCCAAGAAAAATCAAAACTCTTTACGTTTACCGCCATCCCGGATGAGGATACCGCTCGCTTGCAACAGCGGTTTGGCAGGGTGGCCCAGTATCTGTCAGAAACGCTAGGCATCGCGGTCAACTACATTCCGGTAAAGTCGTATAGCGCCTCGGTCGCTGCGTTTAAAAATAACGACGTCCAACTGGCCTGGTTTGGCGGCCTCTCGGGGGTGCAGGCGCGATTTGCCGTGCCCGGCGCGATGGCCATTGCTCAAGGCGAAGAAGATCTCGATTTCATTACGTTTTTCATCGCCCATACCCGTACGGGGCTGACACCCTCAGAAGAGTTTCCGCGCGGCATTGCAGGCATGACCTTTACCTTTGGCTCCAAGGGGTCGACCTCCGGGCGCCTGATGCCGGAGTTCTATATTCGCTCCGCCCTGGGCAAAGCCCCCCGAGAGGTGTTTAAACGGGTGGGCTATAGTGGCGACCACTCCAAAACCCTGGCGTTGGTGCAATCGGGCAGCTATCAGGTTGGCGCCTTGAATTATAAAGTGTGGGAAAATGAAGTAAAAGCCGGTAAGGTGGATGAAAGCAAGGTGCAGGTGATCTGGCGCACGCCGAGTTACCCGGATTACAACTGGACGATCCGCGGCGATGTCGACCAGACTTGGGGCGAAGGGTTTAGCGACAAAGTGCAACAGGCGCTGTTGGCGATGAAGGATCCAGAACTACTCGCCTCGTTTCCCCGCAAAAGCTTTATTAAAGCCGACAATTCGATGTATCAACCGATTCTGGACACGGCTCGCGAGATTGGCATTTTGCAGAAGTAGACCGGCATGTTTGAATTAAACCGGGCCAATATCACCTACGGCGATCAGGTCGCCTTGCGCAACATCTCCCTACATATTGATGCCGGCGAGCATGTCGCCTGCATCGGCCCGAGTGGGGCGGGCAAGACCACCTTGCTCAAGACGCTGTACGAACAGCGTCCACAAGATGCCTCGTTCGTACATCAGCACTATGCGTTGGTGCCGCAGCTCTCGGCATTTCACAACGTCTACATGGGACGGCTCGACCGCTATTCGGTCTGGAAAAACCTGCACAATTTGGTTCGCCCCCGCCGGGATACCAAGGCGGAAATCGTGCCGCTGCTCGACGAACTCGGGTTGGCGCCGTTCGCCTTCAAGCGCGTGGCGGCGCTGTCGGGCGGGCAACAACAGCGAACCGCGATTGCCCGCGCCATGTACCGCGCCAGTCACGTGATGTTTGCAGATGAGCCGGTGTCATCGGTGGATCCGCATCAAGCCGGCATGGTGTTGGAACTGATCATGAAAAGCCAGCAGACCGTGATTCTCTCGCTCCACGCGGTAGAGCTGGCGCTGGAATTCGCCCAGCGCATCATCGGCCTGCGCCTCGGGTCGATCGCCTTTGACCTGCCGGCCAAACAGGTCTCTCCCTCGCATTTGGCCCAACTGTATCAACCATGCTGAGAACGTCTCTGGTTTTTTTGGGCCTCGCCATTGTCCTGCTCGTGGGCTTCGCTGATATCGACGTCACCACCCTCGACCCCTGGGCCGAACTCTCGCGTTTGGCTTGGGGGGCAATGGCGCCAAAGCTCTCGATTCTGCCGGAAATTTGGCCCTCTCTGGTCAACACCGTCACGGTGGCATTTGGCGGCATGGCTCTCGCCTGCATGGCCGGCTCAGCCCTGGCGTTCGGTTTTCACTGGACGCCGATTCGCCTGGCCTGTGCCTGGGTACGCGCCATTCACGAACTGTTTTGGGCCTTTTTGCTCATGCCCCTGGTCGGGTTGAACCCGCTGTGTGCGATGTTGGCCATTGCGGTGCCTTACACCGGTATTTTTGCCAAGGTGTACGCCGAGATCCAACAGGAGTCCGATCAGCAGCCACTCCAGGGGTTGCCGGTCCAGACCGGGCGGCTGAGCCGATTCTGCTTTGGCATTTTGCCGGTCATCTACCCCGACGTCAAACACTACACTGCATACCGCTTTGAATGCGGCCTGCGCTCTAGTGCGATCATGGGCTTTATTGGCTTGCCCACCCTCGGGTTTCATCTCGAAACCGCCTTTCGCGAGGGGATGTACGCCGAGGTGTGGGCCATTCTCTACGCCTTTTTTCTCCTCATCGCCTCGCTCAAACTGTGGGTCAAACCCCGCCTCGTGGCGTTGTACGTGATCGCCTCGTTTGCCTTCTGCGCCCAAGATGTTCACTGGTCATGGGACAATATCTATCGTTTTGTCACCTACGACATCCTGCCTTGGCCCATGCGCCGCGACGGTGTCTACGCCGGCACGCAAGCCGTGACATTTGCCTGGGCGCCGGTATGGGCGTGGCTGCAAGAGATTTGGTACGGGGAAGCCCTAGAGGGCATTTGGAATACCTTAGTGCTGACCCAAATCGTCCTGGCCGGCACTGGGGTGGTGGCCCTGCTACAGTTTCCCGGCATCAGCCGGCATTTCGCCAATACCGGCACGCGCTGGGGCATGCATGGCTGGTTAATCCTGCTGCGCACCACGCCGGAATACATTCTGGCGTATGTCGGCATTCAGCTTTGGGGGCCCTCCATGTTGCCGGCCATCGTGGCGATTTCGCTGCACAACGGCGCCATTTTGGCCTACTTGAGCGGCCAGAATGCCGATCTTGTGACCCTTACCGCAGATGCGTCTAAGCGGCAGCTGAATCGCTATTTTTACGAAATCCTGCCCCGCGTCTACGGTCAGTTTCTCGCCTTCTTGTTTTACCGCTGGGAAGTGATGATGCGCGAGTCGGCCATTTTGGGGATTTTAGGGGTCTACACCCTGGGATTTTACATCGACAGCGCCATCAGCGACAACCAGTTGGATAAAGCGATTGTGCTGATTGTCATTACCGCTCTGCTCAATGTCGGCATCGATACCACATCGCAGTTCGTCCGCCGACGCCTGAAGATTTCGGCGAGCCTGGTGACCTCGGCCTAGGAGGTCCGCTCAGCAACCACCCTCTTGATCCGCCCTATCTTTGAGGCGGCGGATGTCGCCTCCACGTTAGGCTCCCCGCCTCAAAGATAGGGTCCAGCAAGCTATCTAGAAGGAGGTCCCCGGTGGATCGCATATCCACTCATAAGTGGGTTTACATGTGATCTAAGTTCTGCCATGATAATTATAATAATAATGAGTATCATTATTATATCTAAACGATATCTAATGATACTATCATTCGTTATTGCGCACGGCAATCGCCATGTGCGAACACCAATCATGGGGGTGTATAGGGGATATCAATGCCTGGGGGGCCATTGTCGTCTGGCTACGGTGAGCAAATTTTACAGGATTTGGGAAATCGTCTGCGGCAGTTGCGCAAGTGTCGAAGTCTACGGCAGTTGGATATGGAGTCGTTTGGCCTAAGTTACAAATACTATCAGCGGCTAGAGTCGGGGCAAGTGAATCCTACGTTGATCACGTTACAAAAACTTGCGGCTGCGTTTAACGTGTCAGTCTACGACCTCTTCCGGCCACAGTCATGACCTGCACAATTGGCTCTGGGGCAGGCCGTGTACCACGTTTGGCTGCGAGGTCTTGAACCCGAGATAGAGGTGGTGGCACAAGCGCTAGGGGTCCTCTGATGAGAGTGGCTAGGCCCTTGGATTGTGAATGCAGTAGACACCAGGTATGAATCGAGGAAGTCAAAAAACATGAGACCCAAGCGTTTCAAAGCAACTCTATGGTGGGTGTTGTGGTGTGCAATCATCACGTTCGGGCCGGGCGGCTATGCGCTCGTCCCCGCAGTCCGCGCCGCTGTTCCGCAACCGGCGCCGCCTGCAGCGGTACTCCACCAATATGCCACGATCGTACACGCGAGTTATGAAGACGCTTACGCAAGCGCCATGGCACTCCAGGTGGCTCTCAAGGCCTTGGTCGAAACGCCCTCGCCCGACACCCTTGAGGCGGCAAAATCGGCCTGGAAACGCGCTCGTATTCCCTACGGACAAACCGAGGCCTATCGCTTCTACGCCGGCCCCATTGACGGCGACGATGGCCCGGAGGGCATGCTGAACGCTTGGCCAATAGACGAGAGCTATATCGATTACGTCGAGGGCAACGCCACCGCGGGGATCATTAACCACCCGGAGGTCCCCATTACGGCGAGCCAACTCCGAGCCCTAAGTGAGGCAGGTGGCGAAGAAAATATCAGCACCGGCTTTCACGCCATTGAATTCTTGCTATGGGGCCAGGATCAAAGTGACGATGGCCCAGGTGCAAGGCCGTATACGGACTACGTGACGTCGCCGAACGCTGGACGAGACGGCGATCGCCATCCAAGCCCCCAGCAGCGACGCGGTCAGTACCTCCTCACCGTGGCTGAGATGCTGACGCAGGATCTCAAACGTTTGGTGGAAGCGTGGGCCCCAGACAATCCCCAAAATTACCGCGCTGCGTTCTTGAGCGCCAATCCCACCGAAGCGCTGCGCAAGCTGCTCTCCGGCATCGGCGTGCTGAGCCGGGGCGAGCTGGCCGGCGAACGCATGGCCGTCGCCCTGTCCACGCGTGATCAAGAAGATGAGCACTCGTGCTTTAGCGACAATACCCATGTCGATATCAGACAGAATGCTCAAGGCATCCGCAATGTGTATGATGGACGCTATGTCCGCACTCATGGTACCATTATTGACGGACCGGGCATCGGCGATTTAATTAGCACAGAGCTCAACGCCACCATGACACGTCAGTTGGATGACACCATGGAGAAAGTCAATGCGATTTCGCCGCCGTTCGATCGCGAAATGCTCAGCGAGGAAGGCCGCAAGCGGATCCAGGACGCCATCGCTGCCCTGCGCGCTCAGGCCGATCTGGTCGTGACCATTGCGCAGGCACTCGGCATTGCGAATTTACAAGTTGAGATCCCCGAGTGACCCTATGGCGCGCTCCCTCATGCAACCTGCAAAGTGCCTTTCTCTGTTTTGGAGCTTACTCGCGATGACAGCGGGACTATTCGTCTTGGGCGCCGGCGCGCTGCCAGCGACCCGGAAGGGGCTCTCCGGCGGCGAGGCGACGGTAGGGGCCACCTCGCGCCAAGCCTTTGGGCAACCCATACCGTGCTTGTCGTCGCCTCAACAAACGCAGTTCTTCGTCGGCAACTCGTTTTTCAACCGCAACTGGGTGGTGGCACCCTCTTCCACCCAGGCGAGAGATGGACTCGGGCCGCTCTTCAATGCCCGCTCCTGCTCCACCTGCCACCGACTCGATGGCCGCGGCCGCCCGCCGGACCCTCCCGGCGAACCGATGGTCTCGATGCTGCTGCGGCTGAGTATTCCCGGTCATGATCCACGCACTGGCGTGGTGCCGGAACCGAGGTATGGCGACCAGCTGAACGGGCTTGCGATCCCAGGCGTCGAGCCGGAGGGCAGGGTGACCATCACCTATGAGGAGATCGCTGGCCAGTTTGCTGGCGGCGAACCCTATCACCTGCGACGCCCGACGTACACGATCGGCGATCTGCGCTACGGCCCCCTCCACCCCGAGGTCGGTCTCTCTCCCCGCACCGCGCCGTTTATGATTGGTCTCGGCCTACTCGAAGCCATTCCCGAACGAGCGCTGCTCGCCCTAGCCGATCCCGAGGACCGGGATGGCGACGGCATTTCCGGACGGCCGAATCGAGTCTGGGATTGGACGCAACAGCGGCAGGTCGTCGGGCGCTTTGGGTGGAAGGCCAATCAGCCCACCGTGGCGCAGCAAACCACGGGTGCGTTTCTCGGCGACATCGGCATTACTTCGGCCCTCTTCCCACGCGAAAACTGCACTGCAGTCCAAGCCAGTTGCACCGCCGCGCCCACCGGGGGGCAACCGGAAATATCGCCTGAACTCCTCGCGCAGGTCATTTTTTATAGTCGCACCCTCGCTGTGCCGGCGCGACGAGATGTCGATCATGTTGCGGTACAACGTGGAGAGGAACTCTTCGCTCAGACGCAGTGTGGGAAATGCCATATTCCGACCCTGCGCACCGGCCCGGTCGACGGGTTGCCCACGCTGTCGCATCAAACCATCCATCCGTACACCGATTTGCTGTTGCATGACATGGGTGCAGGGCTGTCGGATGGCCGCTCGGATTTTGACGCGACCGGTCGAGAGTGGCGGACGCCACCGCTATGGGGGATCGGTCTCGTGGTGAAGGTTAACGGCCACACAAATTTTTTGCATGATGGGCGAGCGCGGAATTTAGCTGAGGCGGTTCTATGGCACGGTGGCGAAGCCGAGACGGCGCGGGAGCACTTTCGGCATCTACCTCGCCCCGATCGCGATGCCTTGATACGCTTTCTGGAGTCGTTGTAAGGCTATATAAAAGGGATCAACGGATGTTTCATCTAGCGCGCCTACTAGGTTTCGGATGGCTCGCGCTTGTCGTCTGCGGCGTCTTTGGGTTCAAGGTGGCCAACAGTCAATCCCAGACGCCGCCTGCAACGCCTTTCGATCGCGCTGAGATGCTGGCGCATTTGGCGTATCACGTCATGCTGCCGACCTACCTGGATTTCGAGACTGCGGCCGGGTCGCAGTCAGGCCCTGGGTTCGATGATTTCCTCGCCGCTCAGGGCTCTGATCTGGGCCCTCGCATCACCGAGCAATTTCACGCGGCACTGACGGCGGTACGCGCCATCCCCGACCCTCTGCGAGTGGCCATCGTCGAGCAGCCACAGACCGTGCAAGCAGCGTATCAGGCGGTGCATCAATTGCTTATTCTCTTGAAGGTCGATCTGACCAACGTGCTGAGCGTCACCGTGGATTTTAGTGATAATGATGGCGATTAGCGGCCGCTTCAAGACGCTATTTGAGCCCATTGACATCGCTTCCCTCGTCGCCTTTCGCGTGTTGTTTGGGTTGCTGATGAGTATCAGTATGGTGCGCTTTTTAGCCAAGGGTTGGGTGGAGACGCTCTATCTCCAGCCCGCGGTTTTTTTTACCTATCCCGGCTTGGCATGGGTGCGGCCCTGGCCGGCCTGGGGCATATATTCACATGTGATACTTCTCGCGCTTTTCGCGCTTCTAGTCGCCTGTGGGTGGTATTATCGCGTGAGCACCGCGTTCTTTTGCGCGCTTTTTACGTACCTCGAATTGATTGATCAGACCAACTATCTCAACCATTACGGACCTAAAAAGACTTAATACCACAGGCAAAAACGGTCACACGCTTTTTCTCCGCGATCGCCGCACGCGAACGCTCATGGAGGCCATGATGCGGCACGGAGGTGAAGCAGCTGCCGACCGCGCCGCACCGATCGCTTTTTGGCGTCTTTATCAGCCCGGCATGAGTGCCACTTCTCGCAATTTTTCACGCATGTGGGAGACCCCTGAGCTCCGCAAGAAGTAGCAAGGTTTGTCGAAGGTGCGGCACAGCTTCTTGGCTGAGATTGCTGTGCCATGACTCACACAATTGATCGGGCAAAACACCACATCCGCTTGACGGATAATCTTGGCCAATTTTTTATGGCCCTGATGTGCAGTCCCGTCGTGCCGTATACAGTTGCCACCAAGCTGGCTAATCGCCTGTTCATAGTATATAGACGCTTTGTTCAAACCGCCAATGAGCGCTATCGTTTTGCCGTTCAAATTTAAGCTGGAAAATTCAGGCTCTAGCTGAGAAATTTGTCGCCCATCAATCGTCTGACTCATGCAGTCTGCTGTCATGGACTGATAGGATGAAACTAGGGCCGTGAGACGCTGTATCTCATCTTCTTTTTCGTCCAGAACTTCTGTCTGTTTGGCGAGTTCGTAGTGCAATTTTTTGAGTTCGCGCGGCGCCATCCTCTCCGGCATATTGGCAACCTGGGCAGTTTGGCGTTGTTTCTCTATCGCCTTACAACGCTGCTCCAGGACGTCGTACTTGTACTGAAGGTGTGTCTTGTCCCGTGTCAGCTGGATTTCCATGTTTTTAAGGTGTTTGACAATCATCTCTGGCCTCAAAGAGGCAGCGAGGTTTTGAAACAATGCCTCGCACGACATGGTCCACAGTTTGCGTCGATTTAGGGCCGAATTATGCATGCGGTTCTCTTTATAGTAAATTAGAAATGATAATAATTCTCATTATCATTTTAGACTAACCGATTCTTAAGAGATTTGAAACCCACTTGTAGGTGTCAGTGGAAACAAAGCTAGAAAATATGTCGAGACTAGATCAAACCAAACATGTTTCAGTACCGTTGCGTGAGTAGACCTGTTGGCGGCCTCAGTGCTCAGGCAGGGTGGCAAACACCTCATCGACAACGCGCGAGATATAGTACCGCACATCGTGCCAGGGCTGCGACGCGTTAACCGACACGCGACCATAAGGCCATTCGGCTTCCCACACCACGCTTTTCGTGTCCAAATCCACGAGCGCAAAAGATGCTGCGACCACGACCGTATTAGCCGTTTTGAGCTTGCGGGTATCCCAAGTGGTGATGGTGCTGGTGAGGAGGCTATCGGCACCTAACATCTGTTTGGCTTCTGCCGCAGGGAGTTGCAAAATGTCCTGGGCCTGACGCTTTCCGACGCGGGCATCCACCACTTCGAGGGGGAGTATGCCATAGGTCTTCTGAGACAGGGTATGATTGATCTTGCGACGCAAGGCCAGAGGCACATCGTTGACGTTTTGTGGCCGAGAGGAAAAGGTCTTTTCGAGTAGGGGTTTGAGGTAGGTATGGGGCGTCGGTGCGACGAGCGATGTCCCGGTTTGGTTGCGAATTGGCATGACTGCAACCCGGGCAGGTGGGTGCTGGGCATAGGTCGGAGTGATCTGTGAGGACACCCGTCCGGCGCAGCTCGGCAGCGTGAAAAGGGTAAATGCGAGGAGGCCCCCGGCCAGCAGGCGGGCCAGGACGGTGCAATACGGTCTCATCTGTTTACTCCGTATGGGTGCGCCGAGATCGCGTCGGCGGTTTGACAAACCACATTTCATACAGGGGTACGACCGTCAAGGTCAAAAAGCTGAGCGTCAACAAGATCTCACCCGCAATCAGAAGCATGGCACCGGCGGGCGAGACGTATTTGATCACCCAGGGCGACCAGATAAAAAGAAACATGGCCGCAAACGACACGAGCCAGACCCCCTGTTTGAAGCGTTCGGTCCACGACGTCAACTGGAACAGATGCCCAACCATGAGCAGCAACATCGCCATGTCGAAGGTGTGATCATGGGTCAGTTCGATGAGCTCCGAGAGACTCCGTGGAAAGTAGAGTTCGGCCGCTTCACTCGCCTGGTTCGCCGTGGCCTCAACGCCCCGATAGCGCCAGGTCTTCGTTTGGGGTGTGAAGCCAGTTTTATCCCAAATATTGAGAATGCCGACGCCAAAGGCCATTAATAGGCTGAGCAGAAAAAGCGACACGATCATTTTGCTGGAAAACGAGGCCCGTGACAGGGGAACATCGCCAAACATCCGAAATTGGGTCATGAGCGGTCGCCCCCCTGCCGTGCTCGGCCGGGGTCGCAATTGTCTACGCGTGGTGACATGATATCACCTCTCTCAGCTTAAAGTGACTGCGTGTTTTAGACCACTTGAAATACGGATGTCCACTCCCGCAGGCGCCTCGGGACGCCCTATCGCCATGAGGCCTTCGACGTGGGGCAGGCGTTCAAGCAAGGCGAAGCCTTGGTCCGGCCCCAAGACAAAAGCAGCCGTCGAGATGGCATCCGCTTGCATGGCGGTATCAGCTAAGACGGTGACACTGGCCACTTCTGCGACTGGATAACCGGTTCTAGGATCGATGAGGTGACCGTAGCGTTTCCCGTGTTGCTCAAAATATTTCTCGTCATTGCCAGACGTCGCCACACTACGATTGTGGACACGCATAGTCGCCAGGCTGCGGTCGGCCTCGTGCGGATGTTGGATATCCACCACCCATGAGGTCTCCGCCGTTGCCGTCCCCAGAGCAAACAAATCGCCCCCGGCATTCACCAGGGCGTGATTGACACCCTGGGCGAGGACTGCGGCCACCGCCTTGTCGACGGCAAAGCCCTTGGCGATGCCGCCAAAATCGAGTTCTACGCCGGCACGGTCAAAATGGATCGCCTGCCGGGACGCATCCAGATGGATGTGGCGATAGTCGACGAGGGGCAAGGTGGCGTGTAATTCTGCCACCGTGGGAATACGCCCCGCGTGTTGCACAAAACCCCAGAGGCGCATGAGCGGTAAAATCGTGATATCTAGAGCGCCGTCACTCTGGCGAGACAGGCGCAGGGCCTCTGCCGCTACCGTGAGGATATCGGCATCGGTGTGGATCCAGGTGCTGGCCGCAAGCCGATTGAGGCGGGAGAGTTCGCTCGTGGGCTGATAAATACTCATGCGCTGCTCAACTTGCCTCAGCGCTTGAAAGCCTGAGGCCATGGCGCGATTCGCGATCTGCTGGTCTGCTGCGGCCACGGCGATTTCCGCCACCGTGCCCATGATATAACGTGCCTGTCGAAATTCGCTGAGAGGCTGGCCCTGCGCATCACGAGATGGGAACAGGCTGAGCCCCCCAGCCACGGTCGCGAGCGCGCCCGTGCTGGCGCGGCGTAAGAGCGCACGCCGCGATAGGGGATCGGTCCAAGGCATCCACGGCACGGGGGGTTGCTCGCTCATGTCGGCGTTCTCCTTTTACCTTTCTCGCCCGTAAGGCTCCTTGCGTAAGCTGGGAGATATAAGGGCGTTGTCCCCCAAAGGGACAAGAATCTTTCTTAGTCAAGCGTAAAAGTTGTTGACTCATATGGTACTTCCATATATAGTATCATCCATGATAATACGCAAAGGATATAAATACCGTCTCAAGACGAATGCCGAAACAAGGCAACAATTTGCACAACATGCAGGTGCGTGCCGTTTCGTTTGGAACAAGATACTTGCCACCAACGAACACAGGTATATCAGCAACACGCCACGTATTGGCTTTGCCGATGCCTG
>Ga0214472_10003235_pt1 | contig 17283 bp, 10 predicted proteins | sample RVTome_6_FD_207662 | JGI IMG/M metagenome (GOLD analysis project Ga0214472, IMG submission 207662) | Soil microbial communities from uranium-contaminated site in the Upper Colorado River Basin, Wyoming, United States - RVT140D175 | ecosystem: Environmental > Terrestrial > Soil > Contaminated >... | reverse complement strand
CGACCGCCGCAGCGCTCGAAGCTCAGGCCTTCGCCTCGTCCCAGGTCGGGCCGATGCCGGTGTCGACGACGAGGGGGACGGCGAGCGACGCCGCGGACTCCATCTCGCGCTTGACCAGTGCGGCGACGGCCGCCGCCTCCTTCTCCGGCGCCTCGAGCACCAGCTCGTCGTGGACGGAGAGAAGGAGCCGCGCGTCGGGGAAGACCCGGCCGAGCTCGCGGTCGACCGCGATCATGGCCCGCTTCAGCAGGTCGGCGGCCGAGCCCTGGATGCGCGAGTTGATGGCGACGCGCTTGGCGTTCTCGCGCACGGCGCGGTTCGGGTGGCGGAGCTCGGGCAGCAGGCGCGGGCGTCCCCACAGGGTCTCGACCCGTCCGTCCGCCTCGGCCCGGGCCAGCGTTTCCTGCATGTACCGCCGCACGCCCGCATAGCGCTCGAAGTAGGTTTCGATGAAGCTCTCCGCCTCCTTGACCGAGATGCCGAGCGACTGCGCGAGCCCGAACGCCCCCTGGCCGTAGATGAGGCCGAAGTTGACCGCCTTGGCGGCCTGCCGCTGCGCGGCGGTGACCAGCGCCGGATCGATGCCGAGCAGCTCGGCCATCGTCGCGCGGTGAATGTCGTCGCCGCGCCGGAAGGCCGCGATCAGCGCCGGCTCCCCGGCAATGTGCGCCAGGACGCGGAGCTCGATCTGGCTGTAGTCGGCGCAGACGAGCAGCATGCCGGGCGCGGCGCGGAAGGCGCGGCGGATCTTTCGCCCCTGCTCGCTGCGCACCGGGATGTTCTGCAGATTCGGATTCCACGACGAGATGCGGCCGCTCGCCGCCACCGCCTGCATGAAGCGGGTGTGGATCCGGCCGTCGGCGCCGACCAGCGCCGGCAGCGCGTCGACGTAGGTTCCCTTGAGCTTGGCGAGCTCGCGGAAACGCAGCAGCCGCTCGGGCAGCGCGTGCCCTTCGGCGGCGAGCTCGGCGAGGGTCTCGGCGTCGGTCGACCAGCTCTTCGTCTTCTGCGTCCGCCGTTTCGCCTTCATCCCCAGCTTCTCGAAGAGGATGGCGCCGAGCTGCTGCGGCGACTGGATGTTGAAGGTCTCGCCGGCGAGCTCGTAGATCTCGCGCTCGAGTGCCAGGAGCTCGCGCTCCATGTCGCGCGACATCGCGGCGAGGAACTCGACGTCGAGGCCGATGCCGGTCTCCTCCATGCGCAGCAGCACCGGCGTCAGCGGCGCCTCGATCTCGTCGTAGACGCGCTGCCCCGGTCCGGCGGCGAGCTCGGCGCGCAGGTCGGGAACCAGGCGCTCGACGAGCGCGATCCGCTCGCGCGCCATCGCCACCAGCCGCGCGTCGCCGACCTCGGGAGCTTGGCCGCGCTCGAAGCCGGCCTCGCGCGCCGAGCGCGGCTGCACGCCGAGCCGCTCGAGCGCGAGCTCTTCGAACGGGTGGCCGTGCGACGAGGTGCGCAGCAGGTACGACGCGAGCAGCAGGTCGAAGCGGGCGCAGCGGATCTCCGTCCCGCGCGGCGCCAGGCGCAGAACCTCCTTGAGATCGTGGCCGAGGAGCCCGACCGCCGGATCGGCGGCCCATGCCGCGACGCGCGCGGCGACGGCCGCGGCGAGCTCCGGCCGCCGCCGGTCGGCGAGAACGATCGGCCCGTCGGCCCCGGCGAAGGCGACGGCGAGCGGATCTTCCGGAGCCAGCAGGGCGACCGCGATCGCGGTTCCGACTGCTGCGGCGCGCGCCTGCAGCTCGCCGGGCGTCGCCACCTCCACCACCTCGCGCTCCACCGCCCCGGCTTCCGCCGTCGCGCCGAGCTCTTCGAGCAGGGTGCGGAACTCGAGCTCGGCGTAAAGGGTGCGCAGCGCCTCGACGTCGGGCGGATCGAGGCGCAGGCGCTCGAGCTCGGGCTCGATCGGCAGGTCGGTGTGGATCGTGGTGAGCTCCTTGGAGAGCAGCGCCTGCTCGCGGTGCGTGGCGAGGCCCTCGCGGTAGTTCTTGCGCGTGAGCTCACCGGCGCGCTCGAGCAGCGCCTCGAGCGAGCCGTGCTCGCGGATGAGCTGCTTGGCGCCCTTCTCGCCGATGCCCGGCACCCCCGGCACGTTGTCGACCGCGTCGCCCATCAGCGCCAGGACGTCGGCGACCTGCGCCGGCGGCACGCCGAAATCCTCCTCGACCAGCGCCGCGTCGTAGAGCTTGTTGCGGCCGGTGTGGAGCAGGCGGACGCCGTCGCCGACGAGCTGGAACATGTCCTTGTCGGCGGTGACCAGCACGACGTCGACGCCCGCCGCCGCGGCTTTCTTCGCCAGCGTGCCCATGACGTCGTCGGCCTCGTACTTCTCGAGCTCGAGACGCGGGATCCGGAACGCCGCGATCGCCCGCTCGATCTGCGGAATCTGCGGCACCAGCGCCTCGGGCATCGGTGACCGGTTCGCTTTGTAGTCGGCGAACTTCTCCCGCCGGAGAGTCGCCTCGTCGGCGACGTCCCAGGCGACGCCGAGGTAGTCGGGCTTCTCCTCGCGCAGGATCTTGCGCAGGATCTGCAGGAAGCCGTAGACGGCGTTGGTCGGCTCGCCCTTGGAGTTGGTGAGCTCGCGGATGGCGTAGAAGGCGCGGAAGATGGTGTGGAAGCCGTCGATCAGGATCAGCTTGGGCCGAGCTCTCATCGGCCGCCGAGCCTAGCAGCGGCGAAGGGTGGGAGAATCGGCGTCCGCAGAGAGGAGATCCGCCATGCCCGACTTCGCCATGATGGGTTTGCTCAGCTGGATCGTGATGGGGCTGTGCGCCGGGGCCCTGGCGCGTTTTTTGGCGCCGGGCGACGACAGCATGGGCTGCATCGCGACGATTCTCGTCGGCATCCTCGGTGCCGTCTTGGGCGGCGTGCTCGCCACGCTGCTCGGCTTCGGCGGCTTCCGCGGTTTCGACATCTACTCGCTGATCGTCGCCACCCTGGGCGCCGTCGTGCTGCTGCTCGTCGTGCGCCTCTTCCGCTCGCCGCGACGCTGAGGCACTCAGTCGCGGCGGCGGGCCTGTGCGAGCAGGTGGCCGAGCTCGGGGAGGATCAGCCGCTCGACCGCCAGCGCGAGCGCCGCCGGCGAGCCCGGCAGCAGGAAGACGGCGCGCCCGGCGACGACGCCCGCCGTGGCTCGCGACAGCATCGCCGCCGTGCCGATCTCCTGGTAGGAGAGCTGACGGAAGAGCTCGCCGAAACCCAGCAGCTCCTTCTCGAGCATCGGCCGCACGGCCTCGATCGTCGAATCGCGGCGGGCGACGCCGGTGCCGCCGGTGACCAGCACGGCGTCGACCTCGGCGGGATGGATCGCGTCGCGCACGCCGTCGCGGATTTCCTGCACGTCGTCGCGCACGATGCGGCGCCAGACGACGTGGTGGCCGGGCGCCGTCACCAGCTCGACCAGCAGAGGACCGCCGCGGTCGGTGCGATCGGAGCGGCTGTCGGAGACGGTGAGGACGGCGAAGCCGAACCGGGTCGGCGCCTGGGCGCGGTGCTCGTCGACGGACACGGGGCGCCAAGCTAGCACGGTCGGCGCCGGCTCCCGGCGCGGTTGATAGAGTCGCGCCCCGCATGCGGAGCGAGATCGCCGTGCTGGGCGTGCCGATGGACCTCGGCCAGGGGCGCCGCGGCGTCGACATGGGACCGTCGGCGATCCGCTACGGCCGGCTCGAGGAGCGCCTGGAGGGCCTCGGCCACACCGTGCGCGACCTCGGCGACGTCGACGTGCCGACGGCCGAGGAGCTCGACATCGAGCACTCCGGCCCGGGCGGCGGGCTCGCCTTCCTCGAACCGATTGCGGCGGCGTGCGAAGCGGTGGCGGCGAAGCTGCTGGCGCTGCCGCGGGACACCTTTCCCATCGTGCTCGGCGGCGACCACTCGATCGCCATCGGCTCGGTGACCGGCTGCTCGCGGCTCGAGCGCACCGGCGTCGTCTGGGTCGACGCGCACGGCGACTTCAACACCCCCGAGATCTCGCCCTCCGGCAACATCCACGGCATGCCGCTCGCCGCGCTCTGCGGCCACGGCCCGCCGCGGCTCGTCGACCTCGTGCAGCCGGGCGCCAAGCTGCGGCCAGAGGACGTGGTCCTGATCGGCGTGCGCGATCTCGACGAGCGCGAGAAGCGGCTGATGCGCGAGGCCGGCGTCACCGTCTTCACGATGAAGGAGGTCGACAGCCGGGGACTGCCCAAGATCGCCGCCGAGGCGCTCAAGCAGGTGGGCAACCTGCCGCGGGTGCACGTCTCGTTCGACGCCGACGTGCTCGACCCCGAGATCGCGCCGGGCGTCGGCACGCCGGTGCCCGGCGGGCTGACCTATCGCGAGGCGCACCTGTTGATGGAGCTGTTCGCCGATTCGGGCCGCATCACGAGCCTCGATCTCGTCGAGGTCAACCCGATCCTCGACCGCGCCAACCGCACTGCCAACACTCTGGTCGGTCTGGCGGCCAGCCTGCTCGGCCAGAAGATCTACTGAAGGAGGGGCCGCGGCAAGGCAGTCGGACTCTGGGTTTCAGCCCCGGTCCTTGACCTTGTCCATGCGCATGCGCACGCGCGCCGACGATTCCCGTGCGCTCGACGAGATGACGACCTTGATCCACTCCGTCTCGTAGCCGTCGGCCTTGATCTCGACGTAGTACTCGCCGTCGTAGGGGATCGGGTACGGTCGCCCGCCGCCGAAGCCGTCCCAGTCGTCGGCCGGGCCGATGGCGACGCCGTTGATCGTCAGCTGGGCCGACGGCGGGTGGATCTGGAAGAGCACCGTGCGGCGCGCCTCGAAGGTGTCGGAGAGGCTGACGCTCGGCACCGTGAAGGCGACGCCGCGCGCCGCCTCGCTCGCGGACGTCGCCGAGGAGGTCGTCGTCTCCGTCGGCGTCGTCGCTTGCGGCTGGCTCTCCTGCGGGCGCTGCGTCGGTGCGCTCGGCCGGCTCGGGTTCGTCGTTGTCCGGCTCGCCCGCTCGTCCTGCACGCGCACCGCCGAGCCGCCGCCGGAGAGCCCGTCGCCGGAGGTTTCGGCCGGCAGCTCTTCACGGACCTCGCCGGAGGCATCCGTCTCACCCTGGTCGGGAACCGAGAGCACCAGCTGGCCGGGCGTGCTCTCCGTCAGCGTCGAAGGATCGATCTTCGGCCGCTCGGTGGCAGCGACCTTGACCGTCGAGGAGTCCGCCACCGTCGTCTCCGCAGCCTCCGGTACGCTCTCGCCACCGCGGCCGGTGAGCAGCCAGAAGCCGAGGCCGCCGCCGACGAGCACCGCGGCCGCGATCCCGACGTAGAGCCCGGTGTTCGAGCGCCGCTCCTCGACCTTCGTCGTGCCTTGAGCGACGGAAGCGGGCGCCGACGGGGTGGAGGCCATCATCGCCGTGCGCGCGACGTCGCCGCCCATGGTCGGCATCAAAGCCGTGGCCTCGCCGGCCTGCGGCCGGGCCAGCGGCTGGCCGGCGGCCAAGGCGCGCGCCCGGGTGGCGAAGGTGCGGGCGTCGGGGATGCGCGCCTCGCGGTCCTTGCCCAGGGTCCAGCGGATGAAGTCGGCGAGATCCTGGCTGACGGCGTCCGGGATCGGCACGTCCTTCATCGGATCCTCGTGCAGGATCTGGTAGACGAGAGTGGTCACCGTGTCGGCCGGGAACGGCTTGCGGTGGAGCAGCATCTCGTAGAGCACGACGCCGAGCGAGAAAAGGTCGCTGCGGCCGTCGAGCACCATGCCCTTGACCTGCTCGGGCGACATGTAGGCCGGGCTGCCGACCATCATGCCGGTGCGCGTGAGCTCCATCTTCTCGCCCACCGCCTTGGCGACGCCGAAGTCGGTGACCTTGACCTTGCCGCGCTTGGTGATGAGGAGGTTGCCCGGCTTGATGTCGCGATGGATGATCCCTGCCTCGTGCGCCGCCGCCAGGGCGTCGGCCGCCTGCGCGATCATCTCGAGGCCATCGGGGACACTCGGGAACTGGCCGCTCGCCAAGCGGTGGCCGAGCGTGTCGCCGTCGATGAGCTCCATCACCAAGTAGAGCTCGTCGCCCTCGGCGCCGACGTCGTAGACCGCCACGACGTTGGGATGCTGCAGCCGCGCCGAGACGCGCGCCTCGCGCTCGAAACGTGCCAGGATCTCGTCGCGGTCGTCGCCGCCGGCCATCGCCGAGCTGATCATCTTGATCGCGACGGTGCGATCGAGCTTCGGGTCGACGCCGCGGTAGACCGCGCCCATCGCTCCGCGCCCCAGCTCGCCCTCGATTCGGTAGCGGCCGACGGTGGCGGGGATCTGCGATTCCATCTGCGGCATTCTACACAGGGACGACCGCGACCGCGCGCAAGCCCCGCGGCGGGGTCGAGGCCCGCGACCTTCCGCTGACGGGCGGTCCGTCGAGGCGCGGCGCCCGACCGCAGCGAAGCGGCTGCGCGCCCCGGCCCAGGCGATTCCTCGCCGCGCAGGCGGGTGTTCGAAAGCGGTCACTCGATTCCGCATCCGCACACTCGCGCGTCCGGAGACGGGCTGCGCAACCTTTTCGAAGCTGCGCAGTATCAAGAGCTTGGCACACGCTCACCGAGTTGGCACCGCGCTTGCCCCACGACCCGACGATGGATATCCCGCGCGTCCCCCCCAATCGCACCCGGCGGCGGCTCATCGTCGGCGGCGTGGCCGCGGCGGCGCTCGTGCTCGTCTCCGTCGGTCTCGCCCGCCTGGAGCCGGCGGCGCCCGAAGTCGAGCGCGCGACGCTCTACATCGACGCCGTCAGCCGCGGCCCGTTCGTGCGCGAAGTGCGCGGCAACGGCTCGCTGGTGCCCGAGGACATCCGCTGGATTCCTGCCATCACCGACGGGCGGGTGGAGCGGATCGTGATCCTCCCCGGCGCCATCGTCGAGCCCGACACGGTGCTCCTCGAGCTCACCAATCCCGAGCTCGAGGCGCGCACGCGCGAGGCCGAGCTGGCGCTCGAGGCGGCAGAGGCCGACCTCGCCGCGCTGCGCGCCGCCCTCGCCAGCGCGCTGCTCGACCTCGAGGCACAGTCGGCTGCGGTGCGCGCGACCTTCCTGCAGAGCGGGCTCGAAGCGAAGTCGCGGCGGCAGCTCGCCGACGAGGGGCTGATCTCGCACATCGAGGCGGAGATCGCCGAGCTGCGTCTCGAGGAGGCGACGACGCGCCAGCAGCTCGAGGAGCGTCGGCTGGCGAGCGCCGAGGCGGCCAACACGGCCCGCCTCGCGGCGCAGGAAGCGCGCGTCGCGCAGCTGCGCGAGGTGGCGCAATTGCGGCAACGCGAGCTCGCCGCGCTCCGCGTGCGCGCCGGCGTCGCCGGCGTGCTGCAGGTCGTCGCCGTGCAACCGGGCCAGCAGGTGTCGCCCGGCACCAATCTCGCCCGCGTCGCCGATCCGAGCCGCCTCAAGGCCGAGCTGCGCGTGCCCGAGACGCAGGCGCGCGACGTCGCCATCGGCCTGCCCGCCAAGGTCGACACGCGCAACGGCGTCGTCCCCGGCCGCGTCATCCGCATCGATCCGGCGGTGGTCAATGGCACCGTGCTCGTCGACGTCGCGCTCGCGGGCGAGCTGCCGCGCGGCGCGCGCCCCGACCTCTCGGTCGACGGCACCATCGTCATCGACGAGGTCGACGACGCGCTCACCGTCGGCCGGCCGGCCTTCGGCCAGCCCGACTCGCGCATCACCCTCTTCAAGCTCTCCCCCGACGGCGGCAGCGCCACGCGCGTGCCGGTGCGCCTGGGGCGGGGCTCCGTCCATCGCATCGAGGTCCTCGAAGGGTTGTCCGAAGGGGACCGCGTCATCCTGTCCGACATGTCGACCTGGGACGCCGTCGATCGCGTCCGACTGGAGTGAACCGACCATGAGCGAAGCCAAGCAGTCCCTCCTCAAGCTCGACGGCGTCAGCAAGATCTTCTTGACCGACGAGGTCGAGACCCATGCCCTCGCCGGCGTCCACCTCGAGATCCGCGAGGGCGAGTACGTTGCCATCGCCGGCCCCTCGGGGTGCGGCAAGTCGACGCTGCTCGCTATCCTCGGCCTGCTCGACACGCCGAGCGAGGGCCAGTACCTGCTGCACGGCAAGCCGGTGACCGACCTCACCGCCGCCGAGCGCGCCAAGGTCAGGAACCGCCAGATCGGCTTCATCTTCCAGAGTTTCAACCTGATCGGCGATCTCACCGTCTACGAGAACGTCGAGCTGCCGCTCGTCTACCGCGGCATGCCCTCCGCCGAGCGCAAGGAGCGCGTTGCCCAGGCGCTCGAGCGCGTGGCGATGGCCCACCGCACCAAGCACTACCCGTCGCAGCTCTCCGGCGGCCAGCAGCAGCGTGTCGCGGTGGCGCGCGCGCTGGTCGGCAAGCCGGCGATCCTGCTCGCCGACGAGCCCACCGGCAATCTCGACTCGCAGAACGGCGAGGCGGTGATGGGGCTGCTGCGCGAGCTCCACCGCGACGGCTCGACGATCTGCATGGTCACCCACGACACCCGCTTCGCCCGCCACGCCGAGCGCACCGTCCACCTCTTCGACGGACGCGTCGTGCGCGAGAGCTTCGAAGCAGCCTGAGCCGAGGCGAGGAGACCGTGCTCGCCAAACTGCGGATCGCGGCTCGCGGGCTCGCCCGGCGCCCGGGCTGGACGCTCACGGTCATCGCCACGCTGGCGCTCGGCCTCGGCGGCGCGTTCGCCGTTGGCACGCTCGCCTACGGGATCCTCGTGCGGCCGCTGCCGTACCCGGAGCCCGACCGCCTGGTGCGCGTCTACGAGACGAACCGGAGCGGCGGACGGATGAATCCCGCCGATCCCAACTACGCCGACCTCGCGGCGCTCGACGGCCTGTTCGCCGGCACCGCGCAGTTCGGCGCCTCGCTGGTCGCGGTCGACGCCGGCACCGGTCCGCAGCGGCGAACGGGAGCCGGGATCGCGGGCGAGCTCCTCGCGCTCCTGGAGGCGAGACCGATCCACGGCCGGCCGTTCTCGGCGGCCGACCATCAGCCGGGAGCCGAGCCGGTGGCGCTCGTCGGCGAAGCGCTCTGGAACGAGTGGCGGCCGGACTCCGGCGAGCTGCTCGATCTGCGCCTCGAGATCGACGGCGTTCCGGTCGCCGTCGTGGGCGTGCTGCCGGCCGGCTTCGACTTCCCGTTCGGGGCCGAGCTCTGGACGCCGCGCGAGCTCGACGAGCCCCTGCCCAGCCGCACAGCTCACAACTACCCCGCCCTCGCGCGGCTGCGCGACGGCGTCTCGCTCGCCGCGGCGCGCGACGGAGCCGCGGCGCTCGCCCGGCGCCTCGTCGCCGAGCACGGCGACCGCGTCGACCTGATCGGGATCGAGCTCGTGCCGCTGCTCGAAACGCAGGTGGCAGGGGCGCGGCCGGCGCTGCTGCTCGTCGTCGGCGCCTCGGCGTTCCTGCTCGTCGTCGCCGTGGTCAACGTCTCGAGCCTCCTGCTCGCGCGCTTCCGCGGCCAGCAGGCGGAGATCGCGACGCGCGTCGCGCTCGGCGCCGGCGATCGGAGCCTCGCCGTTCACTTCCTCGCCGAATGGCTGCTCCTCGCCTTGCCGGGCGCCCTCGGCGGGCTGGCGCTCGCGGCGGCGGCGACGGATCTCCTCCGGCGTCACGCTCCGCAGGCGTTGCCGCGCCTCGGCTCGGTGACGATCGACGCCGCCGCCGGGGCCGGCGCGGCGGCGGTGGTGGCCGCGGTCTCGGCGGGCTTCGTGCTCGCCGCCACGCGGCGCGCCGGCCGGCTCGACCTGGAAGCGGCGCTCCGCGAGGGCGCGGCGCGCACCGTCGGCTCCGGCCGCGGCTGGCTGCGCGCGCTGCCGCTCGGCGTGCAGACCGCGGCGACGTTCCTGCTCCTCGCCGCGGTGGCGCTCGTCGGCACCAGCGTCGAGCGGCTGCTCGCCGTCGAGCCCGGCTTCCGCACGAGCGGCGTCGACGTCGTCGACCTCTATCCGCCGAACGCGCGAACGGTGGGCGTCGCGCTGCGCGCCCGTGAGTACGACGACCTGCTCGCCCGCCTCGCGCGGCTCCCCGCGGCGCGCGAGGCGGGCCTCGTCAGCCGCCTGCCGCTCGGCGGCGCCGCCAACGGCACCTTCATCGAGCTCGGCGAGAGCGAGCCGCCGGCGGATTACGAGGAGTTCGGGGCGATGATGAGGAGCGGGCTGCGCACCGGCGACGCTCTCTACGTGGTCGCCTCGGAGGGTTACTTCCGCGCTCTCGGCGTCGGGCTCGTCGAGGGGCGCCTGTTCGAGCCCCGCGACGACTTCGCGGCGCCGCACGTCGCGCTCGTCTCCGCGGCGCTGGCGCGCGGCACCTGGCCGGGCGAGAGCGCGCTCGGCCGCCGCCTCGAGTTCGGCAACATGGACGGTGACCTCGCGCCGCTCACCGTCGTCGGCGTGGTCGCCGACGTGCGTCACGACGGCCTCGACGAACCGGCGCCGGCCATCGTCTACACCAACTACCGGCAGCGACCGCAGGGCGCCTGGTCGATGTCTGCCGTCGTCGCGCGCGCGGGCGACGACGCGGCGCTCGGCGCGGGCGCTGTGCGCACGGTGGTCGAGTCGAGCCTGGCGGGCACGCCTTGGCGACTGCGCCGCATCGACGACGTCGTCGCCGCCGCGATGGCAGAGCGCCGGCTGCTGCTCGCGCTGCTCGCCGTCTTCGGCGGTATCGCCCTCGCACTCGCCGCCGCCGGGATCTTCGGCGCGGTAGCGGTGGCGGCCGCGGAGCGGCGGCGCGAGTACGCCCTGCGCATGGCGCTCGGCGCGCGGGAGAGCGGCATCCGGGCGCTGGCGCTTCGGCACGGCCTGCTGCCGACGCTCTCCGGCGTCGCCTGCGGCGCCCTCGTCGCGCTCGCCGCCGGCCGCCTCCTGGCCGGCCTGCTCTACGAGATCCGCCCCAACCATCCACCGGCGCTGCTGGCGACGGCGCTCGCCATCGTCGCCGTGGCGACCGCCGCTGCCTGGTTGCCGGCGCGACGTGCCGGAGCGGTCGCTCCCGCCAGCGCGCTGCGCGCGGAGTAACCCCCCGGGAGTCGACCATGAACGCCTCGACCCAGGAGCTGCGCCTGGCGCTGCGCCGCCTCGCCAAGAGCCCCGGCTTCACCTTCGCCGCCGTCGCCTCGCTGGCGATCGGCATCGGCGCCACCACGGCGATCTACTCGATCGTGCAGACCCTCCTGCTGCGGCCGATGAGCGGCATCGCGCAGCCCGAGCGGCTGGTCGACATCGGCCGTGTCCAGGGCGGCGCCGGTTTCGACACCTTCGGCTATCCCGACCTGGTCGAAGTGCGCGACGAGGTGCAGTCGCTCGACCGCGTCTTCGGCTTCCAGTTCGAGCCCCACCACGTGCGCGTCGGAGACGCCTCACGCAGGGTGCTCGGCTTCGCCGTCTCGGGGAGCTACTTCGAGGCCCTGGGCGTCGGCGCGGCGCACGGGCGCCCGCTGCGCCCCGACGACGACAGCGACCAGGGCGGCGCCGCGGTCGCGGTCGTCAGTCACGCCTTTTTCGAGCGCGAGCTGGGCGGCGAGCTTTCGCGCATCGGCGCGGAGATCCGCGTCGACGGCCATCCGTTCACACTCGTCGGCGTCGCGCCGGCCGATTTCTCGGGTCACATCTTCCCACTGCGCCCCGACCTGTTCCTGCCGCTGACGACGCCGATGGGAGACGAGCCGTGGCAAACCGAGCGGCTGCGCTCGCGCGAGGCGTCGTGGTTCCATATGGGCGGCCGCCTGGCGCCCGGCGCAACCCTCGCCACGGCGCGCACGGAAGTCGACGCCCTCGCCGCCCGCGTCGCCGCCGCGCATCCCGAGACCCACGCCGAGCGCGGCATCGCCCTGCTCCCCGCTAAGGCGACGCCGGGCATCGCGCGCACGCCGCTGCGGCTGTTCTCGACCCTGCTCTTCACTCTCGTCGGCCTGGTGCTGGCGATCGCCTGCATGAACGTCGCCTCGATGCTGCTGGCGCGCGCCGAGGAGCGCGGCCGCGAGCTGGCGGTGCGCCAGGCGCTCGGCGCCTCGCGGCGCCGGCTAGTGCAGGAGCTGCTCTCCGAGACCTTGCTGCTCTTCCTGCTCGCGGCGGCGCCGGCGCTGCTGCTGGCGCGCTGGAGCGTCGACCTGATCGCCGCCTTCCGGCCGCCGACGCCAATTCCGGTCTTCCTCGATTTCCCCGTCGACTGGTCGGCAGCGGCGTTCGCCGCCGCGCTGGCTCTCGCCACCGGTCTGCTCTTCGGCCTGGCGCCGGCGCTGCGGGCGACGCGCCGTGCCCCAAACGCCGCGCTGCACGACGGCATCGCCGGCGGCGGCACGCGCCAGCTCCGGCTGCGCCGCGGGCTGGTCGGCGCCCAGCTGGCGCTGTCGCTCGTGCTGCTCGTCGCCGCCGGGCTGCTGCTGCGCGCGCTCGACACGGCGCGCAGCATCAACCCGGGCTTCCGTACCGACGGCGTCGTCGGCTACTCGCTCAGCTTCGAGCTCACGGGCCGCTCCGACGAGGGCGCGCGACAGCTGTTGGCCGACCTGATGACCGAGGCGGGCGCCCTGCCGTGGGCGACCGCCGTCACCGCCAGCGCCACGCTGCCGCTCGACCTCTCGCGAATAGGCATCGGCGGCGTCGAGATCGACGGCCGCGAGAGCCCCTCCCGCTTCGGCCTCGAGACCGACGCCAACATCGTCGCGCCGGGGTACTTCACGACGCTCGGCATCCCGCTCGAGGGGCGCGAGTTCGAGGCCTCCGATCGCTTCGACGGTGCGCGGGTGGCGATCGTCAACCAGACGTTCGCGGCACGCTACTTCCCCGAAGGGGCGCTCGGCCGCACGTTCCGCCTGGTGGGCGACGACGAGCCGCCGACCTACCGCATCGTCGGCCTGGCGCGCGACATCAAGGCGTCGTCGCTCGGCGAGCCGGCGCGGCCGTTCCTCTGGGTCGCCGCCTCGCAGTGGCATGCGCGCGACTACTACCTGCTCGTGCGCGGCGCCGATGTGGCGACGATGACGCGCGACCTCACCGCGCTCGTTCGCCGCCTCGAGCCCGACTTGCCGCCCGGGCCGCCCAGCCCGCTCGTCGAGGTCGCCGCGACCTCGACGCTGCCGCAGCGGCTCGCCGCGTCGGTGGCCGGCGCGGTCGGCGCCGTCGGCCTCTTCCTCGCCGCCATCGGCCTCTACGGCGTCGTCGCCTTCGCGGTGGCGGCGCGGCGGCGCGAGCTCGCCGTGCGCATGGCGCTCGGCGCCCGCGGCCAGGACGTCGTCCGCTTCGTCCTCGCCGACGCCGCACGGCCGGTCGCGCTCGGCATCGTCGTCGGCCTGGTGCTGGCCTTCGCTCTCTCGCGTCTGCTCTCGAGCCTGCTCTTCGGCCTCTCGGCTACCGACCTCGTCACCTTCGCCGGCGTACCGGCGCTGCTCGTCGCGGTCGCCGCGGTGGCGGTCCTGATCCCCGCGCGGCGGGCCGCCGCCATCGAACCTGCCGCGGCGCTGCGCAGCGAGTAGCAACCGCCCGCCGAGCTCGCCGCGTCGACATCTCACATCGCCTCTAGGAGAGTCCCCATGCCTGTCTCCGCCGACATCCGCACCGCGCTCCGCTCCTTGCGCAAGTCGCCCGCCTTCGCCCTCTTCGCGACGCTGGCGCTCGCGGCCGGCATCGGGCTGACGCTCTACATGTTCGGGGCGATCAACGCCTTCGTGATCCGGCCGCTGCCGTTCAAGGACGCCGACCGGCTCCTGCACGTCGAGCTGGCGGACCCGACGCTCGATCAGTCCGGCCTCGCCGTGCCCTACCCCGATTACCTCGTCTGGCAGCGCGAGCTGACCTCGGTCTCCGATTTCGCGGCGTACTGGGAAGGGACGCTCAACCTGGCGGACACCGGCGATCCCGAGCGGCTCGAAGGCGCTTTCGTCACCGGCAACCTCTTCGCGGTCCTCGGCGTGCGCGCCGAGATCGGGCGTGTGCTCGGCGCCGACGATTCGCGCCCCGGCGCGCCGGCCGCCGTCGTGCTGTCGCGACGGGTCTGGGAGCGTCGCTACGGCAGCGATGCGTCGATCATCGGCCGCGCAACACGCGTCAACGGACGCCCGGCCACGATCGTCGGCGTGATGGCCGAGGGCTTCCGCTTCCCGACCCGCACCGAGGCGTGGGCGACGATCCCCGAGTCGGCGGCCACTGCGCGCCGGGACGACCTCTCCTACGTCGAGGTGATCGGGCACGCCGCGCCGGGCCACGCCTCCGGTTCGGTCGCGGCGGAGATCGAGAGCTCGCTCGCCCGCATGCTGGCGGACGACAGCTCGCGGCAGGCGGGGCTGCGCCCGGTCGTCAAGCCGTTCGTCGAGGAGTACGTCGGGCCGAACACGCGCAAGCAGCTGGCGGTGATGTTCGTCGCCGTCGTCTTCGTCCTGCTCATCGCCTGCGCCAACGTCGCCAACTTGCTCTACGCGCGCGGCGTCGGCCGCAAGCGCGACCTGGCGGTGCGCGCGGCGCTCGGCGCCTCGCGCCGTCGCCTGATCGCTTTCGGCCTCACCGAAGCGCTCGTCGTTTCGCTCCTCGCCTCCGGGATCGGCCTCGTCCTCGCCCAGCGCGCCGGCAATTGGACCATGGAGAGCCTGCGCGGCAACGAAGACATGGACATCCCGAGCTGGGTGCATTTCGAGACCGACGCGACGAGCGTCGCCTTCACGGTCGGCGTCGCCATCGCCGCCGCGCTGGCCGCCGGCTTGGCGCCGGCGATGGCCGGCTCGCGCCCCGACGTCCAGCAGGAGCTGCGCGGCGCCGGGCGCGGCGGTCCGGTGCGCAGCCGGCGGGTCCTGCGCGTGCTGGTCGTCGGCCAGATCGCGCTGTGCTGCGGCCTGGTCACCAGCGCCGGCTTGGCGGCACGCTCGATCGCCAAGCTCTACCGCGTCGAGCTGGGCGTCGACGGCGAGCGCATCCTGGGCGCCCGCATCGCCATGTTCGAGGAGCGCTTCCCCGACACCGCCTCGCTGCTCGCCTTCTACCAACGCGCCGAGGCACGGCTGCGCGAGCTGCCCGGCGTCGTCGAGTCGACGGTCACGAGCAGCCTTCCGGGGACCTTCGTCGGCGGTGGCCGCATCGAGGTCGAAGGCCTCGACCTGGGCGAGCTCCGCCTCGCCGCCGACATCGTGCGCGCCTCGCCGTCTTACTTCGAAACTCTCGGCGTGGCACTCGCCGCCGGCCGCGGCTTCGCGGCCGCCGACGACGCCGACTCCGAACGGGTTGCGATCGTGAATCGCACCTTCGTCGAGCGCTACTTCGAGGGGAGCGACCCGCTCGGCCGCCGCCTGCGCGCCGTCGGCCAGGGTGAGCCCGGTCCGTGGCTCCGCGTCGTCGGCGTGGCGCCCGACGTCCTGCAGGACGAGATCGACGACCCGCTGTCGCCGACCTACTACGTGCCTCTGGCGCAGGATCCGCCGCGCTTCGCCTTCCTCGCCGTGCGCGCTTCCGGCTCCGCCGCGACGCTTAAGGAGCCGCTGCGCAAGGCGGTCGCCGAGCTCGATCCCGACCAGCCGGTCTACTTCCTGCGCACGCTCGACGAGTGGGTGGCGATCATCCGCTGGAGCAACAGATTCCTCGCCGGCATGTTCGCCACCTTCGCCCTCGCCGGGCTGGCGCTCGCGGCGCTCGGCGTCTACGGCATGGCCGCGTACGCGGTGGCGCAGCGCACCGCCGAGATCGGCCTGCGGCGGGCCCTCGGCGCGCACGATCGCGCCGTGATCTCGCTGGTCGCCAAGCGGTCGGCGCAGGATCTCGCCTGGGGGCTGGCGCTGGGCTCACTGCTGGCGGTGGCGCTGGCGCGGCCGCTCGCCGGCATGTTCTACGGTGTCGAGGCGTTCGACCCGCCCGCCTTCGGCGCCGTCCCACTCGTGCTCTTCGTCGCTGTGGCCATCGCCACCGCGGTGCCGGCGCGGCGCGCGCTGCGCGTCGAGCCGGCGTCGGCGCTGCGCGAAGAGTGAGCCGAGGCGACCCGTGAGCCCGCTCGCCAGCCTCTCTCGCCACATCCGCGCCGCCGCGCGCTCGCTGCTGCGCGTGCCCGGCTTCTCGCTCGCGGTCATCGCCACGCTGACCGTCGTCCTCGGTCCGGGCGTCGCGCTGCTGTCGCTCGTCGAGCAGCTCTACTGGCGGCCGCTGCCGATCGAGCGGCCCGACGAACTGGTGGTCTTCGATCCGCCGCAAGGGCCGTTCTCGGGCTCGTCGAGCGTCTATTCGGGATTCTCCGTGCCGATGTCGTACCCCGAGTACGAGAGGTTCGCGAGCTGGCGGCAGAGTCCGTTCGCGGGGGTCGCGGCGCGCGTGCCGGCGACGCTCGCGCTCGGCTTCGACGGCGCGACCGAGGAGGTCACCGGCGAGCTCGTCACGGGCGGCTACTTCGACCTTCTCGGCGTGCGCGCCGAGCTCGGCCGCCTGCTCACCGCCGAGGACGACGTCACGATCGGCGGCCATCCGGTCGCGGCGCTCTCCTGGGGCGCCTGGCAGCGACGCTTCGGCGGCGACGCCGGCGTCGTCGGCAAGTCGATCACCCTCAACGGCCACGCCTTCACCATCCTCGGCGTCGCGGCACGCGACTTCCGCAGCCTCGAGCTCGAGTTCGCGCCCGAGCTCTGGCTGCCGATGAAGATGAAGCCGGTGGCGACGCCGCTCGACCCGGGCCTCGACAACCCGCGCAGCCGCTGGCTCAACATCGTGGCGCGACTCGCTCCCGGGATCGACCTCGCCGCCGCCGAGGCGCGTGCCAACGAGCTCTATCGCCGCTCGAGCGAGGAGATCCTCGAACAGATGCCCAGTGGCTCGGAGGATTTTCGCCAGCGCTTCGTCGCCCGTCACCTGACGCTCCTCCCTGCCGGCAAAGGGCGTTCGGACCTGCGCGGTGCCTTTTCGACCGCGCTCTTCGCCGTGCTCACCCTGGTCGGGATGCTCTTCGTGCTCGCCTGCGCCAACCTCGCCAACCTCTTCCTCGCCCGCGCCACCCGCCAGGAGCGCGACCTGACGGTGCGCTTGGCGCTCGGCGCTTCGCGACGCGACCTCGTCGCGCGCCTGCTCGCCGAGGCGGCGGTGCTCGCCGTCGTCGCCACCGCGCTCGGAACGGCGATCGCCCTCGCGTTGCCGCGCTGGCTCGAGGCAGGCTTGCCGGGCGTCCTGGCCGGCCTTCTCCCCGGCGCGAACGCGACGCTTCTCGAGATCGTCGCCGCCGTGGCGATCGTCGCGACGCTCGGCTGCGGCCTGCTGCCGGCGTTGCTCGCCTCGCGCGGCGACATTGCCGCGCGCCTGCGCTCGGGCGCTGCCGCGACTCTGGGCGGCGGCCGTGGCCATGCGCTTCGCCGCATGCTGG
>Ga0214472_10003234_pt1 | contig 17283 bp, 12 predicted proteins | sample RVTome_6_FD_207662 | JGI IMG/M metagenome (GOLD analysis project Ga0214472, IMG submission 207662) | Soil microbial communities from uranium-contaminated site in the Upper Colorado River Basin, Wyoming, United States - RVT140D175 | ecosystem: Environmental > Terrestrial > Soil > Contaminated >... | reverse complement strand
GCGATCTCATCGACGAAGGGGCGCTCGCCGACGCCATTGAAGCCGGCCAGGTCGCCGGCGCGGCGCTCGACGTGTTCCAGAAGGAACCGACCGTGGATTTCCGGCTGCAGAACCTGCCGCAGGTCGTGGCGACGCCGCACATTGCCGCGTCGACGCGCGAGGGGCAGGAGCTGGTGGGCGTCGAAACGGTCAGCGCGCTGCGCGATTTTCTGCGCGACGGCGTCATCCGCAACGCCGTGAATGTTCCGTCGGTGTCGGCGGAGGAATTCAGCCGGCTCCGCCCGTTCGTCGAGCTGGGCGAGCGGCTGGGCGCGTTCGTCGCCCAGATGAACGACAGCCGGGCCCAGGGGGTGGGCGTGCGCTACTACGGCGAGCTGGCCGAAGGACGCAACGACATGATCGTCAACGCGGTGCTGGTGGGCCTGTTCAAGCCGATCCTGTCGTCAGGGGTCACGCTCGTGAACGCGCGGCCGGTGGCGGCCGACCGCGGCATCGAGGTGATCGAGTCGCGCAGCTCGCGGCCGCGCGACTACACGGCGCTGCTCTCGCTCAAGCTCCACACCAGCGACGGCGAGCGCTGGGTGGAAGGCGCTGTGTTCGAGCGCACCAGCCCGCGGCTCGTGCTCGTCGATGGCATCAACGTCGAGGCGCCGCTCGAGGGCACCATGATCGTCATCCGCAACAACGATCAGCCTGGCGTCATCGGCGAGGTCGGGACGATCCTGGGGCGGCACGGCGTGAACATCGCGAACTTCGCGCTCGGACGCGAGGGGAAGAACGCGATTGGCGTCGTGATCGTGGACGAGACCTCGCCCATTCCCGACGCCGTGCTGGCGGATTTGCGGAAAGTGAAGGCGATTCGCGAAGCCCGGATTGTCAGAGTCTGAGTAATTCCCAACTCCCAATTCCCAACTCCCAAAACGACGGTGGGACTTATTTGGGATTCGGAAGTTGGGATTTGGGATTTGACAGCGTAAGTCTCAGCATCGAGCCGTCGGTCTTCACCAGTTCGACGGCTTCGGCTTCAATCCGCGACACCCGGTAATCGCCCAGCACCGGGTCGCCCTCGCGGACGAGCAGTACGCCTGAAGGCGAGCTCAGGATCGCCGTCCTCTCCACCCGCTGCCCGTCCTGGTCTTCGGCAATACCAGACAACGACACCGGCGGCGGTGGAGCGATTGGAAGCACCACGGTCGGCTGCGGCGGCGGAGGAGGAGCCGCCGCTGGAATGTCGCCGCCGCGGTAGGCATCGGCCCTGCCGGCGCCGAATCGGAAAGGATTGCGCTGCGGCGCCGCATACTCGACCTCGCGCCGCACGCGGACCTGCAGCCGCTCCGCTTCGCGCTCGATATCGGACGCGGGAACGTCGCGCGGCGCTGCGGACGGGCGACGCGCGGACACGGCGCTCTCCGGCGCGTTCGATGGCGGCGTCGACGCCAGCCATCCCGCCAGCACCGTGGCCCCGGACACGACGGCGTAGGACTTCCAGCTCACTACCAAATCCGCTCTCATTCTAACATTTCGGTTATTTCGCCGAATGTCTGCAGTTTCGGGTCTGGTTCACCATGTTATGATTCGTCGTGCCGCCGGTTGCGTTCCGAAATCCTTTCGAACGTTCGTCACAGCCGCTGCACACCGTCGCCGTCATCCCCTCCCGGTATCAGTCAACACGCTTGCCAGGCAAACCGCTGGCCGACATCGCCGGCCGGCCGATGATCGAGCACGTGTACGCCCGCGCGGCGGCCGCGCCGGGCGTGGATGCGGTGGTCGTCGCCACCGATGATGCCCGGATCGAGCAGGCGGTGAAGAACTTCGGCGGGTTCGTCCGCATGACGAGCGCGAAGCACCGCACCGGACTCGATCGGATTGCCGAGATCGTGGCGGATCTTGCGTGCGAGGTCGTCGTCAACGTCCAGGGAGACGAGCCGCTCATCGAGCCGCAGGCGATCGCGGAGCTGATTGCGCCGTTCGATCGCGACCCCAGCATCCAGATGACCACGCTGCGGCGCCGGATCACCCATGCGAGCGACTACAACGACCCGAATGTCGTGAAAGTCGTCGTCGATGTCGAAAACAACGCGTTGTACTTTTCGCGGGCGCCGATTCCATATGCCCCCGAGCCGGGCGCCGGGGCGGTCCGCGAAAGCGGACCGCCAAGGCAGCACTGGCTGGTCGGGTCGCAAAGCGACCCGACCTTGGCGAACGCGGCCGGCCCTCGAGTGGGCTCCTACTCCTACGTCCCCCACGTCGTGGGAACCGGCTTCACCCGGCCCGTGTACAAGCACATCGGACTGTACGCGTACCGGCGTGAATTCGTCCGCGAACTGGCTGCGCTCCCCCAGACGCCGCTTGAACTCGCGGAATCGCTCGAGCAACTGCGTGCCCTCGAGCACGGGTTCCAGATCTGCGCCGTTGAGACGCAGTACGACTCCGTCGGGGTGGATACCCCGGAGGACCTTGAGCGTGTCCGCCGGCAGATGACCGTCGGCACGCGCGGATGAGGCGAATCGATGCAGGGATCTACTGGCCCGGGCGAACTGCCGGAGTACAGGACGCAACAAGCCTCGAACCGGGATGTTCCGGCCGCGACAACGGAGCGGCCGCGAGCCATTCGCGACGCAGGCACCGGTAATGGACGGCCCGTGAAATACATCTTCGTCACCGGCGGCGTCGTGTCGTCGCTCGGCAAGGGGCTCGCGGCGGCGTCCATCGGCCGGCTGCTCGAGGATCACGGCTACACGGTGGCGCTCCAGAAGTTCGACCCGTACATCAACGTCGATCCGGGCACGATGAGCCCGTATCAGCACGGCGAGGTGTACGTCACCGACGACGGCGCGGAGACCGACCTCGACCTCGGGCACTACGAGCGCTTCACGAGCATGGTGGCCACGCGCAACAGCAACTGGACCACCGGCAAGATCTATCTCTCGGTCATCCAGAAGGAGCGCCGCGGCGACTATCTCGGGCGCACCGTCCAGGTCATCCCGCACATCACCAACGAGATCAAGGATGCGATCCGCGGCGCCAGCAAGGACGTGGACGTCGTGCTCGTCGAGATCGGCGGCACGGTCGGCGACATCGAGAGCATGCCGTTCCTCGAGGCGATTCGGCAGTTCCGCCTCGACGTGGGACGCGAGAACACGATCTATATCCACCTGACGCTGGTGCCGTTCATCGGGACCGCAGGCGAGCTGAAGACGAAGCCGACCCAGCACAGCGTGCGCGATTTGCGGTCGATCGGCATCCAGCCCGACATCCTGCTCTGCCGCACCGACCGCTTCCTCGACGCCGACATCAAGCGGAAGATCGCGCTGTTCTGCGACGTCAACGAGGAAGCGGTCATCACGGCCAAGGACGTCTCGACGATTTATGAGGTGCCGCTGGTGCTCTCCGCCGAGGGCCTCGACCGCATCGTGCTGAAGCTGCTCCACCTGCCGCTGACCGAGGCGAAGACCGACGCGTGGCAGGAGCTCGTGCACCGTATCAAGAACCCCGTCGACGAACTCACGATTCACGTCGTCGGGAAGTACACCGGCTACGAGGATTCCTACAAGAGCTTGAACGAAGCGTGCGTCCACGGCGGGTTCGCCAGGCAGATCAAGGTGCGCCTCAACTGGGTCGAGGCGGAAGCGCTCGAAAAGGACACCGGCGGCGCGCTGCTGGACGACGCGCACGGCATACTCGTCCCGGGCGGGTTCGGCTCGCGCGGCACGCGCGGGATGATGAAGGCCGCCGAGCATTCCCGCGCGCGCGGGGTGCCCTTCTTGGGGATCTGCTACGGCTTCCAGTGGGCCACGGTGGAGTTCGCGCGCAATGTCTGCGGGCTCGAGGGCGCCGATTCCACCGAGGTCGACGAGAACGCGCCGCACAAGGTGATTTACAAGCTGCGCGATCTGCTCGGCGTGGACGACCTCGGGGGCACGATGCGCCTCGGCCGCTACGCCTGCGAGCTGGCGCCCGGCTCTCTCGCCGAACGGATTTACGGCACGTCGCTCGTGTACGAGCGGCATCGGCACCGCTTCGAGTTCAACTGCCTGTACGAGTCGCCCCTCCTCGAAAAGGGGATGCGCGTGTCGGGCCGCTCGCCCGACGGCAAGTTCGTGGAGATCGCCGAGCTGCCCTCGCACCCGTGGTTTGTCGCCGTGCAGTTCCACCCGGAATTTCAATCGAAGCCGTTGAGGCCCCATCCGCTGTTCGCGAGCTTCGTCGAGGCCGCGTACGCCCACAAGACCGGCAAACTGGCGCCCGTGAGCGTCGCCGCGGGGTCCCGTTCCCAGTAGGGCGGGTTCCGCAACGCGGACCCGCCATAGAATAGGGAGCGTGAAGCCGGTCCACATCGGGTCGCTCTCGATCGGGGGCGGTCAGCCGCTGGTCTTCATTGCCGGTCCGTGCGTCATCGAGAGCGCGCAGCACGCGCTCGACACCGCCTCCGCCATCCGCGACATCGCCCGCCGCTGCGGCGTGCCGGTGATCTTCAAGGCCTCCTACGACAAGGCGAACCGGACGTCGCGCACCTCCTTTCGCGGTCCGGGACTCGACCAGGGGCTCGAGGTGCTCGCCGGCGTCAGGGAGCAGACGGGGCTGCCAGTCCTCACCGACATTCACGAAGCGGCCCATGCGGCGCCCGCCGCCGCGGTCGTGGACGTGCTCCAGATTCCCGCGTTCCTCTCGCGGCAGACTGACCTGCTCGTCGCCGCCGCGCGCACGGGCAAGCCGGTCAACGTCAAGAAGGGACAATTCCTGGCCCCGTCCGACATGCGCCACGTGATCGACAAGATCACGGCAGAAGGCAACCAGTCGGTGCTGGTAACGGAGCGCGGCGTCAGCTTCGGCTACAACAATCTCGTCGTCGATATGCGAGCGCTCCCGATGCTGCGCGAGCTGGGTTACCCGGTCGTGTTCGACGTCACCCACAGCCTGCAGCTGCCCGGGGCGGGCGACGGCGTCACCGCGGGGCTGGCGCAGTACATCGAGCCGCTCGCCTCGGCCGGCGTGGCCGCGGGCGCCGACGCCGTATTCGTGGAAGTCCACGAGGAGCCGTCGCGCGCCAGGAGTGACGCGTCGAACGCCCTCCGCCTGGACAGGCTTGAACCGCTCATGCTCAAGCTGAAGCGGATCGCCGCCGCCGCCCGCGAAGTCCTCACAGCGGGGGTCAACGGGTGACCCTTCGACAGGCTCAGGGTCATCCCGAGCGGGGAGTCGAGGGATGACCCGTCTCACCGCCGCGGACCTTACCTTCGCGCGCAAGGTCCTGCAGACGGAAGCGGACGCCATCCTGGCGCTGATCGACCGGCTCGATGAGCGCTTCGATCGCGCCATCCGCATCCTCCTCGACTGCCGCGGCCGCGTCATCGTCACGGGCATGGGCAAGTCGGGGATCATCTGCCGGAAAATCGCGGCGACGCTTGCGAGCACCGGGACACCCGCGCACTTCCTGCACCCGGCGGAAGCCATCCATGGAGACCTTGGCGTCATCCAGACCGACGACGTGGTGATTGCGCTGTCCAACAGCGGCGAGACGGAGGAACTGCTGCGGCTGCTGGAAACCATCAAACGGCTCGGCTCGCGGCTCATCACCATCAGCGGCAACTGCGACTCGACGCTGGCGCAGGCGTCGGATGTGGCGCTCGATTGCCACGTCTCGAAAGAGGCGTGCCCCATGAACCTGGTGCCCACGGCGAGCACGACGGCGGCGCTGGCCCTCGGCGACGCGCTGGCGATGACGCTGCTCGTCGCCAAAGGCTTTCGGGCGGAAGACTTCGCCAGCCTGCACCCGAGCGGCAGGATCGGCAAGCGCTTCATGCGCGCCGGCCAGCTGATGCAATCGGGCAACAGGGCGCCGATCGTCCCCGTCACCATGCCGATGCGCGACGTACTCGCGGTCATATCGGACAAGAAGCTTGGCATGGCGTGCGTCGTGGACGACGGTCACCTGGTGGGCGTCATCACTGACGGCGATCTCCGGCGCCATATGCTCGCGTTCAACAATCTGCTGGATCGCACCGCCGCGGACGTCATGACGCGCAACCCCGTCACGGTTGACAGAACGACGCTTGCCCCCGAGGTGCTCAACATCCTCGAGCAGCGCAAGATCACCTCCGTCGTCGTCGTCGATCGGCACCAGCAGGTCGAGGGCGTCGTCCAGATTCATGACCTCTGGCGCACGGAAATGTTTTGACGCACCCCGCTTCTCCGTAGAGGCCGGGCTTCAGCCCGGCCTTGGCGGGCCTGAAGGCCCGCCGCTGGGGATCGATGAATAATGCGCTGGTGACCACGCAGCTGTACTTGCTCGCCGTTCTCTTCGCCCTGCTTCTGGGGCTCGCGGTCGGCAAGGCGTGGGAACGGTACAAGCTGCGGGACGGCCGCTGGATCGACCGCCGGCGGCTGCGCGAGACCCCGCATTACATGCTCGGCCTCAACTTCCTCGTGGATAGCCAGGTGGACCAGGCCATCGAGGAGCTGACCAAAGCGGCCAGCACCGATACCGACGCCCTCGAGATCCAGATGATCCTCGGCAACCTGTACCGCGAGAAGGGACAGGTGGGGCGCGCCGTCAACGTCCACCAGCAGCTCCTGCAGCGCCCCGACCTGACCACCCTGGAACACGCCTACGTCCTGCTGTGCCTGGGGCTCGACTTCCGGCACGGCGGCTTCGTCGATCGGGCGCTCGAAGCCTTCCAGGAAGTGCTGGTGCTCGATCCGCGCAACCGCTACGCGCTGGTCAATCTGCAGAAGCTGTACGAGGACCAGCATCAATGGAGCGAGGCGCTGCGCGTCCGCGAGCAGGTGGCCAAGATCGACGCCGGGCGCCACCCTGAGGACCAGCAGATTCTCGGCTTCCTTCGAAACGAAATCGGCAGTGAGCAGCAGCGCGCGGGCGACACCGCCGCGGCGGCCCGGACGTTCACCGACGCCATCGACGTCGACCCGCGGACGGTGCCGGCCCATCTGAATCTCGGCGACGTGCGCGAGGGGCAGGGCAACCTCGCGGCGGCCGTCGAGGCCTGGGAGCGGCTGATCGAGGCCGTCCCGGAGCACTCCTATTTCGCATTCGAGCGGCTCGAGCGGGCGTATCGGACGCTCGGCGCTCCGCAGCGCTTCGTCACGCTCTGCGAGCGGCTGATTGCCCGCGACCCGCAGGCGTGGCGCCCACGGCTGGCGCTCTCACGCCACCTGGCCGCCGCCGGGCAGCACCAGGCCGCCTTCGATCGCCTGCTGGACGCGCTCCCCCACCATCCTCACGGCCTGGCCATTCACCAGGAAATCTGGGAAACGCTCTCGGCGCTGGGCTTTGCGCCCGCGCTGATCCGCCGCTACGTCGAGCTCACCCGCGAGGCGGTCTTCTACCTCGACCCCCACGTCTGCCGGCGCTGCCGCTATCGCAGCACCGAACTGCTGTGGCAGTGTCCCCAATGCCACGAGTGGAACACGTTCGTGGAGGAACGGACGACGCCCGCCAAGGAGGCCGCAGCGGCCCAGCTCGAATCACTGAGCGACCGGTCCGCCTGACCACCTTCGCCAAGGTCGGGTCGCTTGGCGACCCGACGCGTGCGGCGCAGATACGCCTTACACCGTAAGGGTCGATTACCGGCTGAGAATTGCGTGCAACTCCTGGATCTGACGATCCGTCTCTTCGAAGCCTCCATTGGTGCGAATGACGTGATCGGCGCGGGCGATCTTGTCGTCGAGGGGTGACTGTGCGGCGATTCGCTGGCGTGCGTCCGACGCTGTCATGCCGCGCTCCAGCAGGCGTCGAAGCTGCGTGTCCGGATCGCACGCCACAACGATGACGGCGTCGAAGTCCTGGTCCCGCTCCACCTCGTAGAGGAGCGGGATATCCGCGATGGCGTAAGGATGCCGGGCGGCGTCCAGCCGCGCAAACCATTCGTCCGTCCGGCGGCGAACGTAGGGATGGATGATCGACTCCAGCGCCCGCCGAGACTCGGGATCGGCGAACACAATCTTCGCCAGGTTGTCCCGATCGAGCGAGCCGTCGGGCTGGAGCACGTCCGGGCCGAACCGCTCAGACACAGCGGCCAGGCCGGCCGTGCCCGGTGCGACCGCCTCGCGAGCCAGCACGTCGGAGTCGATCGTCGGGACACCGAGATGCTCGAAGAGCGACCGTGCGCGGCTTTTTCCGGTCGCAATGCCGCCCGTCAGCGCAATGCGGCGGACCCGCGACAGAGGCGGACCTGAAGGTCCGCTTCTGTTGTTCTGTCCGCCTCTACGTCCCTGTGCGTGCACGCGCCGCCCGCAGCGTATTCATCATCAGCATTGCAATCGTGAGAGGCCCGACGCCGCCAGGCACGGGGGTCAACGCACCAGCGACCTCGGCGACTTCGGGGTGCACGTCGCCGACGAGCAGCGACCCGTGCGTGCGGAAGCGCGCCAGCCGCGGGTGGCCTTCGGGATACCACTGGGCCACGATCGACGGATCGGTGACGGTGTTCATGCCGACATCGACCACGGTGGCGCCTGGCTTCACGAACGCTTTGGTGACCAGTCCCGCACGCCCGACGGCCGCGACGAGGATGTCCGCCTCCCGACAGACGGCAGCAAGATCCGGAGTCTTCGAGTGGCACACGGTTACCGTCGCATCGCGCTGGAGCAGCAGCAGCGCCATCGGCTTGCCGACGATGTCGCTGCGGCCGATGACGCAGGCCCTTCGCCCGGCGATGGTGATGCCTTCGCGCGTCAGCAGCTCCATGATGCCCAGCGGCGTGCACGGCACCAGCGTCGGCCGGCCCTGTACAAGCCGGCCGACGTTGCCTGGCGTGAAGCCGTCCACGTCCTTCTCCGGGGCGATTGCGTCGACCACGCGCGAGGCCCCGTCCGTGCCCAGCCCCTTCGGCAGCGGCGCCTGGACGAGGATGCCGTCGTGAACGGGACTGCCGTTCAGCCGTTCGACCAGCGTCAGCACGTCGGCAAGCGCGGCCGTCTCCGGCAAGCGCTCGAGATCGGCGCGAAATCCGGCTTCGCTGCCGGCTTTCAACTTGTTCCGCACGTAGACCTCTGACGCGGGGTTCTGCCCCACCAGGACGATGGTCAACCCGGGCGGGCGGCCGTGCCGCTGGCGGAAGTCGGCGACCTGCGGCGCGATCTCCTCGCGCAACCGGCCGGCGAGCGCCTGGCCGTCGAGCACGCGTGCGGTCATGCGCTGCTGTCTCCTTGGTGAGCGCGAACGGGGTCTCATTGTACCGCCGCCGTTCGCGCGGGAATGCGCGCGGCGTCGTTGACTTTTCCGTGCACGTACCGGATTCTCCAAGGGCCCGCGGCGCCGCCGGGGTCGCCTGGCGGAGAGGTGTGAATGGCACAACAGACGCAGCAGTGGGGGACGCGAGTCGGTGTGATCCTGGCCGTTGCCGGTTCGGCTGTCGGCCTCGGGAATTTCCTTCGCTTTCCCGGCCAGGCCGCCGCCAACGGCGGCGGCGCCTTCATGATTCCGTACTTCGTCGCGCTGCTGCTGGTCGGCATCCCCATCGGGTGGGCCGAGTGGACGATGGGCCGCTACGGCGGCCGCAAGGGCTTTCACTCCGCGCCGGCGATCCTGGGCGTGATCGGCGGAGGCGCAGTCGCGCGGTATCTCGGCTCGGTCGGCGTACTCATCCCGCTCGCCGTGTCCTTCTACTACACGTACATCGAAGCGTGGTGTCTCGGGTATGCGTGGCATTACGCCGTGAACGGCGGGGTCGTGAATGCGGCGGCGCCGGTTGCCGAACAGACGCAGCAGGCGCAGGCGTTCTACACCAATTTCATTGGCGCGACGGACAACGGCGTGCTGGCGGCGGGATCGTTCCAGACGTTCGTCTTCTGGGCCATCACGTTCTCCGTCAACATCTGGCTGGTCTACCGCGGCATCTCGAAGGGCATCGAGCGCTTCGTGTCGTTCGCCATGCCCGCCATGGCCGTCTGCGCGCTCATCGTGCTCATCCGGGTCCTGACGCTGGGCACGCCGAATCCTGCCTTGCCCGACCAGAACGTCATCAACGGCCTTGGGTACATGTGGAATCCGAATTTCAGCGAACTGGGCGACGCCCAGACCTGGCTGGCCGCGGCGGGGCAGATCTTCTTCAGCCTCTCCGTCGGCTTCGGCGTCATCATCAACTACGCGTCGTACATGAAGAAGAAAGACGATGTCGTCCTGTCCGGCCTGACGGCGTCGGCGACGAATGAGCTGTTCGAGGTGGGATTCGGCGGACTCATCACGCTCACCGCCGCGTTCGTGTTTCTCGGGCTCTCCGGGACGGCGGCCGCCGTCGCCGGGGGCACGTTCGGGCTGGGCTTCAACACGCTGCCCGTCGTGTTCGCCCAGATGGGCGCCATCGGGCCGGCGATCGGGGCCATCTGGTTCTTCATGCTCTTCCTGGCGGCGATTACGAGTTCCATCTCGATGTACCAGCCGTCGCTGGCGTTCTTCGAGGAGTCGCTCGGCTGGGATCGCCGGCGCGCCACAGGGCTCCTCATCGCCATCTGCCTCGTCGGCTCGTTCCTCGTGATGTATTTCAGCCGGGGCAGCATCTTCCTCGGCACGATTGACGACTGGGTGGGCACCTTCCTGATCTTCGTCCTCGCGATGGTGCAGCTCATCTGCTTTTCGTGGATCTTCGGGATAGATCGAGGGTGGAAAGAAGCGCACGATGGCGCGCACATCCGCATCCCGCGCATTTTCAAGTTCATCATGAAGTACGTCTCGCCCGTCTACCTCCTGGCCGTATTCGCGACGTTCACGGTCCAGAACCTCCCGATCTGGATCAGCGGCGTCGCCAGCCAGCCGCTCGCGCAGGGCGCGCTCGCGCTCATCGCGGCGGTCACCGTGCTGCTGCTGGTGTGCGTCAGGATCGGGGAAAAACGGTGGCGCGCGGCAGGCCTGGACCTTGATGGCCGGATCCCGGCGGAGTAACGAGATGACACCTGCGGGATGGATATTTCTGATTGCGTCACTCGGGTTCGTCTGGGGCCTCGCGCTGTGGTGCTTCTACAGGGTGCTGATCATCCGGGAAGAGCCGCCGGATCCCGTTCGCAAGTTCCACAGCGCCTGAGGGCGCAGCGCCTTGCCGCGATCGGACTGCGGCAGTTCTGTGTTCTGAGTTCCGGGTTCCGAGTTCGTGTTCGAGGTTCGCGTTCCAGGTTTGGAGGTTCCAGGTTCTACGTTTCAGAAATCACGGCGACGGACGAATACCATCGGCGAGGAGGATGTGCGAAGAGGCGGACAGCGGCCGTATGGTAATGATCGCTTCGATCGAGAAACGCGATGAAGATGCCGGAATCGAGAAAGACGGGACCGGCTCTCACGGACGCCCGCGCCCGTACACGACCGCATCCACGCTGGTGCTGGCGTTGGGATCGCCCGAGGCCACCGTGCCGGCATGGCGCATCCACGGCCGCTTCGCGGCATGGCGTTCGGCGAGAGCGGTCGCCACGGCTCGCCTCAAGAACTCGGCGAGAGAGATACCCAGTCGTGCCGCCTCGGCCTTCGCATCAGCGTAGGCCGGCTCGTCAAGTGAGATTTGTGTCCGGACCATCTGTTATCACCACTCAAGCTATATGATGACACAAGGATCTGGCCCGCTGGTCCGACGACCGCTCCCTCAATTCGAAGGAACGAGCCGCTTCAGCTCTTCCTGCCAATTCTGCACGACGACGATCTGCGGCGCGGCGCTTTTGTCGTTCACGCCCCTCGTCATCATCAGGAAGCGCCGGCCATCGGGCGCAATATCGAAGGTGCGGCCCGTCGTTCCTGAATCGTCCCAATAGCGCGCGGGCAGTACCTGCGTGGGGAGGGTGACGCGCCACGCCGGACCAGATTCGCCTCGCACGGCCATCACGGCTCCGTCGGCCGATCGGTAAAACAGCTCGCCCGCGGTGCGGGCCCAAAGCGGGGTCCGGCCGCCCCCGGTCGACACCTGCCAGCGGCCGCCAGTCACGTCGGGGAACGGCCGGACGTAGATCTCGTCGCGACCCGATTCGTTGGATTGATAGGCGAGCCAGCGGCCATCAGGCGAGAGTTCGGCATTCAACTCCGAAAACATCGACTGGACCAGTGGCCGTGGTTCGCCCGCCAAGGGAAGCAGCAGCAAATCGCTGCCCCTCTGCGGCGCGTCCTCGCGCACGACCAGCCTATCCCCCGCCGGCATCATGCTGTATGGAAATTGCGCACTCGGCGTATCGGTCAGACGTTGCACGCCGCCGGTACCGTCGGCCGCCTGCGCGTACAGGTTCTGTGTGCCTGAGCGCTGAGACGCGAACACGATTCGCCGGCTATCGGGGGTCCAGACCGGGTACAGATCGAGACTCGCATCGAACGTGAGGCGCGTCAGGGTGAGCCGCGTGAAGTTCCAGATCCAGATATCTTCCTCCTGGTCGCGGATGTCGAGGGCCAGGCGCGTGCCGTCCGGCGAAATGCGCGCGTACTGATAGTCGCGCGCCGGCGTCGGCAGCAGTTCCTCGCGTCCCATCCGGTCGACCCAGACGAGCGACCGCTGGGCGCCGATGCCGAGGCCGGGGATATACGCGAGCGTGCCCGTGCTGGCGATCGTCATGTCGACGCCGCCGTTCCGCGACGTCCCCACGCCGTCCACGATTGACACTGGCGGCCCGGTCACGACGCGGCGTTCGAGATCGAAAGGCACGGCGCGCATTGTTCCGGCGGCGCCGTACACGAGATGTCCCGTCGGCACGTAGCGAGCGTCGTGGCCGCCCCGCACAACCGTGGTGTAGTTGCCGGTGCGGAGATCCAGGAGGGCGACTTGCGCGTTATCGAGGCCGCCGGTCGTAGCCGTGATCGTAAAGAGCAGCGCTTGACCACCGGGGAGAAACTGCGGCCAGAGATGGTCGGCCTCGCCGCGTCCGCGGTCGGGCCTGGTCAGCACAGTTGGCGCGCCGCCCTCGGAGGACATGCGCTGCAGCCCCGTGGCCAGCAGAGTCGTGGCGTATACGATGGTGCCGTCCTCGCCCCAGGCGGCGCCGCGGGACGCAGCATCTGTGGTTGTCAGCGTTATGGCCGGCCCGCCGGAGATGGCGACCTTCTTGAGCGGGCTGGTCCCGGCCCCGTCGAAGAAACCTACCCACTGACCGTCGGGCGATAGAAAGATGCCGCGCGGCGAGACAAAGCTCCCAAGTGTCGTCGCTTCGAGCCGGTCGAAATCGCGCACGATCAGCTGGTCCGTGCGCAGATAGACGAGGCGCGTGCCATCCGGCGTGATTGCCAGATCGCGGTCGCTCCCCTGCACGCTCGGCGCCATCGCGTCAGAAGCTGGAATCACGAAACGCGTCACCGGCATCGAGGCCGGGGAGGCCAACATCCACATGCTGGTGCCGGCGGCCGCGGCGCCAACCAACAGCATCAGCGTGCCTGCGAACGCGAGCCGGCGCCGTCTGGACACGGCCAGGGGACTGCGCGCGGACTCCAGGCCGGCGCGTTCCTCGAGCAGGAACAACGCCGTCGAGATGTGGGCAATCCGCTTCCGGCAATCTTTCTCCAGGCATCGTTTCAGCACTGCTTGAATCGCCGTCGGCGTGTTCGCGGGCAGCGCAGTCCAATCGGGGTCACGTTCGAGCACGCGCGCCAGCACGTCCGTGATCCCATCGCCATCGAACGCGGCCTTTCCAGTCAGCAGCTCGAACACCACGCATCCGAAGGCCCAGATGTCGGCGCGGCGACCGACCGTCTTGCCGCGCGCCTGCTCCGGCGCCATATATGCGGCGGTCCCCAGAATGACGCCGGCGCGCGTGCCGGCCACGCTGAGCGTGGGAGACATCGATATGTCGGCGGCTGGCGCATCGCCTTCGAGCGCCTTGGCGAGCCCGAAGTCCAGCACCTTCACCGTGCCATCGTCGCGGACCTTGATGTTGGCGGGCTTCAGATCGCGGTGAACGATCCCGTGCTCGTGCGCGGCTTCCAGCGCCTCGGCAATCTGCCGCGCGATCGCGAGCGCTTCATCGAGTGCGATCGGTCCGCGGGCGATGCGGTCGGCGAGCGTGGGCCCCTCAACCAGCTCCAGCACGAGCGCCCGTACGTAGCGGCCGGTTTCAGCCGGACTGTCCTCAAAGCCAAAGATGGCGCCGATGTTCGGATGGTTCAGGGAGGCGAGTACCTGCGCCTCGCGCTCGAACCGCGCGAGTCGGTCGGGATCGCCTGCGAACGCGTCGGGCAGAATCTTCAGCGCGACGTCGCGGCGCAGCCTCGTATCGCGCGCGCGATACACCTCGCCCATCCCTCCGGCACCGAGTGTTCCGGTGACCTCATATAGACCGACGCGCGTGCCGGGCGTCAGCGACATGTGTAGCGTGCGCGAATTATACAGGCAGGCGGGCCTATACTGGGCCGGTGGACGCCACACCCGCCCTCGTTGAAGTCGGTCGAGGGTTGCGCCACGTCGATCTGGAAGCGGTGCTGATCGGCAATGCGGCGGCTGCGCTCGAAGGGGCGCCGGTGACGACGGTCGATTTCGACTTCTTCTTTCGCGATACGCCGCGTAACCTCGCAAAGTTGAAGACGCTGGCGCGCCGCCTGCGGGCTATCGTCCTGCGGCCGTATTACCCGGCATCCGAATTTGTACCGGGTGACCCGGGACGATGACGGCCTGCAGCTGGACTTCATGGCCACGATTCATGGCATTCGATCGTTCGAGGGCATGCGCGACCGCGCGGCTGTGATAGAGATTCAGGGAGTCGAGATTCTCGTCGCGTCGTTGGTCGACATCATCAGGAGCAAGAAGGCGGCCCGCCGGCCTCGCGATCAGGCCGTCTTGACGATTCTGGAGAGGACGCTTGACAAAACGACCGGACAGAAGGGAAAGGCTGGCGGCCGTCGCGCGCGAAAATGAGCGCGCCCTGCCGCCGGAACGGCGTACGAATTTCCTCCGCAAGCGAATCGCGCCGGGTCGAACAACGCTGTAAAAGCTGCTGAAGCTGCAGATCTCAGTTCGTCCGGGTGAGGCGACGCAGCTCGTCGAAGAAATTGAAGACGAACACCAACTTGTCCTGCCTCAGAGCGCTCTCGTTGTCGGGCGCAGCGGCGAGTGCGAAGCGCCCCCCATCCGGGTGCAGCGCGAAACTGATGAACCCTGGCCTCAGGATGAATCGGCGATCGACCCATACTTGCGGCTTATCTGTCGCGAAAACGTCTCCCTCCGCCCTGTACGACGTCACCATCAGCCGATTATCGGAATTGGCGTAAAAGATTTCGGGACGAGTCCGCGACCAAACGGGATTGATACCGCCATCGGTTGATACCTGCCACCTTCCACCCGGCCCGGGGAACGGTCGCACGTACACTTCAAAACGGCCGGACTCCTGAGACTGGTAGGCGATCCATCGGCCGTCCGGGGAAAATATTGGCTCAATCTCATTGAACGGAGTACTCAAGAACACGGTCGGCTTACCGGGCTTCCATCCCGACGTTTCATCTCCCTCCAGCGGCAAGACCATGAGATCCTGGCCTGTCGTCTGCCGCGTCTCGTAGAACGCCAGAAACTTGCCGCTCGGATGCCACGACGTGGGCGTCTGGAGGTTCTGGCTTTCCGTTAGCCGCTGCACATCGCCCGAACCGTCCGCCCGCTGCCAGTACAGATTGAAGTTGCCATCCCGGCTGGATCGGAACGCGAGGCGCCTCCCGTCGGGCGTCCAGATGGGTTTCATATCCTCCGCAGCGTCAAACGTCACGCGCGTCAGCGTGTCGCGCGCCCATTCGTACACGAACACGTCGGTCTGTCCCGTGCGGATGTCGATCGCAAGGCGGCGACCGTCAGGCGAGAATTGCGGGTTGCCCCACGCGGTGGGTGTTACTCGGAGCATTGTTACGTTGCCGGTTCGGTCTATCCATTGGAACGGCGACTCGTCAGGTCCGTCTTGTCCAGCGACATAAATAGCGACGCCGTCGTCGGTCCAGGCCACTTGCGCGGACCCGGCGGAGCCGCCCCCGCTACCGCCGGAATAGGCTCTGACACCTTCGATAACCGGCACCGCCTGTCCCGTTGGTGCCAGCAGCTGGAGATCGAATGGCACAGCGAACAGCGTCCCTTTGTGCATGTACACCAAGTGGCCGCTCGGCAGATATCGACCGTAGTAGCCGCCGCGCTGCACCACCCGCGGCGCGCCATCCGGTATCGGCTGCACGACGACAACGGCGTCATCGAACCCCGTCACGCTCGTATGAGCCGTGTACATGATGGCGTTCCCGCCTGGCAGCACTTGCGGCCACCGGTGTGTAAACTGACCGGCCTCGAGATCGGTCAGCACTGCCGTCGTGCCGCCGGCTGACGAGACGCGCAACAACCCTGAACCGGCGGTTGCCGGCTGAAAGATGATTGACCCGTCCTCGGCCCAAGCGCCCCCGCGGTCGTCGGCAGCGTCCGCCAGCGTCACTGCGGCGCCGCCGGTGACGGCAATCCGTTTCACTTTCCCGTCAGCGAAAAAGCCGATCCACTGACCGTCTGGCGAGAAGAAAGGATTTCGCGCACCCGCGGTGCCTGTCAGGGGCGTGGCACGCAGTTCGTCGAGACGTCGGACGTAAAGCTCCTGTGCGCCCTGGCTGTTTTGTGCGGCAAAGGCGAGCGTCGACCCATCTGCGGACACCGCCAGCGAGGCAGTCAGGTTGACGATGGAGGCATCGGCGCCGATCGCGGTTTCCAACCGCACCGGCGCGGATGGAGCGGCGTTCCGCCACGGTGCCCACAGCACGAGCACGGTCACGAACGCTGCTCCGAGCACGCCGGCCACGCCCCACGGCAGGACGCGGCGCCACAGCGGCAGCGTGACTGCAATTACCGCGGTGTCCCCTTCCCCGGGAGCGCCGCTAAGGAGACGTTCGATCTCGAGCCGCGCATCGCCAATGGCCTGCAGCCGCCGCTTCGGATCTTTTTCCAGGCACGAACGGAGCAGGCGGCGAAGGCCCGACGGCACGGTGGCCGGCAACGCGCCCCAATCGGGCTCCTTCATCATGACCGCCGCCAGCGTCACGGACACGTCGTCGCCGTGAAACGCGCCGCGACCCGTGAGCATTTCGTACAGCACGCAGCCGAACGCCCAGATGTCAGCGCGACGGTCGACGGTCTTACCGCGCGCCTGCTCTGGCGCCATATACGCGGCGGTGCCCAGAATGACGCCCATGCGCGTGCCAGCCACGCTGAGCGTGGGGGACATCGACATGTCCGCGGCCGGAACATCGCCTTCGAGCACCTTCGCCAGTCCGAAGTCCAGTACCTTCACCGTGCCGTCGCCGCGCACCTTGATGTTGGCGGGCTTCAGATCGCGGTGAATGATCCCGTGCTCGTGCGCCGCCTC
>Ga0214472_10003233_pt1 | contig 17287 bp, 7 predicted proteins | sample RVTome_6_FD_207662 | JGI IMG/M metagenome (GOLD analysis project Ga0214472, IMG submission 207662) | Soil microbial communities from uranium-contaminated site in the Upper Colorado River Basin, Wyoming, United States - RVT140D175 | ecosystem: Environmental > Terrestrial > Soil > Contaminated >... | reverse complement strand
TTTGGTGCGACCAGCTATTTTCAAACCGAGCATGGTTTAAAGTTTTGTACATGCTTCCCAGGTGGTTGTGAAACGTTTGGATCTGGAATAGCGAACGCTTTTTGGAGGAATGGCATCCATTTAAAAAGCTTTGCGAAGAATTGGAATAGCTTCACCAGGTGTTGGTAGGTTTGCTTTTAGCATCCTACACTTGAAGGTCAGGGAGATTTTCGGAAAGCTTCTCGCGATATTCGAGTCAGGGACCTGGCCGCTTCTCCCAGGAATTGCGCCTCCTGGATAGTAAATTTATCGGGCCCTGCCCGCTTCATTCTGCGCATCCATTTCTGGTTCTCCTTCAGAATGTCCAATTGATCCAAATCAAAACCGTTTTGCTCGCGAACTGCCCAAACGGCTTCATACCATTTTAAAAGCCCATCTATGTCATCAAACGTGGGAAGGAAATTTCCATTTTGCCTTTGTGGCGGGCTAAAGGAAAAGCGTGTTCCCTCCTGGCTTGCCGCCACCCCCAATTCAGCTACCACAGCGCTCACCCGGGCGACTTTGGAAAAATTGACCAACCCCACCTCATCTCCACAGGAGTGATATTGACTGCCATCCCCATCTGTAAAAAAGACGCTGGGAATTCCCCCACCTGGCGAAAGGACAAAAGAGGTGTGATCGCTGCGCTGATGGCCAAAAGCATAGGAAAATCCGGCGAGGTTCAACTCGGCTTTATCAGCAGCGAGTGCAACATGTTCCAGGAGCATCGTCCCCCCTGTTTCGGCTCCAATGGCCAGGTGCCAATGTTCCAATCCTTTGAAGAGATTCAGCCCCACGACGTCCAGATTCATCACCAATTTGAGGCTTTTCAGCGCAAAAGTGGGTTTTCTAACAAACGCTGTCGAGCCCAGGAGCCCACGTTCTTCTCCATCCCACAGAGCGATCACTACCGGTGAACCCATGCGGTCTTTAATCTTGAGAGCCGCAACCAGAACGGCCGCAACTCCAGCGGCATTATCCGTGGCCCCATTACAAATTGCAGATTGAGCCAGGTTGTCAGTTTCACACTCTTTAGCCAGATGATCAAAATGGGCGCCGATAAGAACTGTGGGTTTTTCCGATTGCCTACCTTCGGGATACATCACACCGATCAGGTTGGTTCCTTGCGAAAACCGATGTTGGTATTGACCTTCTTTTTCCCCAAAAGGTTGGATCCCCAAATCCCTCATCTGGGTTTCCAGAAACACCATAGCTTTCGCATGCCCCTCGCAGGCTTGCTCTCTTCCCGCCATTTCATCCGAAGCCAGCGTTTGCGTAATGGCTTTCAATAGCTTATCCGGGTCTAGTAATGCCTTACGCTCCCCAGTTTGTGCCGCACAACACAAGCCAAAGAAAAAGAACCAAATTAGCCAGCGCAACTTCCCATCAAAAAGAACCAACCCCGCCTCCCCCGTAGATTCCATTGCTCGCTTGGTCTTCGAAAACACCTTGTCACAACAAAAATTACCACACAAAGAAATAACCACCTAATACGGCGCCCATGAACACGCAACCATACTCGAAATTTATCGGCAGCACACAAACCGCCGCTTCCAGGAAAGAAAAAACCAACACGCAAAAACCACTTCCAAACCACACTAATTACAACATCAGCATGGATGTCAATTGCACCCTGGGAAAAGCGCATCGCGGTGGTGACCTTCAATTGGTTTCCGCGATTGCGATGTACCCCATCGACAACCAGCGCAGGCTGACGCTGGATTTCCCAACCTTCGCCAAACTTTTGGCGTTAATGCCTGCTCCACCAAAACCCCACCGCGCCTTCCAACTGATAGCGTTAAACACCGCCCAACGCTGGGGTGACCTGGCGCGAATGGAGAAATGGCAAATCCAAGGGCCTATCGTTAAGGGAACCCCCATTGCCTACCGAACTTCCAAAACCCGCAACGATGTCCTGAACATCCCCATGCCCGAGCTCTGTTAGCGCAGGAACTGGTGGCATTGGCACCCTATTGGGATCCCGACCAGCCTTTGCTTTTTCCCTAGTCCACGGACTGGAAAACCCTACACCAGCTTCAAACGGCCGATTACGACCGCCTGTCATGCTCTAGGAATCAAACCTTTCTAGTTCTACAAAATCCGCCACCTTGCCAATGAAGCGCCATGAACCAAAGGACAACGGTTGTCGGATCCGCGGCTAAACACCCTGTTTTCTCACCTAGGGAAGACCCCTTTCTCACAAGAGGACGCGCAGGACCGCCTTGCAAGGGCAACTCGCAAAACCCTTTAAGCTCAGACCATTACACTCTCTAAAAAAGATATTTTACTTTTCCCAAGTACTAGAAGGTTTTCTAACCCTCCATTTTACGGAAGCCTTGCAAAAAATTTATTTTTTTTATTTGACTTACGATTCCCCAGTGGTAATTTAATAGGCGTAATCAAATCCCGTCTAATTCATGCTCCTTGAGTTTTCTTGCGCCGTCACAGGTTTTCTTCAAGGATCAACGTTCCATTCATTCAACAACCTGTTCCAAGGAGCTTAGGTTCGAGAGCTTGAATAGACACAAAACTAACCCCCAAACCCTTGCTATCGGTGGATCACCTTCGCTCCAGGACTGGCTGCGCGAGGTCTGGTCCATGTCTGCCCAGGAAACCTAGGGTGACTCAGTACTGCTCCTGCTTGGAGTATCACTGCCATTCTAGACCCATTACCAAGCCGTCATCGTCATGCTTGACCGGGACGGTGAACCTAAAAGAGGTGCTGAACCATGCCTAAATCGTTCCAAGATCTATCTGAAGAATTCAAAACTGGTTTTAAGGCCAAGTGCCAACAGGTCGGCTTGACTCCGGAGCACATTGCCAGCTTTCAAGCGGCCATCGCGAAACCCGGCCCCACCATCATCAGTACGCGGCCTGAACGGGGCAATGTACCGCTGATGAATTTAGAAGTTCCAAATGTCCAAGAATTAAAAAGGCTGGGTGGCTTTCCCGATTCGGTTTATATCTCCGGTAGATATTCCGATGCAGCGATTACCTATCCTCCCCCCCTCGCGCCTGGCGCCACCCATCTCTTAGGCGAATGTGGCGATGATCTTTGTCGGCTTGAAGCTGAATTGGGACCGAAAGTCCGCAAGGATGTAGAGGTTGCCATGCGCGCCTTTGTGCAGGGCAACTCTACCAAAGTAGTCGAATATGAACCCCTCATCAACGCGCTCCACTTCCCCATGCAAACAGCGGTCGCCGGAGGCGAGGTCATCGATATCACCGCAGAATCACCCCTCATCATCGACAACCCTGATGGCCCGGTAGAGCTTGTTTTTGCGGCCATGAACATTTTTGACGGCGGCTTCATTGAGGTGAAAACGCCAGCTCAAATTGATTCACAACTCGTCCTCAAAGAAAGCTAAAGGGGGAAAGGATGGCAGAAGAATTGGGAACCATTCGAATTACCGGAACCGATGGCGCACCAGGACCTCAAGGCGGTGAAGGATCACCTGGCGATCCCGGTGATCCCGGGACACGCGGCACTTCTTCGGGAGGAAAAAACCCAACCTGCACGAGCCCGGGGAAACCCGGCGACCCAGGTGGCACCGGTGATCAAGGCGACGAAGGCATCGGCGCGTCACCCGGCGTGTTTGTTTCGGAGTTTACGCTTCACGTCAAGAAGATCACGGGCGACTTTATCATCACCTTCATCGGTGGCAACGGCGGCAAAGGCGGCAAAGGCGGCAAAGGCGGTACCGGCGGACGCGGCGGCGATGGCGCCAGTGCGAACGGCCCATGTGGCGCCACTTCAGGTGGTCAAGGAGGGCGCGGAGGGCGCGGCGGTACCGGCGGCAAAGGAGGCGATGGCGGGCAAGGCCCTCCGGTCATTATCACCTTCGAAGAAAGTGAAAGATTTAGCTGGGCTGTGGATTCTTCCAGAGCTTTCGCTGCAGGCCAAGGAGGCGATGGCGGCGACCCAGGTGACCCTGGCCAGCCCGGTTCCAACGGTAGCGGGAATCTCGGTCCTGGCCAACGAGGCGGCGGCGGACCCAACGGTGCCACTGGCGATATTGGCCCCATCGATGTCCGCCAGGTTTAACCCGACAAAAATTACGGTTTTTTTGAGGTGTAGCAATGACAACCCTAGATGAAGCAACGATCCGTATTTCTGGAAACAGAGGAAAAGACGGAAAAGACGGAGATAAAGGGGACAATGGTGTTCAACCTGAAGACCCAAATGGAACAGATGGTACCTGCCGAAGCAGATGGTACGGAACTGAATGCACCTGCTCCACCAATGGTAAGCCAGGTGGCAATGCGCCCACCATGGGCTATAGCGGATGCAATGGCGAACCAGGAACGCATGCCCCCAGCTTTGTTCTAAAGGCAGGAACCATTATCGGCCCGCTTGTGATTTTTTCACGCGGAGGTGATGGGGGTCATGCCGGTCGAGGTGGCAATGGCGGCACCGGTGCAGATGGGGGTAATGCTGGTCAGTTTGATGATAGCTGCGGCAAAAAATGCCTTGGTAAAGATTGCGATTTCGCCATGGGCGGCGTCGGTGGTGATGGTTCGTCGGCTGGAGACGGTGGCAACGGCGGAGCAGCCGGTAACGGTGGCCCAATCAGCGTGTTCTACAAGGAAATGGATACGCAACTGGTCGCTCAGTCGCAAGGTGGTCTTGGCGGTAGGTTCGGAGAAGGTGGTGATGCAGGTCTAGGAGGTCACGGCGGGTTAAACGAGGTTTACCCAGGCAACGACCCCAATTCAGCAGCCGACGGAACCAACGGTTCCCCAGGAAAAGCAGGAAAAACCGGTGCCAGCGGTCAAAACGGCATCGTTGTTGTGAACCAAATTTAGTCTCATCCAAGGCTTTATTAACCCTTGACCCCAAAGCTTCTGCAGCGGAGCCCCTTCGCCGCAGAACCTCTTGGGATCGTGTTTCATTGCTTAGAGGAGTAACTCATGGCGTTACCAAGCACCTATCACGCGCAAGATGCGCAAATAATGATGGAATTAGGCTATCTCGCAGGTTCTGATCTGAAAACGCTGTTTCTTCCACCAGGTTGGGATTTGATCCGAACCTTTGCAGCATCTTTTGCCAATGGTGGTGCCCAGGGTTATTTCGCGGCAGGAACGATGCCCTCCACCGGCGAACGTGTCGCCGTCATGGCGGTGGGTGCACCTTGGCCATCGACCATGGCCTTTTTTGGCAGAGCCGAAAACACCCTCGTCAACATTACAATCCAAAACAAGAAGGACCCATCGCTCCAAGCCTATGCTGGCTTAAACCGCCTATTAAACGAAGCCAAGGGCGGCGCCAGCACTGCCACCGAGCGTCAGGTCATCGAATTCTGCCAGACTGCCGGCTTGGAAGATTCAGTTGCACACAGCGTGAATCAAGCTTTGCAACACCAGCATCAGGCTCGCGCTGCGGACGAGGAAGGGGCCAATCACATCCTCCAGGATATTTCGAACGAATGTCACTCAGCATTCGCCCGCATTCGCGCTGCAAGCGGACCGCAGGTGGCTCTGGGTTTTTCGCTTCTTTTTAGTGGCATCAAAGAACCGCTTCTGGAAGCACTGAACTTTACGGCCAATTTACCTGAGTTTCGGGATCATTTCCCTGTCGTTGCCACAGGCATGAATTGTGGGGCACCAGTCTCCCAGCTCGCAGCACTGAATGTTCGTCCTGGCGACGGCTCCCCTGTGGATGAGATTGTTTCCTACAGCTTTTCCAATCCTCCCTATGGCAATGAGGCCTATAACTCCGCCTTCAAACAGGCCATTCCCGGAACCTGGCGCGTCACAGGCAGTGTCGATCTCTTCCCGAGTCAACCAACCCCAACAGACGGGTATGTTCCTACCGGATTTGAACAAGCTCTCCAATTAGCCCAACCCGAATACAGCTCACCTTGGCTCGAACGTTCCCAGCCCTACTACAACACGGGTTTTACAGGAAGATCTTCCTTCACACCCACGTCCAGACCGGCAAGGCATCAAGCAAGCGTCTTACCGGATAGTTACGATCCCCAACTCGCATACACGATGAGCCTGCTGACCACCGTGGCGAACCAACGCTTCCAAACACCGGGTTTACCAATTCGCGTGAACACCTCGCCCTTCACTTTCAGCCAAGACATTCGGGCTGGGGGCGTCACCTGGGCAGCGGCCTATTCAAGCGCCACGGATGAAATTGCCGTTGCGTTCCGCGACACCGCCACCTGGCTTGAGCTCATTAATGTGGTGAACAGGCCCACTCTTGTCCGTTGGTCCTACGGTGGTGATACCCGCGCCTCCATCAGTGGCGGTCTCAACGAGGTCTACGCGGCCTTGCGCGATGGACTGCGCACCTGGCTGGCTTCTCAACCTTTGCAAACCAAGCGGATCCTGTTCACCGGGAGCGGGGCCGGTGGCGCGTTGGCAGCCATCGCAGCACTTGACTTCCAGCTCAATCCCCTGCCCGATGCCTTGGGCGTGGCTGGCATCTATAGTTTTGGCGCTACCCCGATAGGCACCTTCCGATTTAAGGATATGTACGATCAGCAGGTCGGCGATGTCAGTTTTATGGTCAACCGCCCGCTGGACATCATGCCAGCGCTCCCTTTTGCAGGTGGATTTCAGCAGGTAGGCCAAGTTATCCATCTCCCGGGAGGCGATTTTGATCCCTTCAACACACTCACCTTCCACCCCATCTTCGTCTATATCCAAATCTTGAATCCTTTTGAACAAAACATGCGTCGACCCTTTGCCCGCCGTTCTCAAAACGCGTTGCCTGCCGTAGCGCAAAGACACATGCAGCAAAGCACCTCATTTCACAAAATCGACTGGGCACGGGCGATTCAGGGTTCCTTGACCACCGATCCTTCAGCAGCCACGCCAGCCAAAATTTCTTGGCTGGTGGACAAAAGCGATCTGCCCCCTGTGGCGCAAATTGGCAATCACCAGGTCATCTATGCGGTTGAAGATCTTTCCGTCTTGAGCGGCGCGCCGCTTTTCCTCAGCTCACCGTTGAATGAACCGCTGATTTTTTCCTGTGCCAAGTTGGAAATGCAGTCCGGTGCCAAGATCCTTGTCGAAGGGAATGTCCGCGTAGATATTGGTGCTTTAATCGGCCCCGCTTCCGGTGAGAATGCGCAAATCATCGTCCGGTCACCATCGGGACAAGATGGTGCACCTGGTCATAAAGGTGCCACAGGTAGCCAAGGTATTCCGCCAATGGGACCCGGGGGCAGAGGGGCCAATGGCACGGCGGGAAGCCCAGGCGGACCTGCTCCGTCCATAAATGATGCACTGTTCCATATCGGTGTGGTCGACGGACTGTTTTTAATTGAACAACGTCCGGGTCATGGCGGATCTGGTGGCAATGGCGGCCAAGGTGGCAACGGTGGCCAGGGCGGTCGCGGTGTGGCTGGAACCATGGGTCCAGGTGGCCACGGCGGCAACGGCGGCCAAGGAGGCAACGGAGGTCGTGGTGGCAACGGCGGCACGGTGCGCGTCATTTACCGCGAACTAGGGCCCAACGGCCAATTCGTCATGATTAACGACCTGGGGCGCGGCGGTCAAGGCGGCCACGGTGGTGAGCCAGGTATTCCCGGGTTAGGCCATCCCGATGGTGATTTTGGGACATCCGGCTCGCCAGGTGCACCGGGTCCAAGCGGAAATCTCGGCACCATCATCATCCAACAAGGTTCTTAATCCGATCCTCCCCAACCCTTTTCCCAAATCCAAAGATTCGCTTAAGCAACAACGAACAGGCCCATTTATTTAGAGAAGTGAAGGTGATCGGTATGTCGATGGTGATGCTCCGCAACCAAGAATCAGACCCTTTCCAAGCTGACGGCGTTGCCCAGCCAGTTATTTCCCTGGCCCTTGCGGTGGGTGTGCTTAAAGAAGTTGAAGGGAAACCCGGCACTTTCGAGATCAATCCCGAATGGTTTTCGGACCCTCTCGGAAATACCGCCGATTCCTTCAAACAAAATGGCGCTGAGTTAGCGCAACTCCTGATTGAATTACTGGGTCAAATTTCCGGGAATGCTTTGGGCGTACCCGCCCAGAATCTGGGCGATCTTGGAACCTGGCTCCCCATTATCAATCCCGTTGAAAAGATTCCCACCGATTTTTACCTGGCGACCTACCCAATTGAAGGGGCCCAGATCTTCGGCATCGGCATTCTTCACGAATGGGAAGTCAGTGTTAAAGATATTCCCGGCACGGTAACCGGTCCCGATGCCCTTATCGTGCGTGCCTGGGGCCTGATCCCACTCATCAAATTGGGAACCACACCGGAAACCTCTGGCTTCGATCTGGTCCTGGGTCAAAAAGGCTTCGGCATGCAGCTTGGCATTCAGGTGGAAGGTAAAGACGGTCAAGCAATTATCGACGCTAACGGCTTTTCTTTCACAGGAATCAAAGTCACTGCAACCATGGATCTAGCTGCCGAGGTCAAGCTCGATATCGCTCTCGTGGTGCTGCAACTGCAACTACCTACCGAAACCGAACCGAGAGATAGAACCCTTTCCGATCTCGCCAATCTGCCGGGTGCAGATATTCTCAGTACGGCCGCAACGCTCTTCATTACAGCCCTTGGTGAATTCACCGGACAGACCGTCCGAGCGTCTTATCTCCTTCCCGCCTTAGGTCTTTCACCTATCGTCCCCAATTCAGAAACGCGCCTTCCCTTATTGAATTGGGTTGCCTTTAAGGAAATCGCCCTTTCCGATGGAAACCTGGCCCAACCTTTTATTAATTGGTTCAATCTCATTCTGGCCGACACCGATCTGCTCAAAGCCTGGCTCGAAAGCATCGGTGGCTTGATGAATGGCGAGGCCGTTACCATTTCCGGCGAAGGTACCCGCAACGAACCGTTCCAGTTGCCCTTGATCACCATCGCAGGCATTGGAACACTCTCCTTCCGGGCAGGTACCGATACGTCGGAAGCCGGCAATCGTCGCTTTTATCCAGGCTTGGGATTCCAATCAGACCTTTTCCTTTTGGGCGACCAGGTTGCCTTTTTATTGCAAGCACAACTGGAACTGGCGCAATTCCAATTGACCGAAGGTGGCGGCTCCATGAGCTCCGCGTTCACTCTCAATTTTGAAGCCGGATTAAATATGGTCAGCGCCGAAGGGCCGGACAAGCCCCTTTTCGAAGGCGAAATCTTGGGCGAAACCTATCGTTTTGGCTCGCTATTCGCGGGTATGGAATTGGCCAACCTGACACGCTCACCGGTGGTTAATCCCGCCTTTGAATTGCGGGATGTCCTGACGCCCAACGGAGAATACGAAGCCATTGATCTCACCCGCTTTGGCGATCTGGTGGATCAAGTAAAAGCTGAGTTATTCACCATCATTGACAATGCGCTCATCGCATTGTTTGGCGTGGATGGTCCCCTTGCCTTTGGTCGCGAAGCCGCCACACTCCTGGGTATCATTGCCCCGACCGATGTTCCCAATTGGCCCGAAACCTTGACACCACCCTTTAGTGCCGCACAGCTTCCGGAATCTCTACAAAACCCGGTTCAGGCGCTTACCGATTACTATGCAGCCCTGATTGATCCCACCCATCTCGTCGATGAAAAACCCGCCTTTTACTACATGGTTCAGCAGATGGCAGGCCTCTTCCAACGCCTGGGCCTGCCACCAATCGAAGTGAAAGGTCAGGGAACGCAGCGAGATCCATGGCGGGCCCTGTTAACCGACACCCTGCTGCCAGGTTCGCTTTCCGTATACAGCGAAGATCGCGGCAATGGCGTGCGACGTCTGATGTTCGGCCTTTCTCTGACGCCCGAAATCGTGGTTTTGGGAACCAAGATGGATTTCTCCATTGATGCCTGGGCTTTAGGGCTGGACTTGACCCTGGCGGGCGGTACCCCTGCCGTTGCTACCATTTTCCCCGGGGTCGACTTTAATCTCAATCTCCCTGAGGGAATTGAAACCCCACCGGTTGCCAATGCTATTTTGAAAGTGGCCAATGCGAACGCCACCGCCAACTGGAGCCCCTATAGCAGTTGGACCTGGTCCATGTTTGTCGCCCAACCCGTGCTTTCGGTCGACGGTGTCGATCAACCCGTGGGCCAGGATATGAACTTTAGTGACCAAGATAGCTTGGAAAGCTTGGTCACCCAGTCCGCCAGCACGTTTGCACCCCTGCTCACCGGCCTGCTCGGGGTCGCGGTTTACCGCACGGGCACGCGCACGGGCCTCGCTTTGAACGGCATCCTGGGTCTTTTACCCAATCTTGGAGCGTTTATGCCGCCGGGCCTCGTTTGGCCAGACGATATGCCACAAATGGTGCCTCAAAACTTCAACGATCCCATTGGGAATGTGCGCGAACAATTCAAAGCGCTCTTCAATAGCGAAGACCATGCACGGGCAGCAACCACGCTTTTCGCCTATGCCATTGGCAGCGCCGAGAATGCCCCTGATTTAGCTGGAAATGGCGCATTCGCGACGCCGTTTTTAGCGCCTTTAGACCTTCCTTTTGAAGGCCTGAACCTCGATCTTGCCGTGTGGTTTGATGCCGCGCGAAGCCTTCTGGGTGTGGGTTTGGCTCGGGTCATTGAAGTTGATCTGCCCGCAGGTTTCAAAAGCAAAACCACCGTGAGACTCAACATGGCGCAAGTCGATCTCAACACCGGCAGCCGCATCCCTGGCCCGCTGGTCCCCGGCGCCACCATTCACACCCTGATTACAGGCTTTCCCCAGGCGGGTAAGGCCCATTCCAACGAATCCATTTCAGGGACACTCGCTGGGAATGCGAACACAGGCATCCAAAAGCTAGAGCTCATGTTGGGGCTGGGTTTTGAAAATGGCTTAAGCGTGACGCCGGACGTCGTGGTCACCGCCAACGACCAATCGCTTTCACTGCTGGAAATTCTCAACGGACCCAGCGATACCGAAGCCATTTTTTATGCCTTGGTCAATGCAGCGATTCAATCCCTTGCCAATGCATCAAAAGACGACCCCAATTTTCAACTGGTCTACGATCTCCTCGCCCAACTGGGATTGACGCTGCCCATCACCGAAACTCAAAAAACATACGGCATCCACAATGCCGGTTGGCGCGGTATGTTGGCCGACCCCCTGGGGTATTTTACCAATCGGCTCCTCGCCATCCTTGCCGATGCTGACCAACGGGACAACCTAGTCCAGGTCATTCACGATCTGACAGGAATCACCTTCCCCGATATTCCCCAAGCTGCATTGCAAACCTTAGCTGCGCTGGGATTCCTCACCGATGAGGAACACGGCTTCACGGTAATCCCCTCGGCCCTGTCCGAACTTTTCGCCGCACCGGTAACCACCATCACCAACAGCTTCTCCAAGCTCCTCACCGAGCCGGAAAAATTGGCAAGCCTGCTAGATGAGATTGCGACCAACTTCGAACAAGTCGACTTTGGACCCTTTGCCTTCAGCATTCGCGAAGGCGGCATTTTCGCCTTTGAGTTGCCGCCAAAACGGGCGATTGATATCGGCGGCCTGATTAAGATCTCCGGTGGGCTGATCTTTGACACCGTTGCCGGGGAATTTCGCGGAGCCCTGCGCTTCTTCCTGCCAGCAACGCAACTGGCCCTTGTCGCAGAAGCAGGTTATCGCCTCGGCGGAACACCCGTCCTGAAATTAGCCCTGGCCTTCGGAGACGGCGTCCAGCCCGCTCCGCCTCCGCTTTATTTCTGGCCGTTTGATTTGGATCAATTCATCTCTGATCTTTCCGATACAGCTCCGGCTTATGCCCTCAACACCTTCCTTACCGGTGCCATTGATGAAAAGGTGCTCAACCCCTACCCCTTGGCCCAAGCGATCTTCACCCTCTTTGGCATTGGTTTCCAGGATGAAAACGGCGTCTGGTACACCAAATCCTTACTCGGCCTCTTTGATGATCCCATCGATTGGCTTTTGGGCGATGCAGTCATCGGCCAAGACGGCTTGCTCAATATCGATCGCATTGGCGACGTGCTCGCCACCATTCCCAACTCCGAATCCAGCAACGGCATTGGCGTTCGTCAAATCGAGAATGGGATTCAGTTCTACGGACTGCCCTACAACATCGCCTTCGATATCACTGCCAAGGATGACCTTTTTGAACTCGTTCCCAATGTTCGGAATCTGCCCCTAGCTGGGGGCACCTTGAAAGAGCTCAGTTTTGGGCTAGGCCTCGGCCCTAATTGGCAACCCGGTCTTCGCGGCGATGTTGCGCTTAACGGTTCGGTTGGCTCCACAGAACTTGGTCTCGCAGGTGGATTCCGAGGCGCGGAATTTTTCCTCTCTGCAGGCGCGACGGATGCCCTCTTCCAAATCGTGCCCTTCCCCGGGTGGCAGACGCTCTCCAGCGATATTATCCGCCTCGTCGCGCAACGTTTGCTGACGGATTTGACCAGTACCTTATTGGATGCGCTCGATAGTCTGGGCAGCCCAACGCTTTCAGATTGGATCCAGCGAATGCGCACGGCTGCCGATCTGCTTGACGTCACCGACCTCATCGACCGACTGATTGACGGCAATGGCGGCCTTCCCGATGCCGCCAAACTCAACGAAATTGCCCTGGCCTGGCTCAATGAACGCCTCGATCCCGAGAACGTCGCCGACACCATGATGGCTATCGCGCAGCTCTTCGCTGGTATCGTGGACGGCATTGTTGCCGAAGATGGTCTCATTACCTATACACCGTCGGAATCGCTGCCGGTCACCATTCAGCTGGGTGTCCAGGAGCTTGGTGGCGTTCGCCAACTCGGTCTCTGGGCCGCCATGACGCCCCCGGAAAATGAATTACTGGTGTGGAGCATTCAACCCACTGGCCTCGGCATGGACATCAACAATCTCACCGGCCCACCCTTGTTCAACCTGGATCTAGCCTTGGTTGCCCCCCTCGACGATGACACAGGACCCAAACTTTCCCTACGCTTTGATAACCAAGGAAAGCATTTTGTGCTGGGTATGGATCCCATGGGAACAGTAAGCGAAGATTCCTACCTCTACCGCGAGCTATTACCCACCTTCTTCGGATTGGCAGATAAGAGCAAGGTGAGCGATGAAGTTGTCGCTTGGCTGTTTGAAATCGCCATCAACGTTCTGCCCCGTTACATTTCCGTTACGGTCCTCAACACCAACACGGTCAAAAAGTGGTTGGATGACCCCATGCTCAGCAATGGGACCGGCCCCAAACCAGGCGATGTCCTGGTCGCCTCCACCCTGCTGACCCGCAGTGCTCAAGGCAAATACGCCCTCAACAGTATTCGAACCCTGCTGGATCTCACGGTGGATGAGTTCCTTGCGCGCTTCCTGCAGGCATTGCTCGAAACCGAGATTCAGGTTCTCAAGATTGGCGAAGCAGGCGGCATTTGGATGGGTCCTCAATCCGAAGGTAGTAATAACTTCGGCGTACGGGCCATGGTTCCCAATATCGAAATGCGCGCCCTTCCGAATCTGCGTTTTCAATTGGGCGCGGTCGACGATGCCTGGATCGCAGAAGGCGGCGGTGATCCGGCGTTATACAAACCCGGCATCGCGGTGTATGTACCCATTGAAGGCATTCAAGCGGATTTCACCAAGCCGATTATCAACCTGATCAACCTCGGCGTGGACTTCATTGGCAAACAACAACGACCCCTGGTTGAATTGTCGCGTTTCAGTTTGGGCAGCGTGGAACCTCGCGCCATGATTTCCATGAATTTCGGCGAAGACTCTATTTTTCAATCGCCTGGCGGCTCTCTGGCGCTCAAAGACATTGCTATTTCGCTTGCACCCAATACCCAAGTCAAAGGTCCGCAAGTCAATCCGGTCGCACAAAACCTGATGGGTTCAGGTACCAGCGATGATGGCGGCAAAGAGGCTGACAACCCACCGGTCAATCCCGGATTCAGCCTGCGCACGGCCTATGTCAACAAGCTTTCCTTCAAAGTGATCGGGCCCGGTGGTGAAGAAGGCTCCGAAATCTGGATTCCCGTGCAACGGTCTTTTGGCCCGCTCAATGTCAACAAGGTCGGCTTCCAGTGGCAGGAAGAAGATCTGCGCTTGAACCTGCTCTTCAATGGCTCCGTCTTGCTGGCGGGTCTGTTCATGGGCGTCGACAAACTCAGCGTGGGCGTGCCCGTAAACGATCCCACCAATTTTAGCGACTACTCTTTCGATCTCGCAGGCCTCAACATCAGCTTTAATGGCGGCGGCGTTTCCATTACCGGTGGGTTTATTAAGACCGACGACCCGCTTTCCTACAATGGTCAGGCCCTCATCAAACTCTCCAAATTCTCCATAAATGCGTTAGGGTCTTATGCGTTGATGGCTGTGGACCCCAACAAGCCGGAGGAAACCGCGCCCTCCTTCTTTGCCTTCGTGAACCTCAATATTCCCCTGGGTCCCCATCCGGCCTTTTTCATCAACGGCATTGCCGCGGGCTTCGGTTACAACCGCAATATCAAAATTCCCGAACCAGGAGAAATCGCCAGCTTCCCACTGGTGGCAGGCGCACTGAATTCCGGTGTTTTTGGCGGGCCTAACGCCACGCCGCAAACCGCGCTACAAAAGCTTGTGGAAGACAATGTGGTCTTCCCAGAGCTGGGTCAATACTGGTTAGCCGCAGGTCTCAACTTCAGCAATTTCAAACTGCTGGATACCTTCGCGCTGCTCTTTGTTCGCTTTGGCCGCGAGTTCGCGATTGATTTGGTGGGCCTCACCTCTGGCTCGCTGCCACCCCAAGTGGGACCCAAGCTCGCCCTGGTCTACATGGAACTCGGGCTGGTCGTCTCCTGGCGCCCCAGCCAAGGCCTGATTTCAGCGCGGGCTCAGCTCACGCCCAACAGTTTCCTACTCGCTAAGGAATGCAAACTCACCGGTGGTTTTGCCGCCATGCTGTGGTACGCCGGAGAGCATTCCGGTCAATTCGTCATCACGTTTGGGGGATACCACCCCGCCTTTGATCCACCCGATTTCTATCCCGAGGTGCCGCGCCTCGGTTTTAACTGGCCCATAACCAAGGAAGTCGGCATAAGCGGCGGCGTCTATTTCGCCTTGACGCCCAATGCCATCATGGCAGGCGGTTATCTCAAAGTGCTCTTCGAAGCCGGCCCGTTGCGTGCCTGGTTAAATGCCGCTGCAGATTTCCTCATTGGCTGGGCACCTTTTTATTACATGGCCAGCATTGGCGTCTCAGTCGGCGTGGCGTTCCACACCACAATTGGTGGCGTTTCCATCACGCTCAAAGTCTCTTTAGGAGCCTCACTCGAACTTGCGGGACCGCCCACGGCCGGTGAGGCGAAGGTCAATTGGTACGTCATTTCCTTCACCATTCCCATCGGCAAAAAACCCACGCTGGAAACGGAACCGCTTAGTTGGAACGATTTCCAGTTGGAGTTCCTCCCCCAACCCCCGCCGCCAGAAGAACTCCCGGTTGCCATGCGCAGACGTATCGCGACCTCAGGAGATGCGCCCGAACCGCAAGAAGTCGTGAAAACGCAGGTGCTTCAGGGCCTGATTCGCGAGGATGGCCAGGACGGTTGGGTTTTGCAGAGCCAACCGTTCACACTCGAAGTCAGCACCGTGATGCCACCGACTACGCTAAGCGCCACAGGATCTGATTTCCGAGTCACCGGCCCCGACATGGGGATTCGGCCGATGAATGTTTCATCTGTCGACACACCCCTGATCGCCACCCTTCAAGTGCGACGTGAGGATGGATCCTTTGAAAATGTGGATTTACCTGCAGCATTCTTTGAGATTCAAAACCAACGCCAGGGCGCACCGGAAGCGCTTTGGTCCCCCCAGTTCTTCAATCCCGACGCAGCCCCAAGCAGCAGTACCCTGGAAAATACCCTTGCCTTCCTCACCATCAGGGCCAAAGAGCCCGTTCTGAAAGGGGCCATCGCACCGATTGATTTGGTCAAAGCCTTCTCTTTTGAATTCAAAGATCCCTTCGGCCTTCCCCTTGCTGGTGATCGCGGCCTCACACCGGCGGTGCCCATCGCCCAGGGTGGCAACTTCCGCCGGCTCCAAGACACCATTATGGAGTCCTCCATTGTCACAAAGCGTCAGGAGATCCTCGAAGCCTTCGCTGCGCATGATCAACCCACGATAGCCGATCCCAATCTCTCAGTGATTGCCTTTGCAGCCCCGGAAATTTATCAAGCGCCGCCAACCCTCGCCCGTTTGGGCGAATTATTGGCACCCACCTCTCAGGGAACGAGCGTTTCCCTGGTGAAAACCCAGCAGCTCCAAGCCACAAAAAAACCGGAGGGCGCCATCCGCATTGCTGGAGCCACCCGTCTGTATCGCACGGGCGCTTCCCCAACTAAAAAATACACGCTCGGTCTTGCCACAGAGCGACCTCGGGGCATGTGGATCGATCAGAATAATGGTTTTGCAGATGATCGTCGCTTGGCCCACTTCAGCTCACAGGACCCCTCCGGACGTCTCCTCAATCTCCATCCCGGTACCGTGGTTGTGGCCGAACTCAATGGCAAAACGCCCCAAATTCAAGCCGAAGGCTCTGGCCAGGTTCGCGTCGTCCAATTCGATCGCCATCACCGCGTACTCAGCGACAGTTTCTTCGCAGGACCATCACGTGAGGTAGCAAACGACAGCGACTTCATTGCCGTCCAAGGACAGCCTTCTTGTGAACATCCGGACAGGGTGGGCTGGCAACGGGACAGCACGCTCTGCCGCGTTGGCAATTACAGCCTGCTGGGAGATGGCTACTTGGTTCATATCCAAGGGGTTCTGCCCAAACCGGTGGCAGCTAAGAACAAGCGAACCCGTCGTGGCCTCTACGATATGTCTCTTGTGTTGGATAAGAATTTCGCCCGCACCGGTCGCGCTAAAAAGCCCGGCTGGATCGAAACGCTTTTCTCATCCCAAATCCAGCTCGTAGCGGTCCTCAGCCAGGGTGATGGCGAACCGTCAGTTCATATGGTTCGAACCGATGCTTTGATGCGGCCAGACTATCAAGACGCCGCCAAACCCATTGCCACCTACCGCGAAGGCGACGAAATGCTGACCTTTTATCAGGTCCCAGCGGGCCAAGGCCAGGCGGTTGCCGTTCTGACCACGCCCTGCGAGAACGCAACGCTATGTGGCGTTTGGGGTCAGACCTGCAGTGAAGTTCCAAGCCAAGCCATCTGGACCAACCAAGTCCAGCGTTGCAATGCGCTTGAGATCACTGCTCCCCACGCAAAGACCTGCCAATTGTTGTTGAATGAAGGATGCCCAACATGACTCAAGATATTGCCATCGCCGCCGATCCCAGCGATCTCCAACCCGGAGAGATTCAATTCTTCAGTAGTAGCCGGCCACCCTTGCGTTCCGGGCAGTACCGAATCTCTTCGGAGCAGGTG
>Ga0214472_10003232_pt1 | contig 17291 bp, 16 predicted proteins | sample RVTome_6_FD_207662 | JGI IMG/M metagenome (GOLD analysis project Ga0214472, IMG submission 207662) | Soil microbial communities from uranium-contaminated site in the Upper Colorado River Basin, Wyoming, United States - RVT140D175 | ecosystem: Environmental > Terrestrial > Soil > Contaminated >... | reverse complement strand
TGGGGCATAAACGCGATAACCAAGCTAAAACCCTCCGGGCATCGTCGTTGAAACAGGAACCTACAGCACCGGCTTTGCCGGTGGTCTGGAATCCCCCACCGTAAGGTGGTGGGAGGATGTCAAACCATGGGCCAGCGAGGCGGATAGGACACGCCAGCTCGGGCGAGCATGTGTTCTCCCATCTGCTGGACGGTTTGGATCAGCGACCATACATCCGTCACAAACAGGGGCTGGTAGTTCTCCACCACGACACGTCCATCCACGATCACGGTGTGCACGCTTCTGCCATCTGCGTTGTACACCAAGCTGTTGACCGGATTATAGATGGTGCTCCACTCCGGTCGCTTGGTGTCGAACAGAACCAGATCGGCCTTCTTCCCGACTTCAATGGAACCGATGTCGTCGCCAAGACCCAGGGCCGTGGCGCTCCCAATCGTCGCCAATTCCAGGGCCGTCTCCGCCGGAATCATCTTCACGTCCTGGCGACCATCCTTATACAACACCGCCACCAAGTACATCGAGCGCATCGTTTCCAGCAGATTCGAGTTATTCCCCGCATCCGTTCCCAGTCCCACCGCGATGCCTTTGCCCAGCATCTCCGGCAACTTCGCCGTTCTGGTCATACCCGATCCACCCTTGACGGCTGCGGTGGGACACATGATCACTTTGGTCTCGGTGCGGGCGATGCTGTCCACCTCGGCATCGGTGAGACCCAGGGCATGGGCCAACACCACGTTGGGACCGAGCACCCTGAGATCCTCAAGGTGCTCGGTCGTCGTCTTGCCATAGGCTTGCAGCGCGGCGGCGTTGGCCTGCGGACTGTTACTGTGGTGCAGGGTCAGCATGGTGTCGTACTGGTCGGCCAGTCCTTTGGCGGCGCACAGCAGCACGTCGGTGGCAAATGCAGCGGAAAACGGCATGGCCCAGGCTCGCACCCGATCATCCAGCTTGCGGTCATAGTGCTCAATGGTTTGCTCGATGATGGCAATCGCTTCTGAGGTCGCATATACCGGGACGTTCACCGGATTGGGTTTGTCCGCCACATGCGCACCGACCATGATCCGGCAACCGGAGTCCTGGTACGCTTGCATGCAGGCGTCGAGGTATTTAGTGCTACCGGGGTCCACGAAACAGGTGGTGCCATAGCTCAGCAACTCGGTAATGGCGAGCAGTGAGGTGTGGTATTCCTCTTCTTCCGTCATGACCCCCTGAAGCTTGAACACATTGGGCAAATACTGCGGCCCCAGGTCATCGGGAAAGAGGCCTCGCGTGGCGTGTGCATAGCTGATGTGCATGTGACCGTTGGGAAAGCCCGGCGTTACAATCATGTTGCTGGCGTCAATCACGCGATCTGCCGAGGTGCTCGCGAGTTCCGAGGTCTTACCGACCTGAGTGATGCGGTTCCCCTCGACAATGATCGTGCCGTCCTGGATGATTCTCCGTTGTCGGTCCACTGTGATGACGTAGCGGGCGTTTGTCAGTTTTAAGCTGGAAGTGGTTGCGAGTTTCATCAATTGTCCTAACATCTTATAATATTTGAAGATATCTTCTCCAGAAGACGCGAACAGAACACTTCAAATAAGGCCATTCCATCATGCCCATGCCAGCCAAAAAGCCCGCTGCCACGCCGATTCCCGTGCCACTTTCTGAAACCGAGTTCAACGAATTTATCTTGCCTCATCTCTCCATGCCCAAGCGTGGCCCCAGATGCAAGCTCGGCTATCACCGCGTCTTCAACCTCATCTTGTGGGTGCTCTACACCGGTATGCAATGGAAGTGCTTGCCCTTGCCCAAAGACCAGGGTGGCAAAGCCGAAATCCACTATACCACGGTTTACAAAGTCTTCGCCAAGTCGGCCGATGACGACTCCATTGAGAATGTCTTTGTCGCAGCGTGGGACATCTGGCCCATCACCACCAACTCGATCTCAGCGTTCTCTATGGTGACGGCACCCACACGGTGGCCAAAAAAGGCGGTGATGGCATTGGTTACTCCGGCCACAAACATCAACGTGGCGAAAAAGTGATCGCCATCATCGATAACCACGGCTATGTGCTCTCGCCTCTGCCGGTAGCACCAGTCAATCGAGCGGATACGGTGCTGCTGCCAGAAGGATTGAAAGCCTTGAAACGGGTGGCGAAGCTGACGGGGTTGAGTCTTCATCGTTCGTATCTCAACCTCGATGGGGGATTTGACTCGAAGTCCAATCGCAAGGTGATCTTCAAAGCCGGCCTGACTCTCAACCTCAAAGAGAACCCTTGCCACCGCAAAACCACGAAGCGCGGACGCAAGCGGTTGTTCGATCAAGCCATCCACACGTTACGGGATCGAGTGGAGCGGACGTTCGCGTGGGAGGACAAATTCAAGCGCTTGTTGCTGCGGATCGAGCACATCCAGCAACGCCACTATGGGATAAAATTAATGGCCTACACGCTGATCAATGTGAGGCATTTCTGCGGGACATAAAACCCGCAACCACTTCATGGTCATATAGATAACCTGAGAGTCTCGGGCAATATCACAGCATAAGACCCCGGAATCTAACAAGAGCGATCGTCAAATGTCTTCTTGTATTTATTCCTTATATGGAATAAAATAAGGCATGAGCTGGGACATCGAAATTACCGATGAGTTTCGCGAGTGGTGGGAATCGCTCAGCGAGGCCGAGCAGAATGATGTCATCGCATCTGTTCGGTTGCTTATGGAGCAGGGCCCTACACTTGGGTTTCCGCATTCCTCCGGCATTGAAGGCTCCAAGCATTCCCATATGCGCGAGTTGCGAGTCCAAAGTGGCGGCCGGCCGCTTCGTATCTTCTATGCGTTTGATCCGCGTCGCATGGCGATCTTGCTCATCGGCGCTGACAAAACAGGCGACGATCGGTTTTACGCGGTCTATATTCCCATCGCGGATCGTCTGTATGATGACTATCTTGCTGAACTGAGGCGGGAAGGGTTAATCGAATGACAGGACACCACCCGTTTAGCGACTTGACCAAGGATTTTTCACTGGAGCGCCAGGCACTTGTTGAAGAGAAAGTTCGCGCTCTCAAGCACGAAATGGCGCTGCATGAGCTGCGTAAAGCCCGCAAACAATCCCAGACAGATCTGGCCAAACAGTTAGAGGTCAATCAGCCGGCGGTTGCCAAGATGGAGCGGCGGGCGGATATGTATGTGAGCAACCTGCGTCGGTTTATTGAAGGGATGGGCGGGGCGTTGGAGATTGTGGCACATTTTCCAGAAGGCAGCGTGACCATCACGAATTTTAGTGAGGTTGAGGACGGTGGTCACGACTCGAGCGAGTAGAGCGATAAAATATTTTCTATATCGCTCTGATTGGATTTCGGGGTCTTATGCCTCGATGTGGTCTAGGAATCTCAGGTCATTCCTAATGCCTTTGAAAAATAAGGACTTCATGGAGGAGAGACTAACGGAAATCGGGTTGTATGGCACCGTCAAACCCACGACCCCGGAATCCAAGCAGAGCGTCATTCGAACCCACGATCCTATCTACCGAGGAGAATTACGGCATGGCTGTACGCCTTTTTATTGGCAATCTTTCCTATGACGTGACCGAAGCGGAGCTGCGGGCGCACTTTGCCACCCTCGGCCCCCTCTCCACCCTTGCATTGCCCATGGACCGCGACACCGGCAAGCCACGCGGGTTCGCCTTCGTGGAGTTCCGCGAACGGGCCGACGCCGAGGAAGCCATACGCCGCTTCAACTCTCAGCCGTTCAAGGGCAGACCGCTGGCAGTGAGCGAAGCGCTCGCGCGCGACGGGCATGCGAGACCTAGTGCCCCGCGTCCCGCTGCGCCTCGACCCCCATCCTCAGTCGCCATCAGCGCCGAGGACGACCGGGACTTTGACCCCGCCGCGGCGCCGCGGCGGCGGCGACCACCAGCCAAGCGTGCCGTGCAAGCCGAGCCTAGACGGAAACAACCCATCTACAAACGCGCCACCGGACCAGTGCGTTTTAGCATCGATGACGACGGCGACGGTGATGAGGAGGAGGGGCGCGGCGAGCATGACGCCTCGTAGAGGACTCCCGCTCTACTCGGTCCCGTAACGTATGAATCGCGGCATCGAACAACCGCTTGCGGCCACCCTTGGTGCGCTTGCGGTTGCGCGGGTTCTCCGGGATGTTCGGGATCAGCCCCGCGTTGAAGATCGCCTTGCGATTGGACTTCCAAAATGGGGACAGATTTATTTTTGGCGTACAATGCCATCCTGGCCGACAGCCTAACACAGCGCTGGAAGCGGACTGGCCACAGCGATCGCTTTTTTTCTCATCTCGGGTTTTTTGCTCTGTGGCCATCAAAGCAGAGGAGCCGACGCCCAATCGCCTCCGCTCATGCTTCGCTCCGGCTATCTCCAGCGCCTGAAGTGTGGCGTTAGGTCTCACGGATAGCCCCTATTCTGTCGAGGGTATCGCCCTTTGATTCGTATGCATATTATACATCCCTCCCTCGCATCTACTTGATTCACCAGGAATCCTTTCTGGAAGCCCCGGCGTTCAGGCCGGGGAGGAAAGAAAGGTTGCCCCGTTGGGGCAAGAATCTTTCTTAGTCAAGCTTAATGGTAATTGACTGCCAACCACACCCGAGTATAATGCCCTCATTGGCTTTGGCCGCCTTCGGGTGTGTGCTATCGCCGACAGACACCCAATTTTTTGGGACGGGCTGGAGGCCAGCCCTGGGTCTGAAGCCGGGCCTTAGCCGGTGGACACCCGAAATCGTCTCTCTTTGGAGAGACACCGGGATACGCGAGTCCCCGGAATCCCCGTCCTTTAGGGCGGGGAGGAGGTCAAGCTGTCTTCACCAACATGATCCCAGCCACGATAGCGGCCATCCCCACGATCTTCTTGAGGGTCATCCGCTCGTGTAAGAACACGACGCCGAGCAGGGCGCCGATCACCACCGCAAACTCCCGCACGGCCACGATGTAGCTCGCGGGTCCGAGGCGGTAGGCAAAGAGAATCATCACATAGGTACCGATCGAGCCTACGCCAATGATGCCAATAAACGTTTTGAACTGGTTCAAGGCGTGGCGGCACTCGGGCCCGCGTCGCCACGCCATATAGGGGAGCAAGGCGAGAGCGGCCAGGGTAGACATCGACGAGATGTAAACGATCGGGTGGACGATGCCGACCCCGAGTTTGTCCACCACGGAGTACAGCGCAATGGTCAACCCCACGGCGAGGGCATAGAGATAGGCGGTGAACCCCTCGCGGTGGCCTCTTTGGCCGGAGCCCAACAGAGCGGTACCGAGGCAGATGATGACAATCCCCACGACCCCAAGGAGCGCTGGGGACTCCCGCAGCCAGGCCCACGCCAACAAGGCCGTGCCGGCCACCCCGGTGCCTCGAGCCACTGGGTAGACGAGGGAGATGTCACCGCGCCGGTACGTCTGCGCGATCAACCCAAAATAGACGGCATGGATGGCCCCGGTGGCCAGAATGCAAGCGATCCCCGTGGGGGTGAACTCCTCGGAGCGATATACGCTGAGCGCCAGCGGCCACGACAAGGCACTGGCGAGGCACAGTCCAATCCACAGGACGGATAGGTTGCCGGAGACTTTCTTGGCGGCAAAATTCCACAGGGCATGGAAGGTCGCGGCTAAAAGGACAAGCGCAAACGTGAGTCCTGTCATGGGCATCCCCCGGATAACCGCTTGCCGGAGGCTACCCGGAGGCTCTGGGGCCCAGAGTTTGCCTGAGATCACTGGCCACTTGCTCCCGGCTGCGGGTTTGCCAGCGCCGGCGTTGGCCAATGGGTTCATTGACGATGTCGGGCTCGATCTTTAAGCCCACAAAGACGGGTCCAGACTGATCGAGAATCGCTTCCATATGCCCGGCGAGTTCCTCGATGTGATCAAAGGTATAGGCGGCCGGATACCCCGACCCTTGAGCCAGCAATTCATAGCGAACGTGCTCGGCGTTGGGCACCGGCTGCCCGCCGGTGGTGGCGTAGCAGCCGTTATCCAACATGAAGTGATAGAGATTGGTCGGGCGCATCTCCGCGATGGTGGTTAAAGCGCCAAGGCCCATCAGCACATCGCCCTCGGAGTCAAACAAGACCACTTTTTCATTGGGCCGAGCCAGTGCCAGGCCGAGGGCAAAAGAGGCGTGCCCACCCATCGCCGGGTCGCCCAACGGCGCATCTCGCTCCGGTTGGTCGCTGATATCGACCCAGTAGCGTCCGCCTCGCCCCGGGATGACGATGGCGTCGCCCCGGTATTTTTGAAACAGGTTGAGTACGTCATCTGTACGCATCATAATAATTTGTCAAAACCTCCGTGTAGCCTGTGGGATCGCGCTATCGGTTAAAGCCGTGGTATTCGTCGCCAACGAGAATGGCCACCGGTCGCTTGGTCTGTTCTGCTTCTTCAAACGCCCAGGAAATCCGGGACGCATCGCCGTCCTGTTCGACGAGGTAGTACTTGATATTGAACGCATTCAAAAAAGGTTCGGTATACGTGGCCGCGGTATCTGAATTCTTGCCGTGGCGGGTCCAACCGCGATACCCGACCATTAACACCACGGGGATGTTGAGCCCTAAGGCCCAGCCGCGCATGGAATCACCGGATTCCATCAAGCCGGTATTTTGAATGAGAATCACCGGCTTGGCGCCGCCGACGAACAGGCCGGCGGCCGTGGAAAAGGCGTGTCCTTCGCGGCTGACCGGCACCAACGTCAAGGCGGGCTCAGCTTTCATCAGGAGATAGAGAAAGTTGGTTTCACTATCCGGCAGCCAGACCACGTGGGTGACACCGTGTTTTTTCAGCTCTGCAATCACCACTTCCGGACTGAGTTGGGCTTCTTCGGCCATCGTCTATCGTACTCCAAGAGGCGGGTTTAGTCGTCATCAAGGGTAAAGAGTTAGCAACATAAACCTCATCGCTCACCGTGTCAACGGGGTCGTGGGATCGTCAGCGTGTTAGTGATCAAGGCTAGACTGCCGGCCGACATCGCATTTCATTGAAAAGAAAGAGGATGATAAATAACGTTATGCGTTACCTGATCGCATGCCATTTTGCCTGATGTCTGTGGTCTAGCCATATCATCCTTGGGGTTGCTCAAATGCAGTAGATGTGCTCTAATAGCGAGAAATGAGACGTCAAGCTGCAGGTGGGGAGGATCGGTGTATAACCTATTATTACGGCATCGTCCAGACCGCCTCGCGCCCATCACATGGATCGTCAGCTTCATGCTGGTGATCAGCCTCAGTGCATGTCGTAGGGGCGAAGAGTTACCTCCCCCTACTTCCAAAACCTATCGCGAAGTCGTCACCGCCTTTTACGCCAGTCTAGCGGCGTTCCAGGCTGGAATCGAGACAGATGCGGAAAAAAAGATGCTTGAGGTCACCAAGCTGGTGCCGCAAGAGCCATCGGCATGGGCCAACCTCGGCCTGTTTGCGCTGCGCCGTGGCGAGTTTGACCTGGCCGCGGAACGACTACAGCAAGCGCGGACGCTGGCGCCTGACCAGAGTGAGATCCAGACCTTGTCGGGGCTTCTCCAGCGTATGCAAGGGCGGTTGGAGAGCGCCGCGACCCACCTGCGCCAGGCGGTTGCACTAGCGCCTCACAACCTAAAGGCAGTGTATGCCTTGGCCCAGACGCTAGAGGAGCAGGGTGGGGAGAGTCAGCAGGCGGAGGCACAGCGTTTGCTGACGGGGCTGCTCAAGGCGCAACCGGACAATCTGGCCTTGATGATCGAGGTCGCTCGTCTTGCGGCCGCGCGCCACACGCTCGATATCCTGCCGACGATCATCGACGACCTGGCCGCGCGCGCTTCCTCCTGGCCACCCCAAGCCCGAGAACAGTTGCGTGCCTTGCAAAATGCCATCCGGGAGGCCAACTCCGCATCTCTGCAGACACACCTGGCGTTTCTCAGAAATGTACTTGCACGCGTGCCGGCGTATCGCCAGAGCCTGGCGGTGGTGCAAGTCCCGTACTGGCAGGGCGGCGAGTTGATGCAGCAGTTCCTGCGGCTGCCATCGCCCCGTTCTCATCCCGCCCCTCCGGATATGGCTCTGGCGTTCACCGTCGAGCCACTCCCCACGGTGGCAGGGTCATGGTCATGGATCGAGGCGGTGACCTGGAACAGTGAAGGCCCGCCACAGGTGATGGTGGCGGATGCCCAGGAGGTGCGGACCGATAGCGGCACGACTCTCGGGTTTCCCGGAGAGCCCTCGGCGCTGCCGAGCATCGCTGTCCTGGACTTCAATGATGATTTTAAAACCGATCTGGCGCTTGTCGGTGAGGGGGGACTACGGCTGTTCCAGCAGATCGGGCCCGACAGGTTTACCGACGTCACGGCCCGCCTGACCCTGCCCGCCTCGGTGACCGGGGCTCCGTACGCCGGGGTATGGGCGGCTGACATCGATGTGGATGGCGACCTCGATATGGTGCTCGGTCCTCCGGCAGAGCGACCTCTGGGTCTCAGAAACAACGGGGATGGCACCTTTACCCAGATCGATTTATTTGCGGGTCTCACCGGGCTGCGTCGCTTCGTCTGGGGAGATCTGGACGCCGACGGCGACCCTGATGCTGCGTTGCTAGACCGGAGTGGGACTCTGCACATACAGGTCAACCAACGCGGCGGCGAGTTTCAGGCCAGCGGGTTGCCGCAGGGATTGACAGACATCCTGGCGCTGGCGTTGGCGGACGTCAATCGCGACGGCGTCCTGGAAATCGTGCTGCTCCAGGCCGACGGGCAGGTTCAACGTCTGTCGGCGACGGCATCGGGGAATGCGTGGGAGCTAGCCGAAATCGCTCGTTGGTCTGACCTGCCAGGTGGTGCGGAGATCGCCACGACACATTTGCTAGTTGCCGATCTGGATAACAACGGCGGCCTCGACTTGCTCGCGTCCGTAGCCGCCGCAGGGCGGGTCTGGCTGCAAGATGCCCAGGGCGACTTTCAACCCCTGGCCACCGCCTTGAGCGGGCGTCTCTTTTCGGCCGTCGATTTGACCGGCGACGGCAGACTCGATCTGCTTGGGCTGTCGGAGAGCGGGCGACCGGTGCGCCTGATCAATCGGGGAGTGAAAGATTATTTCTGGTTGACCCTGCGGCCACGCGCCGCCAAGATCGCGGGGGACCGCCGAATCAACGCCTTTGCCATCGGCGGTGAGATCGATCTCAGAGCCGGGCTGTTGTACCAGAAGCAGCCGATCACCAGGCCGCTGCTGCACTTTGGGCTGGCCGAGCACCGCAGCGTTGATGTGGCCCGCATCCTCTGGCCAAATGGGGAGGTCCAGGCGGAATTTGCCGTCCAATCGAACCAGACGGTGGCGGCCAGACAGCGCTTGAAAGGGTCGTGCCCCTGGGTGTTTGCCTACGATGGCGACGCCATGCGTTTTATCACCGACTTTCTGTGGCGCTCCCCACTGGGACTACGCATCAACGCCCAGGATACCGCCCAGGTGATGATGACCGAGGACTGGGTGAAGATCCGCGGTGATCAACTCGTCGCACGGGACGGTGTCTACGACCTGCGGATCACGGCAGAGTTGTGGGAGACGCACTTTGTGGATCACGTCTCACTGCTCGTGGTCGATCACCCGGCGGAGACGGAAATCTATGTGGACGAACGCTTTGCTTTGCCACCGCCACCACTGACGGTATTTTCGACTGCACCGCCGCACCCGGTGGCACGCGCCTGGGACGATCAGAGAGAGGAGGTAACGGACCTGGTACACGCACGTGATGGGCGCTACCTGGGCACCTTTGGGCCTGGGACCTATCAGGGCGTGACCCGGGATCACTACGTCGAGATTGAACTCGGCACCGCTGCGCCGCCGCACGACCCGCTCTGGTTGCTCGCCTCCGGCTGGATACGCCCGACCGATAGCTCCATTAATGTGGCTATCAGTCAGGGCGGTCAGCCGCCGCCACAGGGTCTGCAGCTCGACGTGCCGGACGGCCAGGGGGGGTGGACCGTGGCCAGAGCCAACCTGGGGTTTCCGGCTGGCAAGGCCAAAACGATCTTGATCGACCTGAACGGCGTCTTTCGACCTGGCACGCCCCGCCGGGTGCGGTTGCGGACGAATATGGAGATCTATTGGGATGCCCTCGCCTGGGCGGAGGCCTTGCCTGATGCGGAGATTGAGACGCAGCGCCTGAGTCCACATGTTGCCGAGTTACGCTACCGTGGCTTCTCCGTGGTCAAGGCTGCTGATCGCGTGTCGCCAGAGGTGCCGGACTACCAGGCTCTAGAAGGCACCGCCCCGCGTTGGCGGGATCTGCGCGGTTACTACACCCGATTCGGGGACGTGCGGGAGCTCTTGCAGATGGTGGAGGACCGGTATGTGATCATGAATGCGGGCGACGAACTGGTGCTGCGTTTTGTCGCGCCCTCGCCCCCGCCCCCAGGGTGGAAGCGCGATTTTGTCCTGATCGGCGATGGCTGGGTGAAGGACGGTGATTACAACACGCAGTTTTCCACCACTGTCCTACCCTTGCCGGCACATGCACGCCCTGCTGACACGACCCCTCCGGGAGCTCTGGAGGACGATCCCGTCTACCGGCGTTATCCCCTGGATTGGCAGACCTATCATACGCGCTACATCACCTCGCAGGGCTTCCAGGAGGCCTTGCTGACGCGTTGATGCCGGCGCCTGGCCCGCGCCTATGTGAGCCGGTCTCGTCACGCCTATCACATGGCCACTCAATGGGGCGCAAAGCGGCGTTGATATAACCATGCCAAGGCCAACAAGCCGCTCAACAGGGCAACGGTCATCTGAGCTGGTGGGAAGTCATAGTGATTGGCCAGCACAAAACCAAGGGTCCCGACACTGAGCGCAATGAGGGGCGAGATAAAGAAAATGGTGCGGACTTCACGGCAGGTATTCTTGGCGACAAGTGCGGGCAGCACCAAGAGGCCAAAGGTGTAGAGCATGCCCGAGACCCGCATCGCGAGTCCAATCGCCAAGCCGAGCCAAATCGCCGTCCCGGTGGCCCACCACGTCACCCGCATGCCCACTGCCGCCGCCATCGGCGGATCCATGGTAAACAGCAGGAGACGGCGGTTGGCCATGACCAAGGCCAACATGGTACCGATGGTGAAACCGACGAAGATCCACACATCACCGTGGGTGGCGCCGATGAGACTTGAAGACAGTAGGCGTTGGATTTCGTCGAGCCCATGTGGGCTATGGGCGACAAACAGAATCGATAGACTTGCCGAGAGTAGAAACACCCAGCCCGTCATGGCCTCATGACTCTCGCCGCCCGCTTCGCTTCGCCGCGCCGTGAGAAGCGCGGCGAAGATGGCGAACAGGACCGCCATAGCGGACAGAAAGCCATCAAAGCCCAGCCACGCGACATGATGTAAATCCAGCCAAATGCCCGCTCCCATCCCCAAGGCGATCCCGAGGGTTGCCGCTTGGGAGACGGCGATGCCAATGAAAATTTGATCGCGCGCCACCACGAAGACACCCACCAGAGAGAGGAGTAAGGCAATGAGCCAACCGGCGAGATACGTCTGGTGAAACAGCTCCCAAGAAGCGATAAAACTCTCGATCATAGCCGACCTCCGGATGAGGCGATCTGAATGGTCACCCGGCCGGTGTCGTCATGCAAAATTTCCACTTTGGCACCATAGGTCTGTTCGAGATGCTGCGAGGTCAGGATCGTCTGTATGGGGCCAGCCGTGGCTTTGCCGCCGTGCAGTAAGATCGCGTGGGTACCATAGCGGGCGGCCATCGCCACGTCGTGCGTGATCAACATTAAACTGATGCGAGCGTTGCGGTACAAATCGTCGAGACATTGCAACAAGGCCTCCGAGGCTGGCAAATCGAGACCATTAGTGGGTTCATCGAGGAGCAAAAGTTGGGGGCGCCGCAGGAGCGCACGCGCCACGAGAGCACGCTGTCGCTGACCGCCGGACAAAGCCCAGTAGCTTTGAGACTGCAAGGGTTGGAGGCCAACCTTGTCCAAGGCCCAGGTTAAATGCCGGTGGTGCTCGCGACGGGGGAACTCGGCGCCCACCGCGCCTAAGCGTACGAACTCCCGCACCGTGGTCGGCAGGGCTGGATTGAGGTCACAGCGCTGGGGCACAAACCCGACGCGGGCGCGGCTGGTCAAGTCGTCGTGTAGCCATAAGGTTCCCGACTGTGGTTGCAGGCTGCCCAAAATGGCGCGCATCAAGGTCGACTTCCCCTCGCCATTGGGTCCCAGGCAAAACCAGAACTCGCCGCGTCGTATCTCCAAGTTGACATGGTGCAGGATGGTGCGTCGCCCGTATCCTAGAGTGAGCGACTCGGCTACAAGAAGGGTGTCATGAGAGGGCATCATGAATCTCATTTCAGGGGCGTTAACGCCGTTTGAATCTGTTGGACGTTGTAGTCCATCAGATGAAAATAATCGTCTGCCTCTGGTCGAGCGCCAATTTGGTGAGCCATGTTGACGACCTTGGCGTCCGTATGTTTGGCCAGAAATTGCGCCTGGCGCGGATCGAAATAGGCTCCGAGCAGGATCAGTTTCACCTCTTGGGTCCGCATGGTTTTGATCAGGGTTTGCAAGTGTCGTGTCGTGGGTGGCAGACCTGGTTTAGGCTCCATCAAGCCCGTGACAGCCAAGCCGAAGCGTTGGGTAAAGTACACCCACTGGTCGTGGTCGACGACGACGCTCGTACCTTTATGAGCTCGCAGCTGTCCCCACCAACCACCCAGGATCTCCAATTCGCCTTGCGACTCCAAAAACGCATCAAGTTTGTCTTGATCAGCCAGCAAGGCGAGCTTTTCTACGTCGTACTTGGTGGCTAGGGGCTCGCCGACCAAGCCAGCCCCTAAGCGGTAGCGAAAGGCCACGTATCGCGCCGCAAAATCCGCTTGGTGCGACGGTCGCAGTCCGCTCAAGCGATCCCGAATAAGCCGGGCTACCACAAGGCCTTGGACGGGGTCGAGCAAGTAATGCGGATTGCCTTCGGGATGGACATCCCCCATCGAGCGATCCACGGTGCCACTCGCCACCTGTAAGGGCGAAATCACGGTCGAGGCATTGATATACCCCGGTGCGCCCGGCACGATATTAGGATTCCGCGCTTGCTGCAGCAGGGTTGGCGCCCAACCGATTTCCATCCCCATACCAATCTGAATAAAGACATCGGCACGACTCAGAATCTTGACAAAACTGGGTTTGGCTTCAACAAAATGCGGGTCCTCTGTGCCTTTGGCAAAGACGGTCACGGCGACGTGATCACCGCCGATGTCACGGACCAGGCTACCCAGTTCGGGGACCGTTGCCACGACGTTCAAAAGCGCGTTGGATGAGGGTGGCTGGGCCTGGACCGGGGGCAGAAGCAACCCGACCAGAACGAACGCCAACCCAAGTCCACCAGCCATCCGGGTCACATACCGCCACATAGCATTCTCCTCTTTGAGCCTCTCAGTATTTATGGGCGGGGTGGGCGCCAAACAGGACCTCGAGGCCAAGCCAGCCGCTGTGAGCGTCATGGCCATCGAGATGATCAGCCCAGTCGTAGTTGTATTGTAAGCGGATGCGGGAAAATTCCGTGGGATGAAACGCGATCAAGGGCGACATGCGGAATCGTTGGTCCCGAAACGGGTCTTGATCGCGAGGGGTTTCGACATTGGGGCCTCTCGCATCGGCGTATTCTACGCGTAGACCCGCCGCCCAGCGATAGCGAAATCCATAGAGAAGCTGGCTGTAGACTCCCCAGTCGGTGAGGGTGTCAGAGGCAAGTGATTCGGGTCCATGTGCCTCCTCTTCGGCAGCGCTGAAGTCGTCGGCTTTGTAGTGACGCCAAATCAATTCGGTTTGCCACTTCAAGAAGGGCCAGCCGCGGAAGTGGTGAGCGGCACGCCAGGTCATTTTTAAGTCTGTCCCCGCGATGATCGTGCGTCCATCCGGTCCGGAGGCATTGGGACCAAAGAGGGATGATAAACCGAGTTTCGTAGTGAGGGTAGGGTGCAAATCCCATGAATTTTCCCAGCGGATTAAATAGACCAGATCCTCCGGGCCATTGATATTGCGTTCCACGAGCGGTCGTTGGCCAACCACCTCCTCCGCTTCCGCTTCACCGCCCCCATGGCCATGCCCGCCTCCGACTTCGAAGGCGTTATTGAAACTGGGCATGGTCTCGCCATTGGCATTTTGCACACTCACGTGGAACTGTGAGAACCAGGGCAGTGGCGCCAGCCATCCCACCCGCACCCCGATCTGCCGCATGCCGTCTGCACCGAAAGTCCGACTGTTGATGACCGGCTGATCGATCCAATCCCAAGCATGCGGATGGGTAGGATTGATCAGACCGAACTCGGTAAACGACAAGCCGGTTTCGACTTCGAGGCCGTATGGGAGATTCTGGGTGGTGGCGAAGGCTTCCTCAATCTCGGTCACCGTTTCGCCCTCGGGATTGATGGAAAAGATTACATGCGCTTCCCCGGTAAAGTAGGGATCGACGGCGCCCAAGAACGACAATTCCAATTGTTGCAGGGTGAAGCCGTTACGGTTTGGATCGTGGGCGCCGGCTTGGAGATTCTGCACATGGTCATCATTTTTACTTGACCCACCAGCCGCAGCCAACAGATCTGCGGAGATGTCAATCAGCCGCAAACGAGCCCCGCCTACCCGTTGGGATAACAAATCGGGTGGCGTTGCCGGTTGTCGAGTTGGCGATTGCGGTTGTGCGGGTGTAGATTGCAATCCTTGAATGGCTTTGTCGAGCGCCGAGGCCGGCGGCTCTGCTGGTGTTACAGGTATGGGTGGCGTTTGTAGCTGCTCAATTTTGCGTTGCAGCATGTCAATTTGACGCTGCCTTTCGATGTCTTGACGACGCAGTTCTTCAACTTGTTGTTGCAATCGGTTGAGTTCAGTGTCTCGACTTTGTGCTCCACCCCGTTTCATATCCTGTGGTAAGAGTACTACAAGCGTCCCAAATAAAATGCTGATACCCCAATGTATAGGCATTCCTCGATCCATGTCTTCTCCCTAGGTATGCGCGTGTCGGCACGAGAGTTATCCATGGCTTACAATATTATAGCCACGGATAACTGTATATAAAGTGCCAATATGTTTATCGAGAGCCGTATTTAAAAGGAAAAATTTAGGAGAAGATGGGCGGCGCACGAGGTGCTGAAGAGTATGAAAAGGTCTGGCAAACAGCTGATCTAGTTAAGGGTCGTTGACAAATAAGTCGCTCTATATCCGTTTCGACTTGTACTTGTATGTCAACGACATTGTGCATGTACACGAGTGCCTGACACACACGGCAAGCTCCAGGATCATCAAACTCGTTGCCTCGGTGGGACTCCCATTGCCTATGGAACGTTGCGGGCTGATGACGCTGACGCTGCTCAGAAAATGTGACCGCTGATGTGTGAGCTGCCGCGGCATGCCAGAGGTGCGCCACGGGAATGGCGAGCTGAATAGCAAGGGTAAAGAGGCAGAAAAGGACACTGAGACAAGTAGGCACACCTAAAGCGCTAAAGCGGAAAGCCAGAGCCGGTATGTGTTGATACCAACGATCCATTTTTGTACCTTATCGCTTCTGCACTAGCAAATGAGATATACACAGTTAGTCAGAAATAGATAAACAGCATCGCATGGAAAAAATGATTTTAAATATCAATTTTATGCAGAGGACCTTCATCATTCGCATATTTGTCACGGGCTTGTGAACGCTGTACTAGCGATCAACCTGAAATTTCTCTGGAATGTCTGTCGAAGGCCTTTGGGTTGATACCTCTACTTTTGCGCTACTGCCTCTTCTGCAATCAGGTGGTAGTTTTCAAGGATAATCCTCCTGAATCGCCTGGATCGATGGCATGCAATCCGCCCATCATCAGCTGCTTGCCAGGCGGATGAATACCACCAGTGATGTCGTCCCACAACAACCTCCATCTCTAACGAGGGCCGGAGGCTGCCGGGCGCAACTCGACAGCGAGGATCGTCAGGGGAGGTCGATCAGGACAGGAGTGAGGGCGGTGCTCGTGAGTCGGGACAAAAGTGAGGCAAGAAATAGGGGGTGGAGGCGGTACAGCAGATGCAGTCGAGGGGGATCGCCGTGGCCATCTGGACCAGGGACTGGGCAGGTAAGGCGTGTTGGATGGCAGCAAACAACTGGCACACCCAGCACGTCGCCGGGTCGTGCTGGGTTTTTTGGGGTTGGGCAGCCGCGTCGGCAAAAGCGTGTGTATCGACCTGTAACCCTTCAATTTGCCAGGAGATGTCGTGAGCTGCACGACGAGCGGCGTGGTCGCCCTGGACGTGATAGAGGTGGGCAATCGGCGATATCAGTTGGAGCAAGACGCCAAAAATCGCGAGCAGCAACGGGACGTGCGAGGCCAACAGGCGCTTGGGCATGAGGGCTACCCCATCAGAATGGCGGTGGTGGGTGACACCTCGCATCATCTGAAAATCCTTTGTGGAGACCCCTTGCGTAAGCTGGGGGAGGAAACAAAGTCGGCTCTCCAAGAGCCGAGAAGCGTCAAGCGGTTTGTAAACCTCTGGGACTGACGATCAGTCCCGTCGACCGCGCCACCAGCGCGACTTTTGATGCAGCAAACTGAGCCAGTCGTTTCCAGTTAGCGTCCGATACGGATATCCTTCCCTCTGTGTCGCCACTGACCCATCCGGTATACTCACGCCCGGCCTGGGTGGCCCGCACAAGGTCGCCCTTGCGCACGCCGTAGCGCGTGGTAGTGCCACCATAGGCGCGTCGCTTGCCGCCTTTGGCGGGCTGTAACAGGTGCAACTGCCGCCTGGAAATAGGCGCCCGGCGAATCACCACAAAAGGCGATGGGGTGACCCTGACGGAACCTTTCCAGCCCATACCGCTAGCGTGTGGCGCGTAGCGGATAAACGTCGTACAGGCGAGCGCGATGCCGTCGACTGCATGTGTCGCCGGGGTCTGCCTCGATTTGTCTGCCTTGTCTTTTGGCAGACCGAGATGCTTGCGCATAGTGGAGGTTTCCCAGCCTTCTTGGGTACTCAGGATCGCGAGTTTGGCTAGCCATCCCTGCATGATTTCTTGCCCTACCATCACCGCGCTAAAGGCATTGGTACGGCCTTTGCGCGGCTTGTATTTGACGACCTCGTAGACGATCTCAGTCACCGGGAAGACCTGGCAAAGTTCCGTTGCCACACGCAGTTCGAGCTGACGATTGGCCCGAATGGACGGGGCGAATTTGCCTTGACGCCGATTGTCAAAGCGCTTTTGCCGGTGCGCCCGCAGCTTGAATGGCTGGGTCCGGTCGATGCGCCGGGAGCGTCGAGTGCGTCGCATGACGGCCCGCTGCTCCATGTTTTTGCGCACGTGTTTGAACGGCA
>Ga0214472_10003230_pt1 | contig 17292 bp, 16 predicted proteins | sample RVTome_6_FD_207662 | JGI IMG/M metagenome (GOLD analysis project Ga0214472, IMG submission 207662) | Soil microbial communities from uranium-contaminated site in the Upper Colorado River Basin, Wyoming, United States - RVT140D175 | ecosystem: Environmental > Terrestrial > Soil > Contaminated >... | reverse complement strand
TACGATACGCGTGGTGGAGACGTTCAAGGGACCCGAAGGCGAGTCCGCCACCGTGGAGATTCCGAACCGCTTCTGGGCCGCCTGCCGGCTGGAGCTCCCGTCCGTCGGCGCGAGCGTGCTGGTCGCAATGCATGCGGGCGGCGATGTGCAGCTCGTGCCGCTGACTCCTGATTACGCCACGCAGCTCAGGGCGCTCAGAGTCAGGTAGGGAAAATGTTGATCTGACCCCAATTATTGGGCCCCCAATTATTGGGCGACGACCAGGCTGGCGAGGCGCTGGGGGTCGGCGAGCAGCTCGGCGCTCGCGCCGTAGTGCGCGACGCGGCCGCGGTTGAGGACCATTGCGCTCTGCGTGACGCCGAGGGCCACCTTGGCGTGCTGCTCGACCAGGATGATGGCGAGCGAGTCCTCGTCGATCAGCTTCCTGAGCGATTTCAGCAGGGCTTCGACGATGATCGGCGCCAGGCCCTCGAGCGGCTCGTCGAGCAGCAGGAGCGACGGGTTGCCCATCAGGGCGCGCCCGATGGCGAGCATCTGCTGCTCGCCGCCCGAGAGCTGGTTGCCCATGGCGCCGCGGCGCTCGGCGAGGCGCGGGAAGAGATCGTAGACGCGCTCCGCGCTCCAGCGCCCGGCACGGGCGGCGACCGCGAGGTTCTCGTGCACGCTGAGCGAGGGAAAGATGAGCCGCTCCTGGGGCACGTACCCGATGCCGAGCCGGGAGCGCTCGTAGACAGGGAGCCTCGAGATTTCTTTATTCTGAAATCTTATGTTTCCCGAATGGAACGTGGTGTGGCCCATGATGGTGGCAAGCAGCGTGCTCTTGCCGACGCCGTTTCGCCCGAGCACCGCCAGGGCGCCGTCCTCGGGGAGCGAGAGATCGAGGTCCTCGAGCACCACCGTGGCGCCGTACCCGGAGCGGATCTTGCGGATCGCGAGGAGCTCAGCCATGCTGCTGCTCGCCCAGATAGACCTCGTGCACGCGCCGGTCGCGCGCGACCTCCTCGGGCGTGCCCTCGAGCAGCACCTGGCCCTGCACCAGCACGGTGATGCGCCGCGCGAAGCGGAACACCAGGTCCATGTCGTGCTCGATGATCAGGATCGCGATCCCGGCAGGCAGCTTCTCCAGCGTGCCCAGGATCTTCTCGGTCTCCGCCGAGGGCACGCCGGCGGCCGGCTCGTCGAGCAGCAGCACCTTCGGCCTGAGCCCGAGCGCGATCGCGATCTCGACCAGCCGCTGCTTGCCGTAGGGCAGGTCGCCGACGCGCGCCAGGGCGTCGTCGGCGAGGCCGACGCTGGCCAGAAGCTCTCTCGATTCTTCGATCAAGTCCTTGTAACGGCTTGCAGGCTTCCACATCCCATGCGCGGCACCCCGGCGCTCCGCGACGGCGAGCGCGACGTTGTCGAGCACCGGAAGGCTGCGGAACAGCGACGTGATCTGGAAGGTGCGACCGAGGCCTTTCTTCACGCGCGCCGATTGCGAGGCGCGCGTCACGTCCTCTTCCGCGAGCAGGATGCGGCCGGAGGAGGGCGCGACCGCCCCCATCAGCATGTTGACGAAGGTGGTCTTGCCGGCGCCGTTGGGCCCGATCAGCGCGTGGCGCGCCCCCGCCTCGAGGCGAAAGTCGATGGCGTCGGCGACGGTCAGCGCGCCGAAGCTCTTGCAGAGCTTTTCGGTCTGAAGAACGAAAGGCATTTGTCCGTGATACCGAGGATCCCGCCCGGCGCGAACAGCACCACGACGATCAGCAGGGCGCCGATGCCGAAGTACCAGTATTCGGGGAATTGCTTGGCGAGCCAGTCCTGCGCCACCAGGTAGACCGCCGGGCCGATGAAGGCGCCGTAGATGCGCCCCACGCCGCCCAGGATCAGCATCACCAGCAGCTCGCCGGAAATCTCGAAGCCGAGCACGTTCAGGCCGACGAACTGGTTCACCTGGGTGAGCAGCGCGCCGGCGACGCCGGCCATCGTGCCGGAGATGGTGTAGACCAGCACCAGGCGCCAGTACACCGGGGCGCCGATGGCATGCATGCGCGCGGTGTTCTCGCGGATGCCGGTGAGCATGGCGCCGTAGGGCGAATAGACGATGCGCCGCACCACGAACCAGGCGACGAACAGCATCGCGAGGCAGTAGAGGAAGGCGGTTCGCCCCCAGAGGTCGAAGCGGAACAGGCCGAGGATCGGGTTCACCTGCACGCCGGAGAGGCCGTCGGCGCCGCCGGTGACCGAGCTCATCTTGTTCGCCACCTCGAGCAGGATCGCGGTGATGGCGAGCGTCAGCATGAGCAGCGTCAGCGCCTTGGTGCGCAGGATCACCGCGCCGGTGGCGAGGCCGAGCAGCGCTCCCGCGGCGGCCGCCGCGACGAGCTGCAAGTGCGGGTCGTTCACCCCGAGCTTGGCGCTCAGTATCCCGGCGGTATAGGCGCCCAGCCCGAAGAACGCGCTGTGCCCCAGCGTGATGATGCCGCCGTAGCCGAGGATCAGATCGAGCGACAGCGCGAACAGGATGAAGATCAGGATGCGGGCCCCGAGCGCCAGGTACTCGGGCAGCAGGAAGAAGGCGGCGAGCGCGATGATCCACGGCAGCCACTCGGCCCGGCGGATGCGCGGATCGGCGACGTAGCCGCTCACGCGCGCACGCCGAACAGGCCCAGCGGCCGCCACAGCAGGATGCCGATGGTCGTCGCGTAGACCAGGAACGCCCCGAGCTCGGGGACCCAGTACTTGCAGGCGGTGTCCGCGATGCCGATCAGCAGCGCCGCGACGAACGGGCCGCGCAGGCTGCCCAGGCCGCCGACCGCGACCACGATCAGGAAGTACACCAGGTGCTCCAGCGGGTAGCCCCAGTGCACCGGCAGGATGTCGGCGCCGAGCGCCCCGCCCAGGCCGGCAAGACCGCTGCCCAGGGCGAAGGTCAGCATGAACAGGCGCCTGGTGTTGATGCCGACCGACTGCGCCATGCCGCGATGGTCCACCGCGGCGCGCACCATCGCTCCCCAGCGCGTGCGCTCGACGCCGAACCACAGCAGGAAGATGAGGACCGCGCTGAAGGCGATCAGGAACACCCGGTAGGCCGGAAAGTCGCGCCCCAGGATGTGCACCTGGCCGGTGAGGTAGCCGGGCAGGAACACCGGCGCGGTGAGCGTGCCGTACACCAGGCGCGCGAGCGCGATCGAGACGAAGATCAGCCCGATGGTGAACAGCACCTGCGCCAGCTCGCCGGCCGAGTAGAGCCGGGAGTAGAGAAGGCGCTCCAGGACTACGCTTGCTATTGCTACTAGAAAAAAAGCCAAAACCAACGCAAGCGGAAACGGCACGCCGAAGCGCTCCATCGAGTACGACAGGATGAAGCCGCCCGCCATGGCGAACACGCCGTGGGCGAGGTTGATGAAGCCCATCAGGCCCATCGTCACCGACAGGCCCACGGCGATCACGTACAGGATCATGCCGTAAGCGACGCCGTGGAAGGCGACGCTTACGACCGACGAGAGTAGCTCCTGCAGGGTCTTCTTACTTCTTCTTCTGCAGCTCTTTCCAGGGGTCCTTCACCGCCGCCGCGAGCATCTCGAGCTCGACGTTGGCGAGCTGCCCGTTCACCCTGCGCACTTCGCGCAGGTACTCGGGCTGGATGATGTCGCGCGTCTCGGGATCGATCGAGATCGGGCCGCGCGGGCTGTCGGCGAACTTCCAGCGCTTGAAGATCTCCATCGTGCGGTCGGGATCGAGCCTGCCTTTCTGCTGCTTGATCGCCTCGAAGATCAGCGCGGTGCCGTCCCAGGAGCCCACGGAAAGGAAGTTGGGCGTCTCGTTGGCGCCGTACTCCTTCTTCCAGGCGGCGATGAACGCCTTGTTCGCCGGCCGGTCGCCCGCCGCCGACCAGTGGAACACGGTGGTGGCGCCGAGCGCCACGTCGCCCATGTTGGGCAGCTCCTCCTCGGTGGTGATGTCGCCCGGCCCGATCAGCCGGATGCCGGCCTTGTCGAGGCCCAGGTCGGAGAAATTCTTCATCACCGCGGTGGCGGTCTTGCCCGCCGGGATGAACACCATCAGCGCGTCGGGCCTGGCGTCCTTGACGCGCTGCAGGTAGGCCGCGAAGTCGGGGTTCTGCAGCGGCACGCGCACGCTCGCGACCACCTTGCCGCCGCCTTCGGTGAACGAGCGCGAGAACGCCTGCTCGGCGTCGTGCCCGGGGCCGAAGTCGCTCACCAGCGTGTAGGCGGTCTTGAACTTCTTGGAGGCCCACTGGCCGAGCGGGTAGCTCGACTGCCACAGGGTGAAGGAGGTGCGCACGATATAGGGCGAGCGCGTGCTGATCACCGAGGTGCCGGCGTTCATGATCACGAACGGCACCTTGGCCTCGGTGGCGAGCGGCGCGATGGCGAGCGCGTTCGGCGTGAAGATCACGCCGGCGAGCAAATCGACCCGCTCGCGCACGATCAGCTCCTGGGCGAGCTGCTTCGCCTTGTCGGGGTTGGGGCCGGTGTCGTCGCGCGTGATCAGCTCGATCTTGACCCCCGGCGGCAGCTCGTGCTGGTGCTGCTTGATGTACAGGCGCACCGCGCGCTCCATGTAGGGCCCGAGGTTGCCGTTGAGGCCCGAATAGCTGGTGATGAAGCCGATCTTGACGGTTTGCGCCGCAGCGCCGGAGGCCGCGAACGCGAACCCTACAAGAATCAAACCTTTGAGCAGTCTCATGTCCCCTCCTGAGGAACGGGAATTCTAAACCCGGGACGTCCTTGACCCGCGAAAAAAATGCGGGGTACACTGACTAAAACCGAGGAGGACGATTGGGCTGGCACGAAGTCCCGGGCGCGGACGCGCTCGGCGAAGACGAGGCGATGGGCGTCATGCTGGGCGAGCGCCCGGTCGCGCTGTGCCGCAGCGGCGGCGCCTTTTATGCGCTGCACAACGTGTGCACCCACCAGTTCGCGCTGCTCTCCGAGGGCTATGTCGAGGACGGCTGCCTCGAGTGCCCGCTGCACCAGGGGCGCTTCGACTTGAAAACCGGGGCCCCGCGGGGCGCCCCGGTCACCGAGCCGGTGCGCGTCTATCCGGTGAAGGCCGAGGGCGGGAAGGTGTACGTTGACCTCGGCGACTGAACGGGTGGTGATCGTGGGAGCGGGGCAGGCGGGCGGCCGCGCCGCCGAGGCGCTGCGCGCCGCCGGATTCGCGGGCGAGGTGGTGCTGCTCGGCGAGGAGCGCCACGAGCCTTACGAGCGCCCGCGGCTGTCGAAGAGCGTGCTCGCCGGCGAGGAGCCGGCGGCGGCGGCTTCGATCCATCCGCGCGAATGGTATGCGGCGCACGGCGTCGCGCTGCGCACCCGCACGCGGGTCGAGGCGATCGCCCCGAAGAGCCGGACGGTAATCACCGACGACGGCCAGCGCCACGAGTATTCGAAGCTCCTGCTGTGCACCGGCAGCCGCGTGCGACCCCTCGCCGGCGCGCCCGAGGCCCTGCCGGGGGTGCACTACCTTCGCACGCTGGAGGAATCCCAGCGCCTTGCCGCGGATCTGGTGCCGGGCCGCCGCCTGGTGGTGATCGGCGGCGGCTTCATCGGCCTGGAGGTCGCCTCCAGCGCGCTCAAGCGCGGCCTCGCGGTGACGGTGGTCGAGCGCCAGCAGGCGCTGCTCGACCGCGTGCTGCCCGGCGCGATCGCCGCGCATATCGCCGCGCTGCACGCCTCGCACGGCGTGGCGCTGCGCCTCGGCGTTCCCGTGGCCCGGATTCAAGGTAATGGGATGGTCAAAAGCGTGCAGCTCGCCGACGGCACCGAGCTTCCCGCCGACGTAGTGGTGATAGGCGTAGGCATCATCCCCAACACCGAGCTCGCGGAGGCCGCCGGCGCGGCCTCGAGCGACGGCCTGGTGGTGGACGAGTACTGCCGCACCACGCTCGAGAACGTGTACGCCGCGGGCGACGTCACCAACCACTACAACCCGGTCCTCGAGCGCCGCGTACGCCTGGAATCGTGGCAGAACGCGCAGAACCAGGCGATCGCCGCGGCGCGCAACATCGCCGGCAAGCTGCAGCCCTACGCCGAAGTGCCCTGGTTCTGGTCGGACCAGCTCGGCAGCAACATCCAGATGGCGGGCGTGGCCGAGCCCGCGATGGAGATCGTCTGGCGCGACAAGCGCGTCGCGTTCGGCCTGGTCCAGGGGCGCCTGCGCCTGGCGGTGGCATTCAACCTGGGAGCCGAGATCCGCTTCGCGCGGCGCCTGATCGAGTCGCGCGCGCAGCTCCCCACCGATCGCCTGGCCGATCCGGCGATCAAGCTCAAGGACCTTCTCACGGAGGCGACATGTTCAGCGTCAACACCGTAATCCACCAGCCCGGGACCTTCGCGAAGGAGCAGCCCGGCGAATCCTTCGACTACAAGTGGCCGGAAGAGGGGCTGCAGGCCATCCCGGACTGGATCTATACCAGCCCCGAGATCTACCAGCGCGAGATCAAGCGCATCTTCCACGGGCCGACGTGGAACTTCGTGGCCCTGGAGGCCGAGATCCCCGGCCCGGGCGACTTCAAGCGCTCCTACGTCGGCCCGACGCCGGTGGTGGTGGCGCGCGACACCGACGGCAGCGTGCACGTGTTCGAGAACCGCTGCGCGCACCGCGGCGCGGAGTTCTGCCGCGCGCAGCGCGGCAACGCCAAGGAATTCGTCTGCCCCTACCACCAGTGGTCCTACGACCTGAAAGGCAACCTCCAGGGCGTGCCGTTCAAGCGCGGCGTGAAGGGCGAGGGCGGCGGCATGCCCAAGGACTTCAGGAACGAGGACCACGGCCTGATGAAGCTCAACGTGACCCGGCTGCACGGCGTGGTGTTCGCCTCGTTCTCGAAGGCGGTGGAGCCGATCGAGCGCTACCTCGGGCCCGAGATTCTCAAGGACTTCGAGGTGGTGTTCAAGGGGCGCAAGGTCAAGCTGCTCGGCTACTACCGCAACGAGCTGCCGGGCAACTGGAAGCTCTACCACGAGAACCTGAAGGACCCCTACCACGCCACGCTGCTGCACTCGTTCCTGGTCACCTTCGGCCTGATGGTCGCGGGCAGCAAGAACGGCATGATCGCCGATGCGAGCGGCCGCCACGGCACGCTCGCCTCCGCCAAGCCCGAGAACGTCGCCGCGGCGGTGGGCGAGGTGAAGGGCGAGATGCGCTCCTACCGCGAGGACTTCAAGCTCGCCGACGGACGCTTCCTCGAGTACGTGCGCGAGTTCGACTCGCCGTGGTCGGTCACCATGCAGACCATCTGGCCGAACCTGATCGTGCAGCGCGAGCTGAACACGCTCGGCATCCGCCACATCGTGCCGAACGGCCCGCACAGCCAGATCATGCTGTGGACCATGTTCGGCTACGAGAGCGACGACGAGGAGATGACGCGCCACCGCCTGCGCCAGGGCAACCTGATGGGCCCGTCGGGCTTCCTCGGCCTGGAGGACAACGAGGCGATCAAGTTCGTGCAGGAGGGCTTGCGCCGCTCGCCTACCGAGAAGGGCATCGTCAAGCTCGGCGGCACCACCCAGGGCTCGACCAGCGCGGTGATCGACGAGGCGGCGATCCGCGGCATGTACGCGCACTACCGCCAGGCGATGGGGCTCTAGATGTATCCCGGCTACGACATGACTCCCCCGGATCCGCGGGAGACGCGCGAGCTGCGCATGGAGATCGAGGAGTTCCACGCCGACTACTGCTGGACGCTCGACTGCGGCGACGTCGAGCGCTGGCCGGAGTATTTCACCGACGACGCGGTGTACCGCATCACCGCGCGCGAGAACGCCGACGCCGGCCTGCCGGTGGGGCTGGTGTACGCCGACTCCAGGGCGATGATCCGCGACCGCGCCTTCGCCATCAAGCATACGCAGATGTACGCGCCGCGCAGCATGCAGCACTTCGTCACCAACGTGCGGGTGCTCCAGGCGAAGGGCGCCGCGATCAGGTCGCAGTCCAACTACCTGCTGCTGCAGACGCTGGTCGACGGGCCCACCACGATCCACCAGGCGGGGCGCTACTACGACACCTTCGTGCGCGCAGGCGGCAGGCTCCTCCTCAAGGAGCGCCAGTGCGTGTACGACACGGTGCTCATCGCCAACGACCTGGTGCTGCCGGTCTAGTCGATGCGCAGCGCGCCGCGGCCGTACTCGTTGTTCGCCTCGATCAGGCGCGTGAGCGTCGCCATGAACACGTCGCGCTCCTTCTGGGAGAGCGGCGCGCACATCCGGTCCTGCGCGCGCTGCATGCCGGAGAACATGGCGGCGGTGAGCGAGCGCCCGCGCCGCGTGATGCGCGCGAGCCTCGCGCGCCGGTCGCGCGGATTGGGCTTGCGCGCCACCAGGCCGCGCGCCTCCAGCCGCGACAGCACTTCGGCGGCGGTGGTGCGGTCCAGGCCCAGCTCCTCGGCGAGCGAGCCCTGGTCGAGCTCGCCGCGGAACGCGAGCGCGGTGAGCAGGCCGTACTGCACCGGCGTGAGCCGGAACGCCTTGCATTCCTCGAGGAACAGCGCGCAATGGATCTGATGCAGGCGCCGGATCAGGTAGCCGGGACGCGACCAGAGCGGCAGGCGGGGTTCCCGCACAGAGGATTTCATGGCGCGCGAGTCTAACGCATCGGCGTTTCCCACCGCCGCGTCCATCGCGCGCAAGGTGCGGGCGGGGCGGGTTTCCGCCGTGAAAGTCGTGGAAGACTGCCTGGACCGCATTCAAAGACTGCAGCCGAAACTGAACGCCTTCGTGACCGTGTGCGCCGACGAGGCGCGCGCGCAGGCGGCGGAGATCGACCGTGCCCGCGCCGCGGGCGAGAAGCTCGGGCCGCTCGCCGGCGTGCCGGTATCGGTGAAGGACATCCTGAACACGAAGGGCGTGCGCACCGCGTGGGGCTCGCGCCTGATGGAGAGCAACGTTCCCGCCGAGGACGCGGTCGCGGTGAAGCGGCTCAAGGTCGCCGGCGCCGTGATCATCGGCAAGACGAGCACGCCGGAATTCGCCTACAAGCTGCTCACCGACTCGCCGCTCTCGGGCGTGACGCGAAACCCGTGGAACGCCGGGCTCACCCCCGGCGGCTCCTCGGGCGGCTCGGCGGCGGCGGTCGCCGCCGGCATGGGACCGCTTTCGCTCGCCACCGACGCCGGCGCCTCGACGCGGCTTCCGGCGGCCTGCTGCGGCATCCTCGGCCTGAAGCCCACCCTCGGGCGCGTGCCGCACAACCAGGTGCCCGACGGCTTCAACAACTTCATCCACCTCGGCCTGATGGCGCGCACCGTCGAGGACTGCAAGCTGATGCTGGAGGCGATCGCCGGCCCGCACCCCAGCGACCCGTTTTCTCTTGTGAAAGCCGAGGAGAAATTTTCATCTGGAAAGAAGAGAACCATGAAGATCGAGTGGCGAGCGTTGCTCGGCAACACGCTGCTCGACGACGAAGTTCGCGAGCAGTGCGAGGCCGCGCTCGCCGCCATGGATTGCGAAGTGAAAACCATCGACGAGCCGTTCGAGAACGCAGAAGCGCCGTGGCGCGTGCTGCAGCAGTCGAACTGGGCGGCGCGCTATTTCGCAAGACTCGCCGAGGTCGAGTCGAAGATCGAGCCGGGCTTCGCCGAGGGCATCCGCGCCGGCGGGGCGTACACCGGCCAGCAGCTGCTGGCGGCGACCGTCAAGCGCACCGAGCTCTTCCGCAAGGTCCAGGCGTGGTTCGAGCGCTGCGATCTCGTCGCCACGCCGACCCTCAGCCGGCCGGCGCTTTCCGCCGCGCACCGCGTCGACGAGCCGATCACGGTCAACGGCCAGCCCGCGGGCGACATGCGCGTCGCCTGGGCGCCGTATCTCAATGTCTTCAATCTCACCGGCCATCCCGCGCTCAGCGTGCCCGCCGGCTTCACGCGCGAGGGCCTCCCGGTTGGGCTGCAGCTCGTGGCGCGCTGGCACGCGGAAGCCGATCTGTTCGCGGTTGCCGGGATTCTCGAGAAAGCCCGGCCCTGGGCGACGCGGGTGCCGAAGGAGGCGGCCTGAAGCATCTCCTTAACCTGGCAAGAGGGGTCGACGCGTTGAGCGCGGCGGCCGCCTGGCTTGCGACCTGGTGCGTGCTCGCCGCCTGCCTGGTGAGCGCGGGCAACGCCATCGTGCGCTACTCGCTCGACATGGGTTCGAACGCCTGGCTCGAGACGCAGTGGTACCTGTTCGCGGTCATCGTGCTGTTCGGCGCTTCGAAGACGCTGCGGCTGAACGGGCACGTGCGCGTCGACCTGCTCTACGGGCTGCTCACGCCGCGCGGGCAGGTGTGGCTCGACCTCGTCTGCCTGGCGCTGTTCCTGCTGCCCGCGAGCGTGCTGCTCGCCGGCATGTCCTGGACCGTGTTCGCCGAGTCCTGGCGCATCGGCGAGGTGTCGTCGAACGCCGGGGGGCTGGTGCGCTGGCCGGTGAAGCTGGTGCTGCCGCTCGGCTTCGGGCTGCTCGCGCTGCAGGGACTCGCCGAGATGGCGCGCCGCGTCGCGATGCTCTCGGGCGCAATCCCGCTTTCCGTGCAGTATGAGCGACCGCCGCAATAGGCCCGGCGATGGCGGAGAACATGGCACCCGTGATGTTCGCCGGCCTGGTCGCGTTCCTGCTGGTCGGCTTCCCGGTCGCCTTCTCGCTCGCGGCGCTGGGGCTTTTCTTCGGCTTCGTGTCGATCCAGCTCGGGCTGTTCGGGCCGGAGTATCTGTCCAACCTGCCGCTGCGCGTGTTCGGCATCGTGTCGAACGACCTGCTGCTCGCGATCCCGTTCTTCACCTTCATGGGCACGATCCTCGAGCGCTCGCGCCTCGCGGAGGACCTGCTGGAAGCCACCGGGCAGCTCTTCGGCGGCGTGCCGGGCGGGCTCGCCTACGCGGTGATCGTGGTGGGGGCGATCTTCGGCGCGATCTCCGGCACCATCGCGGCCTCGGTGATCGCGCTGGGCATGATCGCGCTGCCGGCGATGATGCGCTACGGCTACCACATGAAGACCGCGACCGGCGCGATCGCGGCGACCGGCACCATCACCCAGGTGATCCCGCCTTCGCTCACGCTGCTCGTGCTTGCCGACCAGATCGGCAGGCCGGTGGGCGACATGTATGCCGGGGCGATCGGTCCCTCGGCGGCGCAGGTGCTGATCTTCCTCGCCTACATCCTGGTGCTGTCGTGGCTGCGGCCGCACTGGGTGCCGCCGCTGCCGCCGGAGGCGCGCACGCTCTCCGGCTGGGCGCTGTGGCGGCGCGTGATCGCCGGCGTGGCGCCGGCCATGGGGCTGATCTTCCTGGTGCTGGGCACCATCTTCCTCGGCCTTGCCACCGCCACCGAGGCGGGCGCCATGGGCGCGGTGGGCGCGATGGTGCTCGCCGGGGCGCGCGGGCGCCTCACGCGGCGCCTGGTGTGGCAGGGCATGGAGACCACCATGCGCCTCGCCTCGATGGTGATCTTCATCCTGATCGGCGCCACCGTGTTCTCGCTGGTGTTCCAGGGCGTCGACGGCCCCGGCTGGGTCGAGCACATGCTCGGGGACCTGCCCGGCGGCCAGACCGGCTTTCTCGCCGCCGTGATGCTGTTCGTGTTCGTGCTGGCGTTCTTTCTGGACTTCTTCGAGATCGCCTTCATCGTGGTGCCGCTGCTCGCGCCGGTGGCGATCAAGCTCGGCATCGACCCGATCTGGTTCGGGGTGCTGCTGTGCGTGACGCTGCAGACCTCGTTCATGCATCCGCCGTTCGGCTTCGCGCTGTTCTACCTGCGCGGCATCGCGCCGAAGGAGGTGCGCAGCAGCGAGATCTACTGGGGCGCGGTGCCGTGGGTCGGGCTGCAGCTCCTGGTAGTGGGGCTGGTAATCGCTTTCCCGCAGCTCGTGACCTGGTTTCTCGACGCCGCGCCCGAGATCGACATGGACAAGGCGGGCCAGGACGTGCTGCAGCAGATCGAGCGGGCATTGCAACCCAGATAGTCCAACTTCAACCGAGGAGGGAACCATGAAAAGACGCGATTTCCTGACCAAAGCAGGCGCCGGCGCGGCGCTCGGGGCGACGCTCGCGGGCAGCGCCGGAACCGCGGCTGCGCAGGCCCAGCCGGTGCGCTGGCGCATGGCGACGATGTGGCCCAAGAGCCTGGACGCGATGCACGGCTCGGCCGAGACCTTCGGCAGGCGGGTGGGCGAGATCACCGAGGGGCGCTTCAACATCAGCGTCACGGCCGCGGGCGAGATCGTGCCGCCGCCGCAGGTGTTCGACGCGGTGCAGAACGGCACCATCGAGTGCGGGCACGTGCTGAGCACGTTCTTCTTCGGCAAGAACCCGGCGATCGGCTTCGACGCCGGAATGCCCTTCGGGCTCAACGCGCGCCAGCAGGCGGCGTGGATGTACCACGGCGGCGGCCTGCAGGCGCTGCGCGAGGTGTTCGGCAAGTTCGGCATCGTGCAGTTCCCGGTGGGCAACGTCGGCGTGCAGATGGGCGGCTGGTACCGCAAGGAGATCAACTCGGTGGCCGACCTGCAGGGCCTCAAGTTCCGCATCGGCGGCATCGGCGGCGCGATCCTGGCGAAGCTCGGCGCGGTGCCGCAGCAGATCCCGCCGGGCGAGATCTACACCTCGCTCGAGAAGGGACTGATCGACGGCGCCGAGTGGATCGGGCCGTACGACGACGAGAAGCTCGGCTTCCACAAGGTGGCGAAGTTCTACTACACGCCCGGCTGGTGGGAAGGCAGCGCGCAGGTCACGCTGCTCGTCAACCAGAAGGCCTGGGACGCGCTGCCGGCGCCCTACAAGTCCGCCGTGGAATGTGCCGCCGGGGAGCAGTACATGAGGATGATGGCCGAGTACGACGCGAAGCACCCCAACGCGCTCAAGCGCCTGGTCGCGGGCGGGGCGCAGCTGCGCCAGTTCCCGAAGCCGGTGCTCGACGCCTGCTACAAGGCGACGCAGCAGGTGCTGGGCGAGTTCGCCGCCAAGAGCCCGGAGTTCAAGAAGATCTACGAGCCGTGGCAGCGCTTCCGCGACGACCAGAACCTCTGGTTCCGGGTCGCCGAGCACGCGCTCGACAGCTATCGTTACAGCGTCAAATGAGCGCCGACGGCAAGCCGGGCCAGGGCGTCGGGGCGCGGGTCCCCCGCAAGGAGGACTCGCGCCACCTGCACGGGCGGGGCATGTTCGTCCCGGACATGATCCTGCCCGGGCAGCGCGAGGTCGCGTTCCTGCGCTCGCCGGTGGCGCACGCGCGCATCACCGCGGTGCGCAAGCCCGCCGGCTGGGAGGGGCGCGTGTTCGTGCGCGAGGACATGCCCGAGGTGCTGCCGATCGTCGCGCCCTCGACGCTGCCCACCTTCAAGCTCTCGGAGCAGCACCACCTCGCCTACCGCAAGGTGCGCTTCGTCGGCGAGCCGATCGCCTGCTGCGTCGGGCGCACGCGCGCCGAGGCCGAGGACCTCGCCGAGCAGGTCGAGGTCGATTTCGAGGAGCTGCCCGTGCTCATCGATGCCCTCAAGGCGAAGAACGAAAAGCAGGTCCGCATCCACGAGGAGTGGGACGACAACCTGTACCTGACGCTCTCGCTCGACAACGGCTTCGACGAGCAGGCGAAGAAAGCCGACGTGGTGGTGAAGCGCGAGATCCAGCTCTCGCGCCAGTCGATGAACCCGATGGAAGGCAAGGGCACGGCTGCGGTGTGGGACGACCGGGCGAACCAGCTCGTGCTCTACAGCTCGTCGCAGACGCCGCACCTGCTGCGCGTGGGCATCGCGCGCTTCCTGGGCCTCAACGAGGAAAAGGTGCGCGTGATCGCCCCCGACGTGGGCGGCGGCTTCGGCTACAAGTGCATCGTGTTCCCCGAGGACCTGTGCGTCGCCTGGCTCGCGCTCAGGTACCGCAGGCCCTTCCGCTACATCGAGGACCGGCGCGAGCACCTGGTGGCGGGCGCCAACTCGCGCCAGCACCACTACAACCTCACGGCCTACGCGAGCAAGGAAGGCCGGCTGCTCGCGCTGGACGCCGAGGTGACGATCGATGGTGGCGCCTATTCGAACTGGCCGTTCACCATCGGCCTGGAGCCGGGCCAGGCGACCGGCAACCTGCCGGGGCCCTACGACTTCCGCGGCTACCGGGTGAAGACTCATTGCGTGGCCACCAACAAGCCCGGCTTCCTGCCCTACCGCGGCGTGGCGCGCACCGGCGTGTGCTTCGCGATGGAGCTGATGATCGACGCCATCGCGCGCGCGGTGGACCGCGATCCCTACGAGGTGCGCCTCGCGAACCTGGTGCGTCCCGAGCAGATGCCCTACGACAACGTCGCGAAGAAGCACTATGACAGCGGCGACTACCCGCGGGCGCTGCGGATGGCGCGCGAGAAGCTCGACGTCGACAAGTGGCGCGAGCGCCAAAAGCGCGGTGAGCCTGACGGCCGGATCATCGGCATCGGCTTTGCAAGCTACTGCGAGCAGTCGGCGCACGGCACCAGCGTGTTCGCGGCCTGGGGCCTTCCCATGACGCCCGGCTACGACCAGGCGGCGGTGCGTCTCACCACGGGCGGCGGCCTGGAAGTGCGCATCGGCGTGCAGTCGCACGGGCAGGGCATGGAAACCACCATGGCGCAGCTCGCGCACCAGGTGCTCGGCATCGACGTCTCGCGCGTGCAGGTGGTGCACGGCGACACCGGCACCACGCCGTTCTCCACCGGCACCTACGCTTCGCGCTCGATGGTCATGTCGGGCGGCGCGGTGCTGAACGCCTGCAAGGAGCTGATCCCGCGCTTCGTCAGGATCGGCGCTCACCTGCTGAAGGCAGCGGAATCGGATTGCCGTTTCGAGAACGGCTCGGTCATCGGTCCCTCCGGGAGTGTCTCTCTGAAAGACATTGCAGAAGCCTGGTACATGCGCCCCGAGCGCCTTCCCGACAACGTCGACCGGCAAGGCCTCGAAGCCTCGCTCGCCTTCAAGCCCAAGCGCGATACCGGCGCCTTCAGCTACGCCTCGCATGCGGTGGCGGTCGCGGTCGACACCGACACCGGCCAGGTCGAGATCCTCGACTACGTGGTGGTCGAGGACTGCGGCACGCTCGTCAACCCGGCGATAGTGGAGGGCCAGGCGATCGGCGGCATCGCGCAAGGCATCGGCACGGCGATGTACGAGGAGCAGCAGTACGACGCGAACGGCCAGCCCAACGCCTCCACGCTCGCCGACTACCTGATCCCCGGTCCGACGGAAGTGCCGAACATCCGCATCTTCCACCTCGAGACGCCCTCGCCCTACACCGAGTTCGGCATCAAGGGCATGGGCGAGGGCGGGGCGATCGCACCGCCGGCGGTGATCTTCAATGCCGTGAACGACGCTCTCGATCCGCTGGGCGTGGAAGTGCGCGAGACGCCCCTGACCCCCGAGAAGCTTCTCGAGGCCATCGAAAGCGCGAGAGCCGTCCCCAAGCGGGAGGCCGCATGAAGGCCGCGGTATTCGACTACACGCGCCCGAAGGATCTCGGCGACGCCCTCAAGGCGCTCGCCTCGATGCCGGGCGAAGCGAAGCCCATCGCGGGCGGGCAGTCTTTGGGTCCCATGCTCAACCTGCGTCTTGCCCGGCCGAAGCTGCTGGTCGATGTCTCCAGGATTGAACAGCTAAAAGCCATTACTGATGAAAAAGACGCCTGGCGCATCGGCGCCTCGGTGACCCACGCACAGCTCGAAGACCGGCCGCTCGCGGGCTGCGAGCCTCTGGCCAAGGTGGCGCGCGTGGTCGCCTACCGCGCGGTGCGCAATCGCGGCACCGTGGGCGGCAGCCTCGCGCACGCCGATCCGGCGGCCGACTGGCCGCTCGTGCTTGCGACGCTCGATGCCGTGGTGCGCGTCGCCGGGCCATCGGGCACGCGCGAGGTCAAGGCCGACGCCTTCATGACGGCGGCCTTCACCACGTCGCTCGCCGACGACGAGATCGTGGAATCGGTGCGCGTGCCCAAGCTCGGCGCGGGGGCGCGCTGGGGCTACTACAAGTTCTGCCGCAAGACCGGCGAGTTCCCGGAAGCGGCCGCCGCGCTGCTGCTCGATCCCGAGCGCCGCGTGGCGCGCCTTTTCGCCGGCGCGCTCGACCGCGCGCCGCAGCCGCTCGAGGCCGTGGCGCGCGCCGTGGCCCAGGAAGGCACGGCGAGCGCCGACATGATCTTCGCAGCGCTTGCCCGCGTCGCGCCGGGCCTCGGCCCCGCGGCGCGCAAGCTGCGCGCCACCGCGGTACAACGCGCGATCCTCCAGTCATGAAGACCATCGAGCTGAACGTGAACGGCGAGCGGGTGCAGGCGCTGGTGGAGCCGCGCACCCATCTCGCCGACTTCCTGCGCGACCAGCAGCGCCTCACCGGCACCCACCTCGGCTGCGAGCACGGGGTGTGCGGCGCCTGCACGGTGCTGATCGACGGCCAGCCGGCGCGCTCCTGCATCACCTATGCCGTGCAGTGCGAGGGCGCCGAAGTGCGCACCGTCGAGGGCTTCGAGGACGACGCGCTCATGAAGGAGCTGCGCGCCGCGTTCTCGCGCGAGTACGCGCTGCAGTGCGGCTTCTGCACTCCCGGCATGCTGATCGCCGCGCGCGACCTGGTGCTGCGCCTGCCGCACGCCGACGAGCGCCGCATCCGCGAGGAGATGTCGGGCAACCTGTGCCGCTGCACCGGCTACGTCGGCATCGTGCGCGCCATTTCGTCCGTGGTGCAGGCGCGCCGCGCTTCCAATGAAGCACCCGTCGCGGAAGCGCCGAAAGCGCAGAAGGACGTGCGATTTACTCCTTCGCAACCCCTCCCGCAGGAAAAATCGCAAACTGCGCCGGTTACGGCAGGCACGCGCATCGAGGACGAGGTGACGGTCAAGCACCCCGTCGAAGTCGTGTGGGCGGCGTTCGCCGACATGCCCGCCGTGGCGGCGTGCCTGCCGGGGGCGGAGATCACGGAAAGCGCGGGCGATGCGGTGAAGGGCCGCATCACGGTGAAATTCGGCCCGATGCGCGCCGCGTTCGCCGGCGGCGCCTCGCTCGAGCGCGACGCGGCCGCGAAGCGCGGCGTGATCCGCGGCGCCGGCCAGGACTCGCTTTCGTCCTCGCGCGCCCGCGGCGACATCGCCTACCGGCTCTCGGACGCCGGCGGCGGCGCAACGCGCATCGCGATCAGCATCGACTACAGCCTGCAGGGGCCGCTCGCGCAGTTCTCGCGCGGCGGCCTGGTGAGGGAATTCGTCGGCCGCATGGTGGCCGAGTTCGGCGCCAACCTCGACCGGCGCCTCGCCGGCGGCGGGCGGCCGGCGGCGCCCGCGAAGCAGCTCGACGCGGGCGGCGTGTTCTGGAAGTGGCTGTG
>Ga0214472_10003229_pt1 | contig 17293 bp, 19 predicted proteins | sample RVTome_6_FD_207662 | JGI IMG/M metagenome (GOLD analysis project Ga0214472, IMG submission 207662) | Soil microbial communities from uranium-contaminated site in the Upper Colorado River Basin, Wyoming, United States - RVT140D175 | ecosystem: Environmental > Terrestrial > Soil > Contaminated >... | reverse complement strand
CGCCGGCTGCAATTGGCCGGCCGAATATCCGTCAATGCCTACTGAACCTTGATCTCCACGTCGACCCCCGCAGGCAGGTCGAGCTTCATCAGCGCGTCGACCGTCTTGTCGGTGGGATCGATGATGTCCATCAACCGCAGATGCGTGCGGATCTCGAGCTGGTCGCGCGAGGCCTTGTCGATGTGCGGCGAGCGCAGCAGGTCGAAGCGCTGCTTGCGCGTGGGCAGCGGCACCGGCCCGCGTACCACGGCGCCGGTTCGCTTGGCCGTATCGACGATCTCGAGCGCCGACTGATCGATCAGCCGGTAGTCGAACGCCTTCAGGCGAATACGAATGCGTTGATTCTGCATTTTCCTTACTCGAGGATCTTCGCCACGACGCCGGCGCCCACCGTCTTGCCGCCCTCGCGGATGGCAAAGCGCAGCCCCTGCTCCATCGCGATGGGCGTGATCAGGGTCACCACCATCTTCACGTTGTCCCCGGGCATCACCATCTCGGTGCCCTTGGGAAGCTCCACCGCCCCGGTGACATCCGTGGTGCGGAAGTAAAACTGCGGCCGGTAGTTGTTGAAAAACGGGGTATGGCGTCCACCTTCCTCTTTGCTCAAGACATAGACTTCGCATTCGAACTTCTTGTGCGGCGTGATCGAGCCGGGCTTCGCCAGCACCTGGCCGCGCTCGACCTCCTCGCGCTTGGTGCCCCTGAGCAGGATGCCGACGTTGTCCCCGGCCTGGCCCTCGTCCAGGAGCTTGCGGAACATCTCCACGCCGGTGCACACCGTCTTTTGCGTCGGCCGGATGCCCACGATCTCGATCTCGTCGCCCACCTTGACCACGCCGCGCTCCACCCGCCCGGTGACCACCGTGCCGCGCCCCGAGATCGAAAACACGTCCTCCACCGGCATCAGGAAGGGCTTGTCGATCTCCCTTTTCGGCGTCGGAATGTACGCATCGAGCGCCTCGGCAAGCTTCATGATCGACTTCACCCCCAGCTCCGAGTCCTCCCCCTCCAGCGCCTTGAGCGCCGAGCCGATCACGACCGGGGTCTTGTCCCCGGGAAAGTCGTACTTGGAGAGCAGCTCGCGCACCTCCACCTCCACCAGCTCCAGCAGCTCCTTGTCGTCGACCATGTCGGCCTTGTTCAGGTACACCACGATGTAGGGCACCCCCACCTGGCGCGCCAGCAGAATATGCTCGCGCGTCTGCGGCATCGGCCCGTCGGCCGCACTCACCACCAGAATCGCCCCGTCCATCTGCGCCGCGCCCGTGATCATGTTCTTGATGTAGTCCGCGTGCCCCGGGCAGTCGACGTGCGCGTAGTGGCGCTTCTCGGTCTGGTACTCCACGTGCGCCGTGTTGATCGTGATGCCGCGCGCCTTTTCCTCCGGCGCCGCGTCGATCTGGTCGTAGTTCTTCGCCTCACCCCCGTACTTCTTCGCCAGGATGTGCGTCATCGCCGCCGTCAGCGTCGTCTTGCCGTGGTCCACGTGTCCGATCGTGCCCACGTTCACGTGCGGCTTGGTGCGCTCGAATTTGCCTTTCGCCATAGCTTGCGCTCCTACTTCTTATCCTTGTCTTTATTGATGATGGCATCCGCCACGTTCTTCGGCGCCTCGGTATAGTGTTTGAATTCCATCGTGTACGTGGCGCGCCCCTGCGTAAGCGAGCGCAGCGTGGTCGAGTAGCCGAACATCTCGTTAAGCGGCACTTCCGCCTTGATCGCCTTGCTGCCGGGGAGATCATCCATGCCCAGGATGACGCCGCGTCGCGCCGACAGGTCGCCTATCACATCGCCCATCCTTTCCTCCGCGGTCTCGACCTCGACCGCCATGATCGGCTCCAGCAGCACGGGGTTGGCGGCACGCATGCCGTCCTTGAAAGCGAAAATCGCCGCCATCTTGAACGCATTCTCGTTCGAGTCGACCTCGTGGTACGAGCCGTCGGTGAGGGTGACCTTGATGTCGACCACCGGGTAGCCGGCCAGCACGCCTTCCTGAAGCGCCTCGTCGACGCCTTTTTTCACCGCCGGAATGAATTCCTTCGGCACCCGTCCGCCCTTGATCCCGTCGACGAATTCGTAGCCCTTGCCGTGCTGCGGCTCGAGCTTGAGCCAGACGTGGCCGTACTGGCCGCGGCCGCCGGACTGTTTGACGAACTTGCCCTCGGATTCGAGCGATTTCTTGAAGGTCTCGCGGTAGGCAACCTGCGGCTTGCCGACCGAGGCCTCGACGCCGAATTCGCGCTTCATGCGGTCGACGATGATCTCGAGATGGAGCTCACCCATGCCGGAGATGATGGTCTGGCCGGATTCCTCGTCGGTCCGCACGCGGAACGAAGGATCTTCCTGCGCCAGACGACTCAGCGCCACGCCCATCTTCTCCTGGTCGATCTTGGTCTTGGGCTCGACCGCCTGCGAGATCACCGGCTCGGGGAATTCCATGCGCTCGAGCGTGATGGACTTCTTCACGTCGCAGATGGTCTCGCCGGTGATGACGTCCTTCAGTCCGACGACCGCGGCGATATCGCCGGCGCGCACTTCCTTGATCTCCTTGCGCTCGTTGGCGTGCATCTGCAGGAGGCGCCCGATGCGCTCTTTCTTGCCGCGCATCGACGTGAGGACCGTGTCGCCCGAGCTCAGCACTCCCGAGTAGACGCGGATGAACGACAACTGGCCGACGAAGGGGTCGGTCATGATCTTGAAGGCGAGCGCGGCGAAAGGCTCGTCGTCGCCGGGCTTGCGGACTTCCGGCTCGCCCTTTTCGTTCTCCCCCTTGACCGGCGGGATGTCGATGGGCGACGGCAGGTAGTCGATCACCGCATCCAGCATCGCCTGCACGCCCTTGTTCTTGAACGCCGAGCCGCACAGCATCGGCACGATCTCGTTGTTGATGGTACGGATGCGCAGGCCCTTTTTCACCTCGTCGACCGACAGTTCGTTCGACTCGAGGTATTTGTTCATCAGCTCTTCGTTGGCCTCGGCGGCGGCCTCCACCATCCGGTCGCGCCACTCCCGCGCCTCGGCGGCGAGCTCGGCGGGAATCGCCTTTCTCTCGAACTTCATGCCCTGCGAAGCCTCGTCCCAGTAGATCGCCTGCATGGTCACGAGGTCGATCACGCCCTCGAACTTGTCTTCCGCGCCGAGGGGAATCTGGATCGGCACCGGATTGCCCTTCAACCGGTCGCGGATGTGGGCGTAGGACTTGAAGAAGGTGGCGCCAACGCGGTCCATCTTGTTGATGAACGCGAGCCGCGGCACGCGGTATTTGTTCGCCTGGCGCCACACCGTCTCGGACTGCGGCTGCACGCCGGCGACTGCGTCGTACACCATGCAGGCGCCGTCGAGCACGCGCAGGCTGCGCTCGACCTCGATCGTGAAGTCGACGTGGCCGGGCGTGTCGATGATGTTGATGTGGTGCTCAGGATAGGAGAGGTCCATCCCCTTCCAGAAGCAGGTCGTGGCCGCCGACGTGATGGTGATGCCGCGCTCCTGCTCCTGCTCCATCCAGTCCATGGTCGCGGCACCGTCGTGCACCTCGCCGATCTTGTGGTTTACCCCGGTATAGAACAGGATGCGCTCGGTGGTCGTTGTCTTGCCGGCGTCGATGTGCGCGGAGATCCCGATGTTCCTGTACCGCTCGATTGGGGTTTTGCGTGCCACAGCCATTCCTTAGAACCTGTAGTGGGAAAAGGCCTTGTTCGCTTCAGCCATGCGATGGACCTCTTCCCGCTTCTTCATCGCACCGCCGCGGCCCTCGGCCGCTTCCTGCAGCTCGCCCGCGAGCCGCACCATCATCGACTTCTCGCCGCGCTTTTGCGCCGCCTCGCGGAGCCAGCGCATGGCGAGCGCGATGCGGCGCACCGGCCGCACCTCGACGGGCACCTGATAGTTCGCGCCGCCCACCCGGCGGCTTTTCACCTCGACCACCGGCTTGACGTTCTGCACCGCCTGGGTAAACACCTCGATCGGGTCCTTGCCCGACTTCGACTTGATCGTGTCCAGCGCGCCGTAGATGATGCGCTCGGCCACCGACTTCTTGCCGCGCGTCATCAGCACGTTGACGAACTTGGCGACATCGACGTTGCCGAACTTGGGATCCGGAAGGATCTGGCGCTTGGGGACCTCTCTGCGACGCGGCATCCGATGCTTCCCTGGTTTAGGCGGACTTCGGCGCCTTCGCGCCGTACTTCGAACGGGCCTGCTTGCGGTCCTTGACCCCCTGGGTGTCGAGCGATCCGCGCACGATGTGATAGCGCACGCCGGGCAGGTCCTTCACGCGCCCGCCGCGGATCAGCACCACCGAGTGCTCCTGCAGGTTGTGCCCCTCGCCGCCGATATAGCCGATCACCTCGAACCCGTTGGTGAGGCGCACTTTCGCCACCTTGCGCAAGGCCGAGTTCGGCTTCTTGGGCGTGGTCGTATAGACCCGGGTGCACACCCCGCGCTTCTGGGGCGAGCCGGCGAGCGCCGGGACCTTCGACTTGGGCCGCTTGGCGACGCGCCCATCACGCACTAACTGATTGACGGTTGGCATGTTTTTGCGATTCCAGAAACAAACCGGGCGGCCACGCTTGCTTCTCCGTAGCCGCCCCGGGGCTTGAAAAAGAGGCCGGATTATAAAGAGGAAAGTGGGTCAGCGCAAGAAATCTGCGGGTTCCGGAATGAAGCCGAAGCGGGCCGCGACCTCGCCGCGCCCGATTGCCTCGAAGGACTCCGCCCGGTCTGCCACCCGGTGCAGGTCGCGGTCATCCAGCAGCGCGACCCCGCGGCTGCCTTCGACCAGCACGGAGCCTTCCTCGTCGCGCAGCATCCGGTGCGCGACGAAAGCATGCCCACAGTGGTCGATCAGGGCCTCGCCCTCGTAGCGAACCACCAGCGGCGTGTAGGCGAGCGTGACATAGACGCGCTGCGGTCCATTCTGGAAGAACCACCGCCCCTCGGCATCGGCCTGGTAGTTGCGCCCGATGAACTCGCGCAACGCCGCGTTGCCGATGCGCTCGCCCTTGATTCTCCAGTTTCCGCGCCGGTCGAGCGCCAGCCAGCCGTGCACGGCCGGCACGGCCGGCCACTTCGACATGCTGCGCGCTACGGCTTCGTCCATCGAGGCTAGAATCTTCCGCGGGAGGAATGATGAGCGCAAGCGAGCAGTACCTGTCGAAGCCCTGGCTCAGGCACTACCAGAAGGGCGTGCGGCCGACCGTCGAGATCCCGCTCAAGACTGTCACGCAGGCGTTCGACGAGGCCACCGACCGGGACCCCAGGCGAACCGCGGTGGCCTTCTACGGACGCAGCATCAGTTATGCCGAGCTTCGCGAAGCCACCGACCGCCTGGCCTGCGCCCTCGAGCGCCTCGGCGTCAGGAAAGGGGACCGAGTCGCACTCTATCTTCTCAACAGCCCGCAGTTCATCATCGCCTATTTCGCCGCCCTGAAGTGCGGCGCCGCCGTGACGCCGATCAGCCCGGTCTATACCAGCCACGAGGTGCGCTACCAGCTCGAGGACAGCGGCGCTCGCGCCATCATCTGCCAGGACATCCTCTACGAGAAAGTGGCGAAATCGGGCGCCCAGCTCGATCTTGCGGTCGTGACGAATGTCAGCGAGTACCTGCCCATGCTGAAGCGTCTGTTCGCAGGCAGAGTGCAGATCCCGGGCAAGGTGCACTGGCTGCAGGATCTGCTCAAGGCGCATCCCCCGCAGGCGCCCGCGGTGGCGATCGATCCGAGGACCGACCTCGCGGCGCTTCCGTACACCGGGGGCACGACCGGGCACCCGAAAGGCGTGATGCTCACCCATTACAACCTGGTCGCCGCCCAGACCATCGCCCGGGAGGGATTCCCGGGCCTGCATCAGGGCAAGGAGGTCGTGCTCGCGTTCCTGCCCTTCTTCCACATCTACGGGCAGGTGGTCATCATGCTGAATCACCTCTGCCAGGGGAACCTGCTGGTGCTGTTCACCAGTCCCGACACCGAGGCGATCCTGGAGGCGATGGAGCGCTACCAGGCGACGGTGTTCTACGGCGTGCCGACGCTGTACGAGTACCTGAAGGACCATAAGGACACCAACAAGGCGAACTGGCGCCGCCTGCGACTCGTGCTTTCCGGCGCCGACACGCTGCACGTATCGACCATGCAGGACTGGGCGCGTCGCACCGGCTCGAACATCGTCGAAGGCTACGGCATGTCCGAAACCGCGGGCGCGAGCCACGTCAATCCTCTCGACCGCGTCAAGCCCGGCTCGTTCGGCTGCCCGATCCCGAACCTGCAGGCCGCGGTCATCAACCCGGAAACGCTGGAGTTCGTCGCTGCGGGCGAAACGGGAGAGCTGGTCCTTTCCGGCCCCAACGTGATGCTCGGCTATTGGAAGCGACCGGAAGAGACGGCGCGCGCGTTCCTCGAGGCCGCGGGAGTGCGCTGGATGCGCACCGGTGACATCGTGCGGATGGACGAGGAGGGTTACTTCCATTTCCACGACCGCTCCAAGGACCTGATCAAGTTCAAGGGCCTGTCGATCTTCGCGAAGGACATCGAAGACGTGCTCTACGCGCACCCTCAGGTAAAGGCGGCGGGGGTGATCGGTGTGGCCGACCCCGCGGTAGGCCAGCGCATCAAGGCCATCGTCGTGCTCCAGGGGGACGCGCGCGGCAAGGTGAGCGAGGACGAGATCAAGGCCTACTGCCGGCAGCAGCTCGCCGAGTACAAGGTGCCGCACATCGTGGAATTCCGCGGCGAGCTGCCCAAGACCGACGTCGGCAAGGTCTCGCGCCGCGAGCTGAGGGAGGAAGCGAGCGCCTAGGCCGCGGTCGCCGTAATCGAGTCGATGGGACAGGGCTCGAACACCCCGAACCCCTGCGCGTACCCGACCCCGAGCGCCCTCAACCGCACCAGGATGTCCTGGTCTTCCACGCATTCGGCGACCACGCCCAGGCCGACCCCATCGGCCACTCGCAGGATGGCGTTCATCTTGGTGCTCGCCACACTGCTCGTCAGAAGATTGCGGATGACGCTGCCGTCGACCTTGACGAAGTCGACGCGCAGCCGCTTCAGCGGCGCGAGCGACACCGTCTTGCGGCAGAACCCGTCGATCAGCAGCCCGCCGCCCATAGCCTTGATTGCGGTCGCGAAGCGCACCGCGGCGTCCAGGCGGAACTGAAGGTCGCTCTCGTCGATCTCGAACAGCAGCGCGCTCGTGGGCACCCCGCAGCGCATCAGCTCGTCGCCGACGAAGCGCGGAAACTCCGGGTCTTCGAGAGACTGGCCGGAAAGATTCACGGTGAAACGCGGGATCCGCGGCGCGTGCGCGAGGCGCTTCACGACGTTGCGCACGACCCAGCGGTCAAGCTGCGGCATCATGCGGTAATGCTCGAACACCGGCAGAAACTCCCCGGGCGGCAGCAAGGCCCTCTCCTCTTCGCGCAGCCTCACCAGCACCTCCGCCATCGGGTAGCGGTCTGCGCCCCGGAGCGCGAGGATCGGCTGGCAGTACAGCGTGAACTCGTCGTTCTCGAGCGCATGCCGGAGGCGCGCCAGCGGATCCTCCCAGCCGGCAAGCCGGGGCTCCATGCGTTCGAGAAATTTCTCGTCCACGGGGTATTCTAGCGGGCATGTCGCAGCCGTTCTTCCGGGTCGAGCAGCTCACCAAGCGCTTCGGCGGGCTCATTGCCGTGAACCAGGTGAGCTTCGAGATGCGCCGTGACGAGATCGTCGGGCTGATCGGCCCGAACGGCGCCGGGAAAACCACGCTGCTTCGCCTGATCACCAAGATCCTGCGTCCCGACGCGGGCCGCATCGCCTTCAACGGCGAGGACATCACCGGGCTGCGCCCCTGGGAGGTCGTCGGGCGCGGCATCGCGGGCACGTTCCAGAACATGCGGCCGTTCCGCCACCTGCCGATCATCGCCAACGTGATGGTGCCGCTGGTCGCACCGCGGGGTCGGCGGCACGGCGAATGGGTCAAGCGCATCGAGGCGAAGGCCATGGACGCGCTCGAGTTCGTCGGCATCTCCGACATGGCGCTCGAGGCGGCCTCCGCGCTCTCGCAGGGCGACTTGAAGCGCCTCGAAGTCGCGCGCGCGATCGCCACCGAGCCCGAGCTGCTGCTGCTCGACGAGCCGCTCGGCGGCCTGAATCCCGCCGAGTCCGAGCTGCTGGCGAAGTCGATCCGGCGCCTGCATAAGGGCGGGCGCTTCGGCCGGCTGCACTCCGAAGGGCCGGCGGTGCTCATGATCGAGCACAAGCTGAAAGAGCTGATGTCGATCGTGGACCGGGTGATCGTGGTCGACTACGGCGAGATCATCGCCGACGGAACCCCGGCCGAGGTGGTCAAGAACCCGAAAGTCATCGAAGCCTACCTGGGAAGCGAGCATGCCGCTGCTTGAGGTGAAGGACCTCAGCGTGCGCTACGACAAGGCGCAGATCCTGAACGGAGTCTCGCTCGCCGTGAGCGAGAGCGAGTTCGTCGGGCTCGTCGGCCCGAACGGCGCCGGCAAGTCGACGCTGCTGCGCGCGGTCTCGGGCCTGGTGCGCTTCGAAGAGCGCATGAAGCGCGGCACCGCCGGCGACATCGTCCTGGAAGGCGAGGTGCGCTTCGCGGGCGAGCGCATCGACGCCCTGCCGGCGCACGAGATCCGCATGCGCGGGCTGGTGCACTGTCCCGAGCGGCGCCGGCCCTTTCGCGAGCTGACGGTGCTCGAAAATCTGCTCGCGGGCGCCTTCCTGTCGAAGAGCGAGTCTCAGACCCGGCAGCGCCTGGAGCGCTGCTTTTCGCTGTTTCCGCGGCTCGCCGAGCGCCGCGGCCAGATCGCGGGCACGCTCTCCGGTGGCGAACAGCAGATGCTCGCGACCGCGCGGGCGCTGATGTTCGAGGCCAAGCTGCTGGCGATCGACGAGCCCTCGCTCGGCCTGGCGCCGAAGATCCGCGAAGAGCTGTTCGCAGCCATCGGCCGCATCCACGCCGACGGCGTCCCGGTTCTGCTGGTCGAGCAGGAAGTCGGCCAGGTGTTCCGCATGGCCGACCGCAATTACGTGCTCTCGCAGGGACGCATCATCGCCGAGGGCAGCGCGCAGTCACTGATGGCCGACGAGACGCTGCGCGCGGGCTACCTCGGCCTGTAGCGGGGCGCCGCACAGGCGGCACAGGCGCTTCCAGGCGCCGTTTCTCTGCTTGCAGCGCGGGCACTGCGTCTCGATCCTGTCGCGCACCCAGGGCGCGAGGCCGCGCGGCATGAACAGAAGCACCAGCAGCACGATGACCGCGAAGGCGAGCAGGCGCAGCTCGCCCACGGCGCGGAAGCTGCCCAGCCACTCGGTCAGCGGGTAGAGCAGGAACACCGCGGCCACCGGCCCGTAGATCGTGGCGCCGCCGCCGAAGATGCCCCAGATCACGACCTGGAACGACAGCGCCACCTCCAGCGACGAGGGCCCGGCGATGCGGATGTAATGCGCAAGCAGCGCCCCGGCGAACCCGGCCGCCGCCGCGGACACGGCGAACACCGCGAGCTTGTAGCGCGGCGTGTTGATGCCGGAGGCGCGCGCCGCGACCTCGTCGTCCCGGATCGCGTGCAGCACGATGCCGAACCGGGAGTCGGCGAGCTTCCGGAGCGCGAACACGATCGCGAGCATCGAGACCGCGGCGATGTAGTAATTCGCCGTCGGCGTGAGCGCAAGCCGGCGCAGCCCCGAGATGCCGAGCTCGCCGCCCGAGAAACCGGGGAACGCGAACAGCAGGCCGAGCGCGATCAGCGGAAAGGCGAGCGTGGCGAGCGACAGGTACGATCCGCGCAGCCTCAGGCACAGATAGCCGACGAAGACGCCGACCAGCGTCGCCACGGCAGCGCCCGCCCAGATCGTGGCCCAGGGCGACAGGCCCAGCCTGAGCGATAGCAGCGCCGAGGCGTAGGCGCCGGCGCCGAAGAAAAGCGCGTGCCCGAAGTTCACCTGCCCGGTGTAGCCGGCAAGCAGGTCCCAGCTCGCGGCGAAGATCGCGAACACGCAGGTCATGGTGAGAATGCGCAGCACATAGGCGTCGCCGTAGACCGCGGGCAGCGCGAGCAGCGCGACGACCCAGGCGAGCACCAGCGTGCGCGAAGGCAGGACGAAAACCTCGTTCTTCAGCTCGGCCCAGCCGCGCCGCAGCAGGTACATCAGCGCTCCTCCTCGAACGCCACGCCGAACAGTCCCTCGGGCCGGGCGAGCAGCACTGCCACCATGATGAGAAGGGCCACCGCGCCCTTGAGGTAGGCGCCCGCGGGCAGGGCGAACACCGTGATCGCCTCCACATAGCCGATGATCAGCGCGCCGATCAGGCTTCCCTTGAGGCTGCCGAGCCCGCCGAGCACCACGATCGCGAGCATGGTGACGAGCGGCGCGAGCCACATGAACGGATCGACGACGAATACCGGGGCGACCACGACGCCGGCCACGGCCGCCAGCGCGACCGAGATCGCGACCGTCGCCATCGCGACGCGGTTGACGTTCATGCCCATGAGGTTCGCCACCTCGAGGTCGTTCGCCGTGGCACGGATCGCGAGTCCCAGGCGGGTGCGGTAGAGAACGAACCAGACCAGAGTAAGCGCCGCGGCGGCGACCACCAGGATGAGCAGCCTCTGGTACGGGATGCTCACGCCCAGGATGCGCACCATCCCCTCCAGCGTCGATGGAATCCCGAGGTAGTGCCCGCCGAAGGTCAGCAGCATCAGCTCCTGGAAAATGAGCGCCAGGGCGATGGTCGCGATCAGCACGGCGGCCTCGTGCTCGCGCACCGGCTCGATCACCAGCCGGTAGCAGACCACCGAGACCAGCGTCACCGCCCCCACCGCGATCACTGCCGAGAGCACGAACCCGAGATTCGCCTTCACCAGCAGGGCGTAGAAGCAGTAGGCAGCCAGCATGTAGAACGCCGTATGCGCGATGTTGACGATGCGCGCCACACCGAAGATCAAGGAAAAGCCGATCGCCAGCAGCGCGTAGACGCCGCCGTTGACCAGCCCCGTGACGAGGATGTCTTGAAGCAAGGGCGCGCTAGCGCGCCGGCATCTTGAACGACTGCATGCCCGGCACCTGCGGAGGCCAGAACGGCACCTTCTTGCCGTCCTGCCATTGCACAGCGATGCCGGTCGACTTTCCCAGACCCCAGACCGGGTCGTGGCGCTTGTCGAACTCGATCACGCCGGCCGCGCCGACGAAGCTGAGCTTCTCGAGCACCGGCACCAGCTTGTCCGCGTCGGTGGTCCCCGCCTGCTCGATCGCCGTCTTGAGAAGCTGGATGGCATCGTGGGTGCCGGCGTTATAGGTCGGCGCCTTGCCGAAGCGCTCCTTGAACGCGCGCACGAACTCGAGGGTCTTCGGCGTCATCTGCACTTCGGCGTAGGTGTCGAGAGTCGAGACGTAATTCGCCTTGCCCGCGGCCGCCTGCCAGAACTCGTCCTTCTGCGCCTCGACGTTGATGCCGAAGGCGATCGCCTTCATGTTGCGCTCGCCCATCTGGCGGCCGACGACGATGCCGACCGGGCCCGAGAGCAGCGTGAAGACGATGTCGGCCCCGGCGCGGTCGATCGCGGCGAGCTCTGCGGTGACGTCGGTCGCGACGGCGGAAGGCTGCCACAGCCCCACGACCTCCATCTTCATCGCCGGCAGGTTCTTCTGCGAGGCGGCGACGATGCCCTCGACCCACACCGCCTTCTCGGCGAGGATCGCAACTTTCGGCGAGGGCTTGCCGAGCTGCTTGCGAATCTGGTCGGCCACCGTCGCGAGCACGGCGAAGGTGGTGCGCACGAGGTCCACGTCTTTCGGCGGCGTAACGCGAAACCAGTACTTGTAGCGATCGTAATTCTGCTCGACGTTGATGCCAAGCTTGGAATGCGCTGCACCCGCGCCGAGGAAGATCTTCTTGTAGTCCATCGCCACTTCCTGCATGGCGAGCACCGCCTCGGAGCGGAAGCCGCCGATCAGGAAGTCGGCCTTGTCGCGCGTCACCACGCGCTCCACGGTATTGGTGGCATCGGACACGGACTGCATCTCGTTGGTATCGCCGCGCACGAGCTCGATCATCATCTTGCGGCCGCCGACGTCGATGCCGCCCGCCTTGTTGATCTGGTCGCGCGCCATTTCTGCGCCGGCCCAGTGGTTCTCGCCCTGGACGAAGGCCATCGGGCCGAGGATCGCGATCTTGATGGTTTGCGCATGCGCTCCGGCGGCGAGGAGCGTGCCGGCGAGCGCGACGACGATGGAACGCAGCATTGACTCCTCCTTTGCACTACACTGTATGTTGTTGTAACGGTTGATGTTGCCAGCAAATTCCCCGCCCGTCTAGGATGCCGCCAGCCGCGGCCGCTCGAAGCCCGTGACCGCCAGAATCGACCTGAACCACAAGATCCACGTCCTCACCAAGAAGGAGGAGCTCGACAGCGTCCGCGTTCCGGGCAAGGTCGTCGTGGTGCTGGACATCCTGTTCGCGACCACGACCATGGTGACCGCGCTGGCGCACGGCGCCTTCGAAGTGGTCCCGGTGCTCGACGAGGCCGCGGCCCGGGCGCACGCGAAGCGCCTGCGCGGGGGCTCGTTCGTGCTCGCGGGGGAGCTCAACGCCGAGACCCTGCCCGGCTTCGCCCACCCGGCGCCGCTGTCCCTTCTCGACCACGGCGTCGAAGGCAAGACGCTGGTGTACTCGACGACCAACGGGACCGTGGCGATGACCCAGGCCGCCGCAGCCGACCGCGTGTACTGCGGCGCCCTGCTCAACGCGCAGGCGCTGGTCGATCACATCGCCGAGCGCCACTCGCGCGAGACGGTGCTCATCGTGTGCTCGGGTTCGGGCAACAACTTCAACTTCGAGGACTTCTACGGCGCCGGCTGCTTCGTCGAGCGCTTCGCGCAGCGCCTGGGGGTCGCGGCCGACCTGTCGGATGCGGCGAAGGCGGCGCAAACGCTCTATCGCCATGCGCGCGCACCCCAAGCGCTGCTCGAGTGCCGGGTCGGCAGAATGATGGTCTCGCGCGGGCTCGCCCGCGAAGTCGAGTTCGCCTGCCGTCTGGACGCCTTTCCGGTGGTGCCGGCGCTGGAGCAGGGGCGGATTCGGCTCCTCGGCTGACGCCGTGCGGATCGAAGGCCTGGGCGGCAATTTCGGCGTCTATTGCCGGGTAGCGCGCGAGGGATGGCTGCGCCGGGGAGAGCCGGTCACGCCCGCTTGAGCTCGGCGCTCACGGCGAGGTGGTCGGAGAGCATCGACCAGGGCTTGCCGCGGTGCACCTCGGAGGCGGTGACGGTGAAGCCTCTCACGTAGATCCGATCGAGGCGCAGCAACGGCAGCATGCTCGGGTAGGTGCGCGCGGCGCGACCGAAGCGCGCCACGGAGACTTCGGTCATGCCCAGGCGCCGCTCCAGGATCGAGGAGGCGCGATGGCGCCAGTCGTTGAAGTCGCCGGCGACGATCATCGGCAGATCCCTCGAGGCGAGCTCCTCGAGCCGCCCCGAGATCGCCTCGAGCTGTCGGCTGCGCCCGCGCTCGTGCAGCGAGAGGTGCACGCACACGAGATGCAGGTTGCGCCGCCAGCCCGGCACCGCCACCACGCAATGCAGCAGGCCGCGGCGCTCGAAGCGGTGATTGGAGACGTCTTCGTTCTCGAACGAGACGAGCCGGAAGCGCGACAGGATCGCGTTGCCGTGGTGCCCGTGGTCGTAGACCGCGTTGCAGCCGTAGACGTGCTGCCAGCGGTCGCCGGCGAGGAACTCGTGCTGCGGCTCCATCGGGCAGGCGGCATAGCGCAGCGCGAAGCGCTGGTTGAGCCCCTGAACTTCCTGCAGGAACACGAGATCCGGATCGAGGCCGCTCAGCCCTTCGCGCAGCTCGTGAATCACCACGCGGCGCTTGAAGTGCGACAGGCCCTTGTGGATATTGAGCGTGACCACGCGCAGCCGGTCGGTCATCGGCGCGCTTCCTCGAGGTCGAGCTCGAAGCGCCGCTCGACCAGGTCGGCGTCATCGAAGTGCCGGCGGCCGACGAACGCCGTGGCGTGGCGGCCCCACTGCCGCATGGCGCCGGCCGAAGCGATGCCCGCCGGCCAGAACAGGAGGCGCTCGGCGCGCCCGGTGCCGGGAATCCGTCCGTCGGGTCCGAAGGCGCTGCGCCTGCCTCCCGCCATGTCCGGCATCGAGCGCAGCTCGTCGTAGCCGTAAAAGGCGTAGCGCACCAGGCTGTCGGTGCCGCGCACCAGCGCCACGCGCTCGATGTAATGCGTTGCCGAGGCGATGCTCACGACCGGGCGCTCGCCCTCCTCGACGCGCGGCAGCGTCTGCGGCACGAAAGCCCATTCCTCGAGCGGATCGGGCGCCGGCCGCGGCCGCGCGCGCGGCGTGGGAAAGAACTGGTGAAAGCAGCCGCAGGGGTGTATCGCGTCGTAGAGCAGCGGCGCGCCGTCCGGCGCGAGCGTGACCCTCCACACCAGGGCGTCGAGGCGGCCGGCGAGCAGGTCGACATCCCCCCGCGGCGGGCGCTGCGAGAACCAGAGCGTGTAGACGATCTGCAGCAGTACCTCTTCGCCGTAACGGGCGTATGCGCTGTGCACGTAGACGGCGGGCTCGCCCCCGTCCGGCTCGGGAACCGCGGCGCCCCGGCGCCAGCGCAGCCGGCCGAAGCGATCGTAGTCGGCCGCCACCGCGATGTCGAAGCTCGGCGCATAGGTCGCGGCGAGCAGACCCAGCTCGCGCTCCGACACCCTCGGCTGCCCGAGCGCGTCGAAACGCGCGCGGGACAGCACGCCGGCGACGGCCGCGCGCGGCAGGGTCGCAGAAGGCGGCGGCGCATAGCGCACGCGGCTCGCGCCCGGCGGCGTGGCCGGCCCGCGCTCGAACGCGGCGAGCGTGCGTTCCTGCCAGCGCCTGACGCCCGCGGCGAACGCGAGACGCGTGAGGGGGTACAGTCCGACCGCGCGCAGCCAGGTGGAGTAGTCGTCGGGCACCGTCGCGCGCCGTAGAAGCGCGGCGCGCGCCTCGGGCTTCGCCAGGTCGACGTCGCGCAGAATATGGCCGCAGTCGCGCGTGCGGCGCAGCAGATAGGTGCGGTTAAAGCCGGCATGCACGTCGGGCAGCGAGTCGAAGTTCTCGCGCGGCAGGTTGTCGATCTCGTGGCGGCGCGACTCGATGTCGAGCTCCAGCGCGCGCTCGGCAAAAGCGTGCAGCGCCGCTTCGCTCGACGCGGCGCGCGGCGCGAGGGAGGCGAGCGCCCGGTCCACCCGCAGGTAGGGGAATCCGCCGACGCGCGCGTGCTGCGCATCGCGCACGCCTGCCGCCCCGACTTTCGCATCCAGGGCGCGATACCACTGCGCGCAATCGCTCACGTGCGGCGAACGCGACTCGAGATGCGCGGCGAAATGCTCGCCGAGCGTTGCGCAGCCGGTCGCCGACAGCACGATCGCCAGAGAGGAAATGCACCGCCGCCGCACGAGTCTCAACTTATCACAGCGCGCTCGGCGAGCATGCGAATTGCGTCGCGGTTCGACCACGAGAAGCATTTCTGGGCCGCTTCCCGCCACGGCAGCCAGAGGAAGGCCACGTGCTCGTCGGGGGAGATCGCCACCGGAGACCGCTCCACCAGCTCCAGGCCGAAGACGTGCTCGGTGTTGCGCGTCACTCCGGGCGCGAAGCGGTGCCGCCAGTGGAGGTAGATTTCGAACGTGTTGGCGACGTTCCAGCGCTCGAGGCGGCCGCGCGCCGCGTCGATTCCGGTTTCCTCGTGCAGCTCCCTCGCCGCGGCCGCCTCGAGCGGCTCGTCGGCGCGCTCCAGCGAGCCGGTGACCGATTGCCAGAAGCCCGGGCGCTGCGCCCGCTCGAGAAGCAGCACCTCACGCGCGGCGCTGTAAACCACCACCAGCACCGAGACCGGGATCTTGTAGCTCACGCGCGCTCGCCCGGGTAGTCCGGCAGCGCAAGCCTGCGCTGGGGGTCGATGAACACGGCAAGGAAAATCTTGCCGCGCCCGGTCCAGTATTCCGCGGCCGAGGCGAGGATGTCGGCGAGCACCCCGAAATCGCTCCCGGGGCGGATGTTCTCGAAAAGCAGCACGGTGCCCTGCGCCTCGCGCCACGACAGATCGCACAGGCAGTCCTCGAGCGCGTCCCAGTTGCCGCCGAACCAGGCGGGAAACTCGAGCGCCCGGGCGATCTGCGACAGCAGCTCGCCCTTTTCCGTATCCGAAACCTTGATCGACACCACCTCGAGACCGCGAGCCCGCGCGGCATCGCACACGACCTCGGGGCGGTCGGTGCGATAGACGCCGTTTTGCGGCGCGGAAGTCATTCGCGGATCTTCCTAAACGACCGGTAGTGGTCCTCGGTGTAGTAGTACTCGCCGCCCCGCCCGGCCACGATGCGACGCGCGCCACGGTCCCGCGCGCCGGGAGTCCTGACCGTGTACTCGCGATAGTAGCCGCGCTCGCGCAGCGGAAGCAGTCGCTCGCGGTTGCCGAAAGTCCTGCCGTCCTGCCGGTAAGGAAACGGCCCCCCGGCCTGTATGAGCGCAAGGGTCTCGCGCGCCTCCGGGGGAAGGTCCCCGGCGGAAACTTCGGCAGGGGAGCCCAGAACCGTTGCACAGGCGAAAAACGCCAGCGCGACCAGCGTGCGCATCAGGCTTTCGGCTTCTCCCGAAGGCGGATGCCGAGCTCGCGCAGCTGCCTTTCGTCGACCGGTGCGGGCGCCTGCACGAGGAGGTCCTGGGCGCGCTGCGTCTTCGGAAACGCGATCACGTCGCGGATCGACTCGGCGCCGGCCATCAGGGCCACCAGACGGTCGAGGCCGAAAGCGATGCCCCCATGCGGCGGCGCGCCGTATTGCAGGTTGTCGAGCAGGAAGCCGAACTTGGCTCGCGCCTCCTCATTCGAGATGCCGAGCGCCTTGAACACCTCGGCCTGCACCTCGGCGCGATGGATGCGAACCGAGCCGCCGCCGAGCTCCCAGCCGTTCAGGACCATGTCGTAGCCCTTGGAGAGCGCGCGCCCCGGGTCGCTCAGGAGCAGGTCCTCGTGTCCGTCCTTGGGCGCCGTGAAAGGGTGGTGCATCGCCGACCAGCGCCCGGCTTCGTGGTCCCACTCGAACATCGGGAAGTCGAGCACCCACAGCGGACGCCAGCCCGGTTCGGCGAGGCCCTTGTCGTGGCCGAGCTTCACCCGCAGGGCGCCCAGGGCGCTATTGACCACCGCCGCACGGTCGGCGCCGAAAAAGATGACATCCCCGGGCCGGGCCCGTGTGCGGGAGACGATCTCGCTCAACACCCCCTCCGGCAGGAACTTCACGATCGGCGACTGCAGCGCG
>Ga0214472_10003228_pt1 | contig 17294 bp, 16 predicted proteins | sample RVTome_6_FD_207662 | JGI IMG/M metagenome (GOLD analysis project Ga0214472, IMG submission 207662) | Soil microbial communities from uranium-contaminated site in the Upper Colorado River Basin, Wyoming, United States - RVT140D175 | ecosystem: Environmental > Terrestrial > Soil > Contaminated >... | reverse complement strand
ATCCGTCGCTTTCAACACGGATTGATCAGACCTTCCCTAGCTGTAGGAGCGGCTTCCCGAGCCGCAATCCGGTCGCGCCGTGGAACGACGCTCCTACAACCTCCTCAAGCGGTCGCGCCGTGGAACGACGCTCCTACATCCCCGTCCCTCGTCCCTCGTCCCTTCACCCTAGTCCCGAGTCCCGAGTCCCGAGTCCCTCCAACAACGGGATCGCGGGTGCTACAGGACCGCTAGCCACCTGATTTGCCACGGGAAAGGCCCGTCGCTAGAATCCGCGCCCTTTCGCCCCCACCCTGCATGGAACCGGGGCGGGGATTCCGGGTAGATTGGAGCCGCCATGAACCTGACCATGCTCAAGTGCAAGCTGCATCGCGCCTGCGTGACCCACGCCGAAGTGGATTACGAGGGCTCCTGCGCCATCGACGGCGCATTGCTCGATCTGGCCGGCATCCTCGAGTACGAGCAGATCGACATCTACAACATCAGCAATGGCGAGCGCTTCACCACCTACGCCATCCGGGCCGAGGCGGGCAGCCGCATCATCTCCGTGAACGGCGCCGCCGCCCGCCGCGCCAGCCCCGGCGATCGGGTGATCATCTGCAGTTACGCCGGCATGAGCGCGGCCGAAGCGAAGGCCCATCAGCCGAAGCTCGTCTATCTCGACGAGCACAACCAAGTTACGCGGACGTCGACTTCGATCCCCGTCCAGGCCGCCTGAGGCGCGCCGCTGCTGCGTTGCGGCGCCGCCCTCGGGTTACACCCTAGCTTGTAGGAGCGGCTTCCCGAGCTGCGATCCGGTCGCGCCGTGGAACGGCGCTCCTACATCCAGGCACCGACCCCGAGCCGCGATCCGGTCGCGCCGTGGAACGGCGCTCCTACATCCAGGCACCGACCCCGAGCCGCGATCCGGTCGCGCCGTGGAACGGCGCTCCTTCATCAAATCCCACCATGCCCCGCCCGAGTCCCGAGTCCCGAGTCCCGAGTCTCTTCCATTAGACTCCGCCCATGGACATCCCGACCCAGCCGCTGACCACCAGCCGCGAATGGCAGGCGCTGGAGACCCACGCCCGCCAGTTCGACGACAGCCATCTGCGCGATATCGTCGCGGGTGACCCCGGTCGGGTGGAGCGCCTCGCGATCCACGCGGTCGGCCTGACCCTGGACCCCGCGCGCAACTGGATCACCGACCAGACCCTGGCGCTGCTGGCTCGCCTGGCCGAGGCGCGTGGACTCGAGTGGTGGCGCGATCGTCTGTTCGCTGGCGAGGCCGTGAACCACACCGAGCAACGTGCCGCCGGACACCCGGCGCTGCGCGCAGCGCCAGCCGGTCCCGCGCTGATCGCCGGTAGCGACGTCGCGCCGCAGGTGCGCGCCCAGCTCGAGCGGATGGCGGCGTTCACCGAGCGGTTGCACCGCGGGCAGCGGACCGGCGCCACCGGGCTGCCGATCCGCGACGTGGTCAACGTCGGCATCGGTGGCTCGCACCTCGGGCCGCAGCTCTGCTGCGAGGCCCTGTCGCGGGTCGGCGACATCCGCATCCACTTCCTGTCCAGCATGGACCCGGTGCAGTTCGATGACCTGGTGGCGGGGCTGGATCCCGCGACCACGCTGTTCATCATCGCTTCCAAGTCCTTCACCACCGAAGAGACCCTGAGCAATGCGCGGCTGGCGCAGGGCTGGCTGCGCGCGCAACTGGGCGACGGCAACGAGGCGCAGCACATGATCGCGGTCACCGCCGCCGGTGAGCGTGCAGCCGAGTTCGGCATCGCCACCGCCGACCGCTTCGAGATCTGGGATTGGGTCGGCGGGCGCTACTCGCTCTGGGGGGCGATCGGCCTACCGATCATGCTGCATGCGGGTGCTGCAGCGTTCGAAGAGATGCTGGCTGGCGCGCGCGCGATGGATCAGCACTTCATCGCTGCAGAGCCGGTGCGGAACATGCCGGTGATGCTCGGGCTGCTCGGCATCTGGTACCGCAACTTCCAGCACTGTCAGACCCACGCGGTGCTGCCCTACATGCACCGTCTGCGGCACCTGCCGGATTACCTGCAGCAGCTGGAGATGGAGAGCCTGGGCAAGAGCATCGACCGCGATGGTCAGCGGGTGACCTACGCCACCGGCGGGATCCTGTGGGGCAGCATGGGCAACGAAGCCCAGCACGCTTTCTTCCAGATGCTGCACCAGGGCACCACGGTGGTGCCGATGGACATCATCGTGCCGGCCGACACCGGTTCGGAGCACAAGGATGCGGAAGCCCGCCTGCAAGCGAACGCCGCGGCCCAGGGCGAGGCGCTGCTCAGGGGCAGCACCGACGACGATGTGATCGCGGAGCTGCGCGCGCAGGGCGCATCGCGTGAGGAGATGGCGCGGGTGCTCAGCTACAAACTGTCGGAGGGCGGACGCCCCTCGAACACCATCACGCTGGAGCGCTTGGAGCCGGCGACGCTGGGCGCGCTGCTGGCGCTCTACGAGCACAAGGTGTTCGTGCAGAGCGTGGTGTGGAACCTGAACCCATTCGATCAATGGGGTGTGGAGCTGGGCAAGCGCCTGGCGGAGCGCGCCCGCAGCGACTGATCGGCAGCGTTCCGTACCCCGGAAAAGAAGAGGCCCCGCGATGCGGGGCCTCTCCATCTCTAGCTGGGTGTCAGCTGTTGTTCACAGCTGACTGCAGCTCACCAGCGGCCACCGCCGCCGCCACCACCACCGCCGGTACGACGGGGCTTTTCCTGGGCCTCGTTGACCCGGAGGTTACGGCCCTGGAACTCCTGACCGTCCAGCTCCTTCATGGCCTTCTCGGCCGAGGAGTCATCCATCTCGACGAAACCGAAACCGCGGCTGCGGCCGGTCTCACGATCGGTGATGACGCGAGCGGAGGTCACTTCGCCGAACTGCGAGAACATCTCGGTCAGGTCAGCGTCAGCGGTGCTCCAGGACAGGTTACCTACGTACAACTTCTTCATCTCTGCGAATCTCCATTGCCCGATTCCGGGCGCTATATCATCGGATCGCCCCTGGACGCAGGAACGCCCTGCGCGGGGGCCTCAGGAAACGGGCTCGAGCTACGGGATCCAGAGAGATCTAGAAGACGTACGATCGGGACAGTTCCTAGGCGCGGCGGATTCTACCTACACCGTTCTGATAATGCGAGCGAGGTCAATGACTTCCCGGCCAAACCTAGCGCAGCCCCGTGGGCCGGGGGCTCCCGCCCTGGCCCCTCAGGATCCGCCCGGGGTACCACCGAGCTGCGCCATGGCCCAGGCGGCCGCTTCGCTGACCAGCGGCGAGGGGTCGCTGGCGGCCTCGGCGAGCAGCGGCAGGGCCGCCGGGTCGCGGCTGTTGCCCAAGGCGATCGCGAGGTTCGATCGCCACTTGAGGTAGCCCGGGCGGCGCATCGCGCTGCCCTCGGTGCGCGCCGACCAGGTCGCTTCATCCCAAGCGAAGAGGTCGATCAGCGTCGCCATGTCCAGGCCGTGGCGCGGCGCGAACGCGTCCTCCGCGCTGTGCTGCGCGAACTTGTTCCAGGGGCAATGGATCTGGCAATCGTCGCAGCCGAACACGCGGTTGCCGATCGCCTCGCGGAACTCCAGCGGGATGGGACCGTCGAGCTCGATGGTGAGGTAGCTGATGCAGCGGCGCGCATCGAGCTGGTAGGGCGCGGTGATGGCGCGCGTCGGGCAGACCTCGATGCAGCGGGTGCAGCTGCCGCAACGGTCCGCCACCGGCGCGTCCACCGGCAGCGGCAGGTCGGTGTAGAGCTCGCCGAGGAAGAACCAACCGCCGGCATCCTGGGTCAGCAGGTTGGTGTGTTTGCCGATCCAGCCCAGGCCGGCCTTCGCAGCGATCGGCTTCTCCATCACCGGTGCTGAATCCACGAAGGCGCGGTAGCCGAACGGTCCGACCTCGTCCTCGATCCGGGTGGCGAGCTGCTGCAGGCGGCGGCGGATCAGCTTGTGGTAATCGCGACCCAGCGCGTAGCGCGAGATGTAGGCCCGCTGCGGATCGTCGAGCGCGGCCTGCATCGCATCCTCGGGCTCGTGCCGATAGTCCATGCGTACGCTGATCACACGCAGGGTCCCGGGGACGAGTTCAGCCGGTCGTGTGCGCTTGCTGCCGTGGCGCGCCATGTAGGCCATCTCGCCGTGGCGACCGGCGGCCAACCACTCAGTCAGCCGCGCCTCAGCTTGGCTGAGGTCCACATCGGCGATCCCTACGGCATCGAAGCCGAGGTCCTTCGCATGCGCCTTCACCTTGGCCGCGAGAGCGGTGAGGTCATCGGGTTGCTCGGAGTTTCCGGTTGGCATGCGCGGAGGTTACAGCGGAGGACGCTCGCAGGCGCTAGAGCACCTGTTGGGATCCGCGGCGGAAGTAGGCTTTAAGGTGCAGCAGCGCGATCAGCGTGACGACCGATAACACGCCGCCGATGGCGATGAACACGCCAGCCCCCGGGTAGGACTGGACGGTGTCCCGGATCCGGGATGAGACCTCGTGCGGCAGCAGGATCATGGTCACCGCTGGGATCACCAGCAGTACCGGGAGCAGGAGCCCGTAGACCTGGGTCGCGTTGCGGACCGATGCGCTGAACAGCGAGACCAGCAAGGCGGTGCTGGACATCGCTGCTGGCATCAACACCGCGAGCATGGGCAGACCCCAGATCAGGTGCGCGGCCGGCAGCAGCAGTGCGCCGTCGGCGTGGACGATGTTCATCGCGATCAAGCCGAGGCCGATGGGGACCAGCGAGAGCCCCATGCACAGCATGATGCTCCCGGCGAGTTTGCCGGCGATGATCTCCATCTCGTCTATGGGTGATGCGAGTAAGGTCTCCAGGGTGTGGCGCTCGCGCTCGCCTGCGATGCCGTCCAGCGCACCGTGGACACCCAGCACCGCACCGATGATCGGGTACACGCAGAGCAGCGCCGCGCTCTCCACCCAGTACGGGCCAATCAGCAGCGGCCCTCCGATGCTGGCTCCGAGGAAGGTGAGTGAAGATGAGATGAGCGCTGCCCGGTTGCCGCCCGCGAACTGCTGAGCGTAGCCACCCATCTCCTTGCGCAGGATCGCGCGCACCATACGCCACCTCATGTTGGCGAACCTCGCGCAGCCGCGGCGTCACTGGCGATGCGGTCCAGGTACACCTCGGTGAGGCTGGCCCGGTGCCTGCGCACCTCGAGCAATCCCACGCCAGCATCCATCGCATGCGCGAGGATCGCGTTGATCGGGCCGTCGCTGGTCAGTTCGATGTTCAGCCCCAACTCCGTGCGCGTCACGCTGGCGACCCCGGAGACCGATGCCAGGGCGGTCTCGTAGCCATCCGGGACGGCGTCGCAGATCAGGTCCAGCGTGGGTCGGGACAGTTCGTCGGTGAGCGCCCCGATGGTGTCGCAAGCGACCAAGCTCCCGTGGTGGATGATCGCCGCGCGATGGCAGACGGACTCGACCTCGGCGAGGTTGTGCGTGGTCACCAGCAGGGTGGAACCGTCCTGATCCGTCATGCGGATCAACAGGCGGTACAGCTCGCGTGCAGCGATGGGGTCCAGGCCGTTGGTCGGCTCGTCCAGGATCAGCAACTCGGGCTCGTGCAGCAGCGCGCGTGCCAGGGTCAGCCGGCGCTTCTGCCCCAGGCTCAGGTGGCTGGCGCCGCGATCCTCCAGCCCCGCTAGCCCCAGGGTCTGGATCAGCTCGCTGGCGCGCGACCGGAAGCGCGCTTCGGTCATGCCGAAGAGGTCAGCATGGAAGCGCAGGTTCTCGATCACGCTGAGCGCCTCGTAGCTGCCCGCGCTCTCAAGCAGGGCGCCGCTGCGGCTGCGTACCTCGGCGCCCGCCGTGGTCGGATCTAGGCCGAGGACGCTGACGCTGCCGGCGCTGGGGCGGAGCAGCCCGAGCAGCAGGCGGATCGTGGTGGTCTTGCCAGCACCGTTGGGGCCGAGCAGGGCGAAGCGCTCACCCCGCGCGATGTGCAGGTCCATGCCTTCCAGCACCGGGACGGCATCGTAGTGGAAGCTGATGCCGGTCAACTCGATCGCGCCCATCTGTCCCCCTGGATCTGCTCTGACGAGCGTCGCCGGACGGTATCATCCGGCAATGTACTCGTCGACGCAGCTACCCCGAGCGCTCTATACCGCGGAGCAGGGGCGCGCGCTCGACGTGCGGGCGGCATCCGTGATGCGGATCGAGGCCTTCACGCTGATGGAGCGGGCGGGTGCGGTGGCCTTCGACCTGATGACCGATCGCTGGCCGCACCTGCGCCGCATCATCGTCATCGCGGGACCCGGCAACAACGGTGGCGACGCCTACGTGCTCGCACGCCTCGCACGCCGCAACGGCATCGAGGTCCGGCTGTACGCGCTCAGCGACCCGAGCAAGCTGCGCGGACCTGCGCAGGAGGCGCACCGGATCTACCTCGCGGAGGAAGGCCAGGTCCGCGCCTGCACCGACGAACTCCCGGAGGCGGACCTGATCGTGGATGGCTTGCTCGGCACCGGGCTGGACCGTCCTGTGGAGGGTGCGGCGCTCAACATGATCCGGCTGATGGCGCGGCACCCCGCGCCGGTGTTCGCCTTGGATGTCCCGAGCGGCCTGGCGGCGGATACCGGCACGGTGCTCGGCGAGGCGGTGCACGCGGATTGCACCATCACCTTCATCGGCATGAAGCGGGGCTTGCTCACCGCGAGCGGACCCGAGTTCTGCGGGGAGCTGTTCTTCAGCGACCTCGGCGTGCCAGCGCGAGCCTACGAAGGCGAAGCGGCCGCTGCGCAGCGGCTGGATCTCGCGGACCTCGCCGCGCTGACGCCGCGCGCTCGCGATTCGCATAAGGGCCGCAACGGTCATGTGCTGATCGTCGGCGGCGACCACAACATGGGCGGTGCGGTGCTGATGGCCGGGCAGGCTGCGCTGCGATGCGGTGCCGGGCTGGTGACGCTGGCCACGCGTGCCAGCCATCGCGGCATGCTGCTGGAGCAGCGCCCGGAGTTGATGGTGGTCTCGGTGGTGGACGAGGAGGGCTTGGCGCCGCTGGTGGACCGCGCACAGGTCATCGCGCTGGGACCGGGGCTGGGGCGCGAGAGTTGGGGTGAGGACCTCTACGAGGCCGCGCTGTTCGCGGACCTGCCCACCGTGCTCGATGCCGACGCGCTGAACCTGCTGGCGGTCGCACCTCGGCGTCGCGACGACTGGATCCTCACCCCGCATCCGAAGGAGGCGGCGCGACTGCTCGCCTGCGACACCGCCGCGGTGCAAGCCGATCGCTACGCTGCGGTACGCGCGCTGCAGGAGGAGTATGGCGGTGTGGTGGTGCTCAAGGGTGCGGGCACGCTGATCGCGGGGCCAGACGCGGCGACCCCGATCAGCGTCTGTCCCTACGGGAATCCCGGTATGGGCAGCGCGGGCATGGGCGATGTGTTGACCGGCGTGATCGCGGCGCTGCTGGCACAGTTCGGTGACCTGGGCGCGGCGGCGCGGCTCGGTGTGCTGGCGCACGCGGTGGCGGGCGATCGCGCCGCGGCGAGCGGTGGCGAACGCGGCCTGATCGCCAGTGACCTGATGCCTGAGCTGCGTGCGCTGGTGAACCCGTGAGCACGGTCCACACCTTGGACGAGCCGGCGACCACAGATCTGGGTGCGGCGATCGCAGCCGCTTGGGATGGAGCGCCGGCCGTGGTCTACCTGCGCGGGCCGCTGGGCGCTGGCAAGACCACGCTGGCGCGCGCGCTGCTGCGCGAGCTCGGGGTCCGCGGCACCGTCCGCAGCCCGACCTACACCCTGGTCGAGACCTACCCGACCCCCCGCGGTGCGGTCAGCCATCTCGACCTCTACCGCATCGCGGATGCTGGCGAATTGGAGTTCCTCGGGCTGCGCGACCTCGGCGACGGCTTGATGCTGATCGAATGGCCGGAGCGGGGCGGGAGCGCGCTGCCTGCGGCTGACCTGGAGGTCGAACTGGCCCATGCCGGTGCCCAGCGCTCGGTGCGCCTCTCGGCGCGCACGAACCGCGGCAGGGCGCTGTTGCCCACCGCCTAGGTTGGCGCGGACAGCGCGGGTAACTCACTGAGTTACAAGGAGAATCCCCAGCCAAGCCGGTTCAGGGCGGGTGGCGCTGTCTACGCGTCAGCTGTTCAGCGTAGCTTTAACTTCACGCCGTATGTTATTAGTTTCATTAAGGAAACCTGTTGCTTTCTGGCAGCCTTGGTGTATATAGAGCTGAGATGCTTGGCGAGCGGGATGTGCTGATGCGCCTGCTGACATGGACCTTTGCGTTGATCGTGCTGAGCTGGGCCGACCTGGCCTCGGCCCAGACGACGGTGGACGGGATCCGGCTCTGGGCCGGCCCCGAGCGCACCCGCGTGGTCCTGGACCTGTCCGGCCCGGTGGACCATCGCCTGTTCACGCTCAGCGGCCCGGACCGGGTGGTCATCGATCTCAGCCACGCGACCATGGCCGGTGCCATGCCGGATGCGTCCGGCTTGGTCCGCCAGATGCGCGCCGGTGCGCGCGAGGGCGATGGCCTCCGCCTGGTCATCGATCTCGCTGGCCACGCGCGTCCGCGCAGCTTCCTGACCGAGCCCAACGAGCAGTACGGTCATCGCCTGGTCATCGATCTTGAGTCCCTGGACGCAGCCGCACCGGCCGCGCAGGGTCCGGTGGTGGCGGTCACCGACGAGACCCGCGATGTCATCGTCGCCATCGACGCTGGCCATGGTGGCGAGGACCCGGGTGCCTCGGGTCGCTCGGGCACACCGGAGAAGGCCATCACCCTGGCGCTTGCACGCGCGCTGCAGCGCGAGATCGATGCGCTGCCGGGCATGCGGGCCTACATGGTGCGTGACGGTGACTACTTCCTGCAGCTCCATAACCGCCGCGAGCGTGCGCGTGCGGCGGGTGCCGACCTGTTCGTCTCCCTGCACGCTGATTCATTCCGCGATTCTCGCGCCCGTGGCGCGCACGTGTTCGCGCTGTCGCCCAACGGTGCGTCGTCGGAGAGGGCGCGGATCCTGGCCGAGCGCGAGAACAGCGCCGATCACATCGGTGGTGTCGCGCTGGCGCAGACCGACAACGTGTTGGCGACGGTCCTGTTGGACCTGGCGCAGACCGCGGCGATCTCCGCTAGCCTGGATGTCGGTGAGTCCGTGCTCAGCGGCCTGGATGGCGTGACGCGACTGCACAAGCGGACGGTCCAGCAAGCGGCATTCGTGGTCCTGAAGAGCCCCGACATCCCCTCGATCCTGATCGAGACCGGCTACATCACGAACCCGGACGAGGAAGCGAACCTGCGTAGCCCGCAGTTCCAGCAGCGCATGGCGGCAGCGATCGCTAGCGGCGTGCGCAGCTACTTCTGGGCCAACGCGCCGTCCGGGACAGCGATCGCACAGATGCGCACCCGCGGCGAGCTCGAGCAGACCTACCTGGTCAGCCGCGGCGATACGCTCTCGACGATCGCTGACCGCCACCGGATCACGCTCGCGAGCCTGCGGGCGGCGAACGGCCTGAACTCGGACACCATCCGGATCGGGCAGCAGCTCAGGATCCCCGGCTCGCCCCAGTAGCACCCCCCGACCCGCTAGAATCCGCGGATGCCCATCCGCCAGCTCCCCTCGACCCTGATCGACCAGATCGCTGCCGGCGAGGTGGTGGAGCGTCCTGCGTCGGTGCTCAAGGAGTTGGTCGAGAACGCATTGGACGCGGGCGCCGCCGTCATCGAGGTGGATGCTGAGGCAGGTGGCACGCGTCTGCTGCGGGTACGCGACGATGGCGCGGGCATCCCGGCCGATGAGATCCCGCTAGCCCTGTCGCGTCATGCGACCTCGAAGATCAGCAGCCTGCAGGAGCTGGAGCAGGTCGCCAGCCTCGGCTTCCGCGGAGAGGCGCTGCCGTCGATCGCGTCGGTCTCACGCCTGTCCTTGATCTCCCGCACCGCTGACGCGCCGCACGCCACCCTGGTCCGCGTGGAGGGCGGGGTGCGCTCCGAGCCGGAGCCGGCGGCGCACGCCGGCGGCACCACGATCGAGGTGCGCGACCTGTTCTACAACACGCCGGCGCGACGTAAGTTCCTGCGCGCTGAGCGCACCGAGGCGGGCCATCTGGACACGGTGCTCAAGCGCATCGCGCTGTCGCGCTTCGGGGTGGCTTTCCGCTACCGCCACGATGGGCGCGCGGTGTGCGACCTGCGACCCGCGCTGGACCGCGCCAGCCAGGAGGCGCGCATCGCTGCATTGGTCGGCGAGCAGTTCGTCGAGGCGTCGCTTCACCTCGAGCGTGAGGCCGCTGGGATGCGCCTCTCCGGTTGGATCGGGCTGCCTACCGCGTCGCGCTCGCAACCGGACCTGCAGCACATGTTCGTCAACGGGCGCATGGTCAAGGATCGCTCGCTGGCGCACGGGGTGCGCTTGGGCTACCAGGATGTGCTGTACCACGGTCGGCATCCGAGCTTCGTGCTGTACCTGGAGCTCGACCCCGCGCGGGTGGACGTGAACGCGCATCCGGCCAAACATGAGGTGCGCTTCCGCGACCAGCGCAGCGTGCACGACTTCGTGTTCCGCACCGTTGAGGCTGCGCTCGCGAGTGCCGGCCCCGACAACGCCCCTGCACCGTTGCCGGCGCGCCCCATGATCGGCAGCACCGGTGGCATGGGTGGCAGCGCCGGACGCCTCGCCCTGGGTGAGGCGTCCCCCGCGTACGCCACGTTGTCGCGCGCTTTCCAGGACACCCGCGCAGTCCCCATGCCGGAGGCGCAAGCGGGTGAGGCGCCGCCGCTCGGATACGCAATCGCGCAGTTGCATGGGGTGTTCGTGCTGGCGCAGGCAGCGGACGGTCTGGTCATCGTGGACATGCACGCGGCCCACGAACGCATCACCTACGAGAAGCTGAAGCGCGCGCACGACGCGGGCGGGGTCGGTGCGCAGCCACTGCTGGTGCCGGTCAGCGTCGCAGTCAGCGAGCGCGAGGCGGATCTGGTTGAGGGCGCGCAGGAGCAGCTCGCGGCACTCGGGCTGCAGGTGGAACGCACTGCGCCGGAGCGCCTACGGATCCGTGAGGTACCAGCGGTACTGCGCGATGCCGACGTCGAAGCGTTGCTGCGCGATGTGCTGTCGGACCTGATGGAGCACGGGGTCAGCCAGCGCCTGGAGGCCGAGGTCAACGAGGTGTTGTCCACGATGGCCTGCCACGGTTCGGTGCGCGCTAACCGCAAGCTGACGCCGCCGGAGATGGATGCGTTGCTGCGGGAGATGGAGGCCACTGAGCGCTCGGGGCAGTGCAACCACGGTCGCCCGACCTGGGTGAAGCTATCGCTGGCCGAGCTCGATGGGTTGTTCCTGCGAGGCCGCTGAAGGTGCTGCCCGCACTGGCTCTGATGGGTCCGACCGCATCCGGTAAGTCGGCGGTCGCCGCCGCGCTGGCTGAACAGATCGAGGTCGAGATCATCAGTGTGGACTCCGCGCAGTGCTACCGCGGTATGGACCTGGGGACCGCGAAGCCCAGCGCTGATGAGCGCGCGCGGGTCCCGCACCATCTCATCGATACCCTGGATCCGGAGCAGAGCTACTCGGCAGGCGCGTTCCGCCGCGATGCCTTGGGACTCATGGGCGCGATCCGCGCTCGTGGCCGCACGCCGCTGCTGGTCGGTGGCACCATGCTGTACTTCAAAGCGCTGATGCACGGGATCGCTGAGCTCCCACCGGCCGATGCCGCGTTGCGCGGGCGCATCCACGCGGAGGCAGCGCGGTCGGGCTGGCCCGCGCTGCACCAGCGGCTGGCCGCGCTGGACCCTGCATCCGCGGCGCGCATCGATGCGAACGACCGGCAGCGGATCCAACGGGCCCTGGAGTTGATCGAGCTGACCGGACGCAAGCTCGATGAGCTGCATGCAGCGACCGCGGCCGATGCGCCGCAGATCGCGGCCTTCGCCCTGGTCCCTGAGGATCGCAGCGAACTTCATCGGCGCATCGGACTGCGCCTGGACGCGATGTTCGAGGCCGGCCTGGTGGATGAGGTGCGGGCCCTGCGTGCGCGAACCGGCCTCAGCGCGGACAGCCCCGCCATGCGTGCGGTCGGCTACCGGCAGGTCTGGGCGCATCTGGACGGTGCTGGCGATCTCGCGACCACCCGCGAGCAGGCAGCTGCGGCGACCCGGAATCTCGCCAAACGCCAGTTGACCTGGCTGAACGGGTTCCCGGAGGCCGGAGCGCTGCGGACGCGGGATGCCGATACCGCGCAGGGCATGGCGTCCCTGATCCTAGGCATCGTCGGGGCTTGAGGCCCCGCGGCCCCGGTCAGCGCACCGTCGGGAGGGCGCTGCGGTGCTACCATCCTCGACCCGGTGCGCATCCGCGCAACCGGTAGCGTCAATCCCCACCAAGAGGGATCCACATGTCCAAGGGCCAATCCTTGCAGGACCCGTTCCTCAACACGCTGCGCCGCGAGAAGGTGCCGGTATCGATCTACCTGATCAACGGCATCAAGCTCCAGGGACAGATCGAATCTTTCGATCAGTTCGCCGTGTTGTTGAAGAACACAGTGAGCCAGATGGTCTACAAGCACGCGATCTCGACCATCGTCCCGGCGCGCGCAGTCAAGATCCAGGCCCAGGGCGGCAGCCGCAGCGATGACGCCGACGATGTCGGCGGCGACGCTGAGGCCTGACGGAACCCCGGCGGGAGGGACCCCTTGTTCGAGAGGCCGCAGAGCGGCGAGCGCGCCTTACTGCTCCACGTCGATACCCGAGCCAGGCCACTGACCGAGCAAGCGCGAGAGGAGTTCTCCGATCTCGCGCGCTCGGCCGGCGCTATCGTGCTCGGTCGTCACGTGGTCAAGCGCAGCGTGCCCGACGCAAAGTTCCTGATCGGTACTGGCAAGGTGGCCGAGCTGAAGGACGCGGTAGCCAACGACAAGGTGGAACTGGTGCTGGTGGATCACCCGCTGAGCCCCAGCCAAGAGCGCAACCTGGAGAAGGAGATCGAATGCCGAGTGCTGGATCGCACCGGACTGATCCTGGACATCTTCGCGCAGCGCGCGCGCTCATCCGAGGGCAAGCTGCAGGTCGAACTCGCGCAGCTGCGCCACCTCTCGACCCGCCTGGTCCGGGGCTGGACCCATCTGGAACGACAGAAGGGTGGCATCGGTCTGCGCGGCCCCGGTGAGACGCAGCTGGAGACCGACCGTCGCCTGCTGGATGATCGCATCCGCGTTCTGCGCAGCAAGATCGACCGCCTGGCTAAGCGCCGTGACCAGATGCGCCGCCGGCGCGTGAAGGCGGAGGTGCCCACGGTCGCGCTGGTCGGCTACACCAATGCCGGCAAATCCACACTGTTCAACGCGATCACCAAGGCCGACGCGTATGCGGCCGACAAGCTGTTCGCAACCCTGGACCCCACGGTGCGCCAGGTTCGCCTGCCGCGCGGCGTGAACGCCGTGCTGGCCGACACCGTCGGCTTCGTCCGTGACCTGCCGCATGAGCTGATCGCTGCGTTCCGCTCCACGCTGCAGGAAGCGCGCGAGGCAGATCTGTTGCTGCATGTGATCGATGTGAGCGACGCCGAGCATCGCGATCGCATGCGCGACGTGAGCTACGTCCTGGAGGAGATCGAAGCCGGCGAGCTGCCGGTGGTCGAGGTGTACAACAAGATCGATCGCACCGGACATCCGCCGCGGGTGGACGACGATGAAGCAGGTGCGCCGCGTCGGGCCTGGGTCTCTGCGGTGTCAGGGCAGGGGCTGGATCTGCTGGTGGATGCGATCGAGCGGCAGCTCTATCCGGATCGCATCATCGGCCGGATCGTGCTCAGCGCAGCCCAGGGCCGGGCGCGCGCAGCCCTGCTGGCGCTGGGCGCGGTGCGCGCTGAGGCTGATCGCGATGAGGGCGGCTGGGATCTGGAGATCGAGCTCCCACGTGCGGATTACCGCAGGTTCTGCAGTCGTGAGGGCCTCGAACCGACGCTGATGGTGGATGTCGAACTTGGAATCGAGGCGTCCGCCTCCATAGAATCCGGGACTGGATGATGGAACCTGTACCCCAGGAGGGAACCTAGGCATGGCTTGGAACGAACCCGGAGGGAACGGTCGTGGCGGTTGGGACCGCGGTAGCGACGGTGACCTCGATAAGCTGATCCGGAGCTGGCAGGCCAGGTACGGCCGCTACTTCGGCAACGGCTTCCTGCCCATCCTGCTGCTGCTCTTCCTGGGCTGGATGGCAACCGGCATCTACATCGTCGATGCGGCGGAGCAGGGCGTGGTGCGGCGCTTCGGCGCGCTCTCCGAGATCACCCAGCCTGGCCCGCATTGGCACCTGCCGGCCCCGATCGAGCGCGTGACCAAGGTGGACGTGAACCAGGTGCAGCGGCGCAGCTACGAGTCCGAGATGCTGACCGCTGACTACAACATCGTCGCGGTGGAGCTCAGCGTGCAGTTCCGGGTCTCGGACCCCGCCGCGTACCTGTTCAATGTGCGCGATCCCGATACGACACTCGAGGAGGTCACCGCGAGTACGGTACGCGAGGTCGTGGGCAAGCGCACCGCCGAGTTCGTACTGACCGAGGGTCGTGCGGAGGTGGTCGCTGAGACCCGCGCGCAGATCCAGCGCATCCTGGATAGTTACGGCACCGGTCTCGTCGTGGCCCAGGTCAACCTCGAGGAGGTCCGTTTCCCCGGGCCGGTGCTTGCCGCCGTGCAGGACGTTAACAGCGCCGAGCAGGATCGCCAGCGCAAGATCCGCGAGGCGGAGGCCTATTTCAACGATGTGGTGCCGAACGCCCGCGGTCAGGCCGCGCGCATGCTCGCCGAGGCGCAGGCCTACCGCCAGCAGCGCATCTTCGATTCCCAGGGTGAGGTCGCACGCTTCAGTGCGCTATTTGAGCAGTACCGACTGGCGCCGGCGGTGACCCGCCAGCGCATGTACCTGGAGACGCTGGAACATGTGTACGCGAACGCGCGCAAGGTGATCGTCGAAGGTAGCGGCAACATGCTGTTGCTGCAGATCGGCGACGGCCCGACCGATGGCCTGCAGCGCTACGTGGGTCCGGCGGCGGCTGGTACCACCAGCGAGGACAACGCGGCGGCGTCCGATGCGGAACGCACGCGGTCCGGGCTGCGCGACAGGGGGAGGCCGTGATGGTCAGTGAGAGACAGTTCATCTGGAGCCTGGTCATCGGCTTCGTCGTATTCCTGCTCGCTTGGAACAGCGTGTTCATCGTCAACCAGAACGAGCAGGCGATCCGTCTGCGCCTGGGCGAGATCGTGCAATCTGACTACGAGCCAGGCCTGCACTTCATGCTCCCCTTAGTGAACAACGCCCGCGTGTTCGAGAAGCGGATCCTGACCATCAACAACCGTGAGGCGCGCTTCCTCACCTCCGACAAGGTCAACCTGCTGGTGGACTTCTTCGTGAAGTGGCGGATCACCAACGCACGGCAGTTCTACACCGATGCCAGTGGCCTGGAGCAGCGCGCAGCCGATCGCCTGACCGAGATCCTTAACGACGGTCTGCGGCGCGAGTTCGCGTTGCGCACCGTGCAGGAAGTGGTCTCGGCCGAGCGCAGCGAGATCATGGGCATCATGACCCAGGAGGCGAACGCTGCCGCGGCTGGACTCGGCATCCAGATCGTGGATGTGCGGGTGCGCAGGATCGACTTGGAGGATGAGGTCAGTGGTCGCGTGTACCGGAACATGAGCTCCGAGCGCGAGGCCCAGGCCCGCCTGCTGCGTGCCGAGGGTGATGAGGAGTCCGAACGGGTGCGGGCGGATGCCGACCGCGAGCGCACGGTGATCATCTCCGAGGCCTACCGCGACGCGGAGACCCTGCGCGGTGAGGGCGACGCCGAGGCGGCGCGCATCTACGCCGCGGCCTACCAGCGGGATGCCGAGTTCTACGCCTTCTACCGTAGCCTCGAGGCTTACCGGGTCTCGGTGGGTCTAGGCCAGGATGTGCTGGTGCTGGACGCTGGGGGTGAGTTCTTCGATTACCTGCGGAGCGCGGACGGGGGTTAGTCCGGGGCCTAGGGCAGGGGATTTCCCCCGCGATTGGGTCTAGAATCCGACCACGGGCGGTCGCCGAGAGGCGCCGCCCGTCGTGCTGTCTGGAGGGAGCCCACCGTCATGCACTGGTCCGATCTGCTCGCTGCCCTCGCCCTGGTGCTCGTGCTGGAAGGTCTGATGCCTTTCCTCAGCCCGGACAGCTACCGGCGGGTGATCCGCGCTGCGATCGAACTGGATGACGTTCTGCTGCGGACGATCGGTGTCGTGAGCATGATCGTCGGCCTGGCGCTGCTGCTGCTGGTCCGGTGACTGGGTATGCGAGAGGGACTGGATGATGGGTGGTAGGACCGTAGTCGTGATCGGAACCCAATGGGGTGACGAGGGTAAGGGCAAGGTCGTGGACCTGCTCACCGAGGGTGTCGCCGCGGTGGTGCGCTTCCAGGGTGGGCACAACGCTGGCCACACGCTGGTGATCGACGGCCGCAAGACCGTGTTGCGCCTGATCCCCTCCGGGATCCTGCGTCCCGAAGTCACCTGCCTGATCGGCAACGGCGTGGTGCTGTCGCTGCCCGCCCTGTTCGAGGAGATCGCTGAGCTCGAAGCGAACGGTGTCCCCGCGCGCGAACGGCTCGGCATCAGCGCTGCCTGTCCGCTGATCCTGCCCAGCCACGTGGCGCTGGATCAGGCGCGCGAGATCGCCAAGGGTGCGAGCAAGATCGGCACCACCGGGCGCGGCATCGGCCCCGCCTACGAGGACAAGGTCGCTCGCCGCGCCCTGCGCGTCACCGACCTGTTCCACCGCGAGCGCTTCGCCTCCAAGCTCGGCGAGATGCTGGACCTGCACAACTTCCTGCTACAGCACTACTACAAGGTACCCACGGTGGATTTCCAGCAGACGCTGGATCAGTGGATGGGTTACGCCGATGAACTGGCGCCGATGATCACCGATGTCACCAAGCGCCTGGAAGATATGCACTTCGCCGGCGGCAACGTGCTGTTCGAAGGCGCGCAGGGCGCGCTGCTGGACGTGGACCACGGTACCTATCCCTTCGTCACCTCCTCGAACACCACCGCCAGCGGCGCTAGCTCCGGCACCGGCATCGGGCCGCGCTACCTGGATTACGTGCTCGGCATCGTGAAGGCGTACACCACGCGCGTCGGCGGCGGTCCGTTCCCCACCGAGCTCGAGGATGAGGTCGGTGAATACCTCGGTCGCCGTGGCCACGAGTTCGGTGCGGTGACCGGGCGCAAGCGTCGCTGCGGCTGGTTCGACGCGGTCGCGACGCGACGCACGGTGCTGAACAACTCCGTATCCGGCCTCTGCATCACCAAGCTCGA
>Ga0214472_10003227_pt1 | contig 17298 bp, 12 predicted proteins | sample RVTome_6_FD_207662 | JGI IMG/M metagenome (GOLD analysis project Ga0214472, IMG submission 207662) | Soil microbial communities from uranium-contaminated site in the Upper Colorado River Basin, Wyoming, United States - RVT140D175 | ecosystem: Environmental > Terrestrial > Soil > Contaminated >... | reverse complement strand
ACATGTTGGTCACTGCCTTCGATCGGATAGCGGAAATGCCACAGGTGGCCTTCCATTTCCGTGGGCTGAACTTCCAGGTCCGAAATGGCCGTGTGCAATTTCGGGTCCCAGTTGACCAGCCGTTTGTCCTTGTAGATCAGCTTCTGCTTGTGCAGCGCCACGAAGACCTTGCGCACGACCTTTGACAGGCCTTCGTCCAGAGTGAAGCGCTCACGCTCCCAGTCCGGCGAGGCACCCAGCCGGCGGAGCTGCCGCACGATGGTGCCGCCCGATTCCGCTTTCCAGTCCCAGACGCGCTTCAGAAACTTGTCGCGTCCCAGATCGTGCCGGGTAAAGCCTTCTTCAGACAGCTGCCGCTCGACCACCATCTGGGTGGCGATGCCGGCATGGTCGGAGCCCGGCTGCCAGAGCGCGTCCCGCCCCTTCATGCGCTGATAGCGGATAAGGACGTCCTGCAGGGTAAAGGTCAGCGCGTGCCCCATGTGCAGGCTGCCGGTCACGTTCGGCGGTGGCATCATGATGGTATAGGGTGCTGCGTCCGACTCTACGTTGGATTTGAAAGCGTCGGACTCCACCCACTGGGCGTAATGCTTCGCCTCGACCTCATCCGGCCGATAGTTTTTTTCCAGCATTGCTGGGACATCCTCTTTGTACCGGGAGGTTCGAGCCTGTGCACAGGCTCGTCCGCCGGATCGGGCTATACATGTGATTTTGACCGGCAGATACCGGTTACCGAATGAAGTGTTTAGCGGCGGGTCTACTGATTCTCAACCCGTCGGACCATTTTTTTTATTTCTTCACGGACGATTCGATCGACCATCGAGGCCAGATGCGTGTCCAGCCAGATCTTCAGTTCGGGGCGCAGCGCTTCACGAACAAGGTCTTCCAGGGTTCGTCCGTCGCCGATGGCAAGGGCACGCTGGGTGAGCGCCGCTCGGGCAATTTCGGAGAGTGACGTGCTGGCAGCGGCCTGTGTCGGTTCCGAAATCAGACTCTCGCCATTATCGGTCTCACCTTCATCCAGATCGTTGATATCCAGTTCACTGTCGTCAGGTTCAAGTGAAACATCCAGATCTTCCGGCTGTTCTTCAACGGCTTCGACCTCAGCTGGTTCCGGTTCCTCGGCGGGAGCCTCTTCTTCGGCCTGTGCTTCAGCCATGAGATCTTCGACTTCAGGCTCCGGCTCCACGGCTTCAGGCTCCGGCTCCACGGTTTCAGGCTCAGGCTCCACAGCTTCGGTCTCCGGCGTTTCGGCAGGCACTTCGGGAGAACCGTCGGCATTGACCTTTTCCGTCAGTTCGAGTTCCTCCTCCTCGTCTTCCTCGACCGCGGGAGCTTCCTCATTTTCCTCAAGCTTTGCTTCGGCTTCGGGTTCAGCTGCCTCTTCGGACGCCTCTTTACCTTCTTCCGGATCGTCTTCAGAAATGATCCGCCTGATCGAGGCGAGAATTTCCTCCATTGACGGTTCGTCTTGGCTCTGTTGATCACTCATCGATCAGGTATCCTGGCGTAAAAAATTAGTTAACCGTACTTGAATAGCAATTCACTTGGACTCCCGAAATAGCACAAGCTGGTTAATAATGGTTAAAGTAACGGATTATTCGGTTCCGGGAGCGCTCAAACCGAACCATTTGTTGCGTACCGAGCGATAATCCGCCTCGACATCGTAGACTTCAACCGGCAGACCGGTGAAGCTTGCGTTGAGCCGGCCGACCGCCGAGAGCACCTGATAACCCGCGACAACTTCATCTCTTTGGGCGCCGACCAGGCTTACCTGTGCATTGAGCAACTCCTGCTCTGCATCGAGAATATCCAGGATTGTCCGCGCGCCGACTTCGTTTTCCTGGCGCACCCCTTCGAGCGCGATTTCGGCTGAGGCGACCGCGGATTCGAAAGATCTGATTTGCGCCTGTGCCGTCACCAGAGCCTCCCAGGCCGAAACCGCAATCTGCTCCGCCCGCCGCCGCTGCTCCTCGATCTGAATGCGGCGCTGGCTCGAAATCTGTTTCGCCTCGCGGACCCGGCTGGAGACACTGCCTTGCTGGTAGATCGGTATGGAGACCTGTGCAATCAGGGACGCGGAATCGCTGTTTGTGTCGACATTGCTGGATTCATCCTGGTGCGACAGGCTGCCGACCAGGCTGACTTCGGGATAGAGCTCGCCGGTAACCTGGCGAATGTTCTTCTGGGCCGCCAGTTCACTGAACACCGCCGACGTGACGTCCGGATTGTCCTTTATCGCAATACTGACGACTTCGTCCTGCAAGGCCGGGAGATTGCCCGGCACCGAGGGCGAAGGCAATGTACCGGGAAAGGATCCGATCACTTCCTGAAACGCGGCCCGGCTCGACGCCAGATTTCCTTCTGAGGCAATCCGGTCGGAAATGGCGGTCGCCAGGCGGGTTTCAGCTTGGGCCACGTCGGTTCGGGTGACTTCACCCACCTCAAATCGATCCCGCGTTGCTTCAAGCTGCTGAGCAAGAACGCCCTCGTTGCCGATATTGAGCTGCAAAACGGCCTGATCGCGCCAGACGTTCGTGTAACTGGTGGCGGCATTGAGGAGAACGTTCTGTTCGACCGAACGCAGACTTTCGCGTTGTGCTCTGACTTCATTTTCTGCCCGTTCGGTTCCCGCGAGCGTTCGGCCACCGCGGTAAATCGGCTGTGTTACGTCAATGCTGGCGGTAAAGGGCGTCAGGTTGCCGGTCGAATCGACGGTTCCGTCGACCTCCGTACGCCGTTTTCCAATGGATGATCCGGCGGTAACGCTGGGGCGCCAGTTGGAAAGCTCCTGCGGCACATTTTCGTTGACCGAACGAAGCTGAGCCCGGGCAGCCCGCAGTGTGGGGTTGGATTCGTAAGCCTGAGACAAGGCCTCCGGAAGCGTTTGAGCATCGGCGGTCGCTGCTGCAGACACATGAAGCGCAATCAGTGACGCTGCGGTCAGGGTGCCGAGGTTTCTTAGCGTCCAGGCGAAAGGACGGTCCGATTTCAAATTCACGTTGTCGCTCCCAAATACCGTTCCTGTTGGCGCGCCTGAGCGCGCTAAATCTTCGATCCGGTTAAAACACGAACCTGTCGTCGCACTCAAAACCACTCAGGATCGGCGTTGAAGCGTCGAAGAGATGGCGCCGTGAAATTGTTTCGCCAGTGCGCTGCAGAAGTGTTGCGCGTCCCAGGCCGCTCTTGTCCCGAATCACCGCAACCAGCCGCCCGCCGTCAGAAAGCTGGGCGATAATCGCCTCTGGAACTTCGCCAATCGAACCGCTAAAGAGGATCACATTGTAAGGCGCCTGCCTGGCGTAGCCCTCGGCCATGTTGCCGGTCACGGCAACGGCATTGTCGATACCCAAAGCGTTGAGAGTCTCATTCATCACGTCCGTCAGGGACTGTTCGCTGTCGAGTCCCACCACGGTCGCGGCGATCTGCGCGAGGATAGCGGTGCCGTAGCCGCGTGCGGCGCCGATTTCGAGGGCAATGTCGTCTGCTTCCGGCGCTGCTGCCTGTATCAGGCGGGCCAGAACCATCGGCTCCATGACATAGCGTCCGTTACCGATAGCAAGATCTTCGTCCACATAGGCGACGCTGCGCAAGGTCTCCGGCAGAAAGGTTTCCCGCGGTATCGTCTCGAAACCGGCGATGATCTTCGAGTCGGTGATCTTGTTGGTACGCAACTGGCTGTCCACCATATTTGTGCGGGCTGCACTGAAATCGATCATTTGTGTCTCATCATGTCGTAGCCATATGGGCAGAAGGGTGCGAATCCCCGGAGTGCAGGACCCCTGCGATGTTATAAGACGAGGGCAGGACGAAGACAATCGCCCAGACGCCACGTCCTTAGCTGCAATATAATGACGGGAAGCCCGCACACAACCGGCGTGTGAATTCAAACTTGACCGCTTGACCGCCATTAACGGCCTCTCTATACCTCGCGTCTCGGCTGCCGGTCGTTCGGACAGCCGCAGAGGCCCGGTAGCAGAGTGGTTATGCAGAGGACTGCAAATCCTTTTACGTCGGTTCGATTCCGGCCCGGGCCTCCAACTTCTTCTCTCCACCCCCTCTTCTCCTTTCGGCAAAGCCATCTGGCGGACACGGAAACCTGTCCGCGGCGGGTTCCTTCACTGGCCGGCCGTGTGACGCTATCGCAGAATGATGATCTCCGCTAAGATCTCGGGGTCAGGCAGCTGAGTCAGGCGTCATCTGCCGGAAGTGTCTCTATTCGGAAGCAATGGCGGGGTTCTGCTGTGTTACGAGACAGCATCATGGTTTGTCTGCCCGAACGGCTTCACCCGGTCAGCCGGATTTATCTGGACAGCTGGTTGTCGGGTGATCTTTCGACGGCAGAATTCCTGCGCTGGTTCCATATGCCGAATTCCGACTACCTTTCGGTTGCCAAATGCATTCTGACAGTGGCATCGGGGGCTTGAATATCAGCTTTGGTGTCTGGAAGTTCCGCAGCTTCCCGCCGCTGGCAAAACCCGCGTTCATAAAAAACGCAAAAAAGCTTCCAAACCATTTGCAGCCCATTGATGGGTTTGATATAACCCCGCCGCTCCCACATGGGAGCCACATCGGTCGTCCAGCGTCGTGCCGGAGTCCATTGTTCCGCGGTAGCTCAGTTGGTAGAGCAGGTGGCTGTTAACCACCTTGTCGCAGGTTCGAGTCCTGCCCGCGGAGCCATTTCCTTTTTGTCCAGCCTTGAGACATGGGTGACAGATCGTACCCAAGACATGGGTTACAACCTCGTGCCGAACGGGTTGTCGATCGCCAGCCGGTTGTCTCCTCGTCGTTAGGCGCCTGGGCGCCACATGGACCTTAGACAATCCGCATTGTGTCGGATTGTCTGCGTTCGTTCTTCTTGGGCCATATCAGCATCGCCATATCTGCGACTTGGAGCAGATCCTCTCTGCTCACGCCGCTCTTAGCTTGGACAGCCATCCCCGAAGCTACCGTCATGATGTAGCTGGCAAGCGCCTTCGGATCCCATCCTGAAGGTAAGTCGCCTTCGCGTCCGGCACGCTCGAAACGATCTGCAACTTCGGCTTCAGCTTGCCGGCGGAGTCCTGCCATTGCTTGCTGGACGGCCTCAGACCCAGGGCTGGTCGCAAGGGCGCTTTGAACCATCAGGCAGCCGTCGGGCGTATCGCCGCCTGCCACGAGTTCTACTTCACCGAGGAGGATTCCAAGGGCGACGTCTCGGGCTGACTTCTGTTGAAATGCATCGTCGTAGAGCTTGGCGCTGTAGTGGCTGTAGTGCTCGACAGCCCGCATGAACAGGTTGTTCTTGTTCCCGAACGCCAGATACAGGCTGGGAACTGTCACGCCAATGGCCTCGGCCAGGGCAGAGATCGAAGTGCCCTCATAGCCGTACCGCCAGAACATCCGCAGCGCCGTGTCCAGCGCCTGTTCCATATCGAATTCGCGTGGTCGTCCTCGAGCCATTTCAATAGTGATCGCTATAAAATTCTTGACCGGCAGTCCAGCGTCCATATTATAACGATCGATAGAATATTCAAGCTTCCTGGATGCCCTCGGATTCGGAGCGCCGCAGCCGCTCTTGAGGAAGGGCGACGGGACCACAGTGACGGAGGCTGCAATGCAACCGGACGTTCAGTTGGCGGCACGCAGGGAGTGGGTCGGCCTAGCGGTTTTGGCGCTACCCACCCTGCTCGTCTCAATGGACATGACCATTCTCTATCTCGCGGCGCCATCTTTGAGCGTGAATCTCAAGCCGAGCGGCGCCGAACTGCTCTGGATCTCCGACATCTACGGGTTTCTCGTCGCCGGTGCATTGATCCCTATGGGGGCGATCGCCGACCGGATCGGTCGACGCAAGCTGCTCCTGATCGGGTCCGTGCTCTTTGGCATCGCCTCGGTACTTGCCGCCTACTCGATCAGTCCGGCAATGTTGATTGGCGCCCGCGCTCTGATGGGCATTGCTGGAGCAACGCTGCTGCCCTCCACGCTGGCGATGATCCGGAACATGTTCCATTCGCCGCAGCAGCGAAGCTTCGCCATTGGCGTTTGGACGACCTGCTTTACGCTTGGCGGTGTTCTGGGCCCACTCGTCGGCGGCATCCTGTTGGAGCACTTCTGGTGGGGCTCGGTTTTTCTGGTCGCCGTCCCGGTCATGTTGGTTCTGCTGATGCTGGGTCCGATCTTCCTGCCGGAGTTCCGCGAACCGTCCGAGCATCGTGTCGATCTCTTCAGTGTGGCGCTGTCGGTGACCGCCGTGCTCGCCATCACCTTTTCCGTAAAGCATGGGGCAGAGCACGGTGTCTCGGCCACATTGGTCGTTTCACTGTTGCTGGGGCTCGTTGGTGGAACGATGTTTCTGCGCCGCCAACTGCATTTGCCCCAACCGCTGATCGATCTCGGCCTGTTTAAAGACGCCGTCTTCGCGGCAGCTATAGGCGCCAATGCCATCGCGCTTTTTGCTTGGGTCGGCGCCTCCCTGCTGGTCGCGCAATATCTTCAGCTCGTGATCGGCATGTCACCGTTCGCGGCCGGCCTTTGGACAATCCCGCCAGCGATTGCCTGCGTTGTCGGGTGTCTTGGCGCGCCTGCCTTGGCACAACGCATGTCGTCAGCACGCGTCGTCAGCGGAGCGCTCCTCCTGACAGCCGTCGGCTTGGCGATCCTTGCGGCATTGTCAGCACAGTACGGCCTGACGGCGATCATTTCGGGCATGATGATCTTGGGGCTTGGCGTTGCGACCATCGTGACGCTCGGCACAGACCTGGTGTTGACAGCAGCGCCGCCTGAGAAAGCCGGCGCCGCTTCGGCGATCTCCGAAACGGGGGCTGACCTCGGCGGCTCCTTCGGTGTGGTGATCCTCGGCAGCATCGGCGTCGCCGTCTATCGTGGGACACTCGTTATTCCGGCCGGCGTCGTGCCTGCACAAAGCGCAGCCGCGCGCGATACGTTGGGCGGCGCTGTCGATGTCGCCGCAGGTCTTCCGGAACCCATTGGAAAGTATCTTCTGACATCAGCCCAGGACGCTTTCACTCATGCCCTTCAATTGGCCGCTGGGGCCGGGTTTGTGGTTCTCCTCGCCATGACTGTCTTCTTTGCGTGGACAACTCTATGGCGCTCCGCCGCACAGCGGCACTCCATCAGCCAGGGAGAAGTCTGATGACCGACAAAAGCAACGAAACCGCCATCCGCGACCTCATCGACGATTGGAGCGAGGCCATTCAAAATGGGGAAATCGACCGCGTGGTTGCCAACCGGACCAAGGACATCATCATGTTCGACGTGCCTGAGCCAATCCAGGAAACGGGTATCGACGCCTATCGGGAGACGTGGAAGCTCTTCTTTGCGCACAACAAGGCAGGTCCTGATTGCTTCCGGATCAGCGAACTGAAGATTGTCGCCGGTGATCAAGTCGCGTTCGCTCACGGCCTGCTAACAATCGGCGGCGGCGATGCACACTGCCGGCTAACGATCGGCTTCCGCAAGACGGAAACCAAATGGCGCGTCGTTCATGAGCATCACTCGATACCAATCAGTTTACGCTGAGCATTCATTGAACGGTAGCTAGGCGACGGTGGTCGCCAAGGGCACGATAGAGTCCATACCCGATCCTGATGAGCAGACCCTCGGCACACATGCGGGCGAAGTATCAGCGGGGAACGCCGATGCCGGTTAGGTCACGCGTTCGCAGCACGCCTAGCTCATTGGCCATGGCAACGGCTCGATCCCTCAACGAGGGTGTTGGGCCACCGGCGAGGCGTAGCGCTTCGCTGCGATCCCGGTCGCGCTTGCCTATTTTGGACCGCTCTGGCGTAGTTGGGAGTAGGAAAATCGAAAACTCGTCGTTCGCATTTTCGCCGACCCCGGGGAGCAATTCTCCTTATTGAAACCAATTCAAATCTGTGCGAATCGACCCAGATCTCCGGCGTGGGGTGCCGCTGAAGCTGTTCCGTACGGTTGTTATTTGCCAGCCCATCGGCTTAGCTACTGTTCACCGTCGCGCAAATCCGATATGAGACTGCGTGCCAGCAATACCGGGCTCTCCTGCATCGAGAAGCGGAAAAACAATGACGACAGAAGATATCCTGCAAGCGCGTTCAGGCTCCAAATGCGAACTTTGCAATGCCTCCGAAGCCCTTGAAATCCATGAGGTTTCATATGGCGCCTCCGAGGTTGGCCCTGAGAATAGCCTGCTGCTTTGCGGCACCTGTCGCGCTCAGATCGGGGAGCCGGAAAAAGCCGACGTACATCACTGGCGGTGTCTGAGTGAAAGCATGTGGAGTCCAACGCCGGCGGTACAGGTCATGGCCTGGCGCATTCTCAATCAGCTGCGCGCCGAGGACTGGGCACGCGATCTGCTGGACATGCTCTATCTGGAAGACGCGACTCTGGCCTGGGCGAAGGCCTCATCGGCTGAAACCAGCGATATCGAGGATATCAAACACCTCGATTGCAACGGTGTGCTTCTGAGCGCTGGAGATGACGTTACCCTGATCAAGGACCTGAACGTCAAGGGCGCCGGCTTTACCGCCAAACGCGGAACGGTGGTGCGCGGCATCTCACTGGTACATGACAATGCCGCGCAGATCGAAGGCCGGGTGAACAGCCAGAGGATTGTCATCCTGACCGAATTTGTCAAAAAATCGAACTGATTACCGTTGAAAGCTGGCAGCTACTGGAAATTCCGGTATCGGCGGATCACCGCAGGTGAAGGCGCGCCGGCTCGGCTCGGCTCAGCTCAGTGGCGGCTGTGTCGGTTATGCGGCGGCAAAGCATATTCTGATCCGCGTGACGCTGATCCTGTATCATCTGCGCAAAATCGCGATCTGCGGGCGGGCCGAGCGCGAGCCAGTCGTAAATACGCAGTGTAAGCGGCGTGTAGACGGCTTGACCGGCTTCGATCTCTTTGGAACTGACTATTAATCCGAATGTTGCCTGTGAAATCGATGCGGGCGGGATTGGCGCTTCGTTATTTCAAACGGCTGTGCGAGATGATTTCGGGTTCGCCGTTGTTCCAGAGAATGCCAAACCGGAAGGGTCGGAAAATCTCATTGCGTCCATCTTTCACCGCAAAATTGACGTCAACGTAGCGCCCGTCGCCCACTGATGGCGGCAGAGCGCTTCGCACCAGAACCGAGAAGATCCTTGTTGCCCGGGGATCGGCTGCAGCCCCCCGGATATGGATACGGTTTTCGCCATTGTAGTCGGTGACGATCTGACGCAGGACATATTCCTTGTCTTCGAAGAATTCCTGCATCTCGTCCCGCGAAATACTGGGCTCCGGAAAGGCGATGGCGGCGGTTTGCGCAGCGGTTGCCTGTTCCTCGGCCTTCGCAGTTTTTTCAGCTTCGTCCGCGCGCTTTTGTGACTCGGCCACAATTTCGGCTTCAACCGCTTTTCGCACTGCTTCAATTCGCGCTTCTTCTGCGGCCTTTGCCTGCGCGGCTTCTTCAGCGGCAAGACTTTCCAGCGATGACTCGGCCTGCCGGGAAAATTCGCTTTGCGGATAATTCTTGATGTAGCGGCGATAATCGTCTGGATTCTTGCTGTCCGCCACTTTGGTCCAGGCTTCCTTTGCAATGTCGGCCTGAAGCGCCGATTCCGCTTCGATCCGAATCTGTTGAGCCTGAAAGGCGGTGCGCTCCGCTCCGGCTTCCTCAAGGTGATGGCTGCCTGGGAAGCTGTCGACAAAGCCTGCAATCGCAGTCGCCTTTGCGCCGGGGGAAAGGTCCTCTCCAGGCGTATCGTCCAGAAGCCTTCGCAGTTCGTTCCAGGCAAGAATCTCTTCTTCCGGGACTTCTTTCAACAGGCTGCCGAAGACGAAGGCTTCCTTCCCGTCCCGCTCGATCCTCATCCAGGTTTCACCGGCGACCGCGACCTTGGCGGTCACAGCAACTTCGTTTCCCTCACTCAGGCTCCCCAGTACGACGCTGTCACGTGCCGGTGCGCTGCGGATATTGGCGTTGTTGCGGGCGACGTACTGGCCCGTCGTCTCAGTGACGACCGGTTTCTGCAGTTCGTCGAGCCGAACCTGCGCGTCCTGGGTGTGAATTCCCTCGGAATACTGCTGAAGATAGCCATTATAAGCTGCGACACTATCGTCGGCGCTTGCCTGCGCCCAGGCAAGCTCATCAGCTTCCTGCGCCTGTTCCTGCGCTTGCAGTTCAGCCTGCTGCTGCAGAGCCGCGATGCGGCCAGTTGCTTCGGCCACATGGGGGCCGGTCGGGTTTGCGTCGAGATAACTCTGGAAAGCCTCAATCGTATTTCCGGTTTCGGCTTCCGCCCAGCTTTGTTCTTCCTCGGCAAGTATCTCTTTTGCGGCCAGTTCCTGGCTCAGCGCGGCGGCCTTTGCTTCTGCTTCGGCTTTGGCACGCGTGTCGGCGGTTCGTTGCGCTTCTTCCGTCAGCTTTGCAATCCGGCTTTGCGCATCCTGTTTGTGGGCGCCGGCAGGAAAGCTGTCCAGGTAGGTCTGGTAACCCGCCAGACTGTCTGCATCGCCTGCCTGCTCCCAACCAAGCTGCTCCCGCTGCAACTCATCCCTGCGGCTGTGTGCTTCGGAGACGTATTGGCCATCGGGTTGCGCGGAAAGGTACGCTTCGTAGGATTGAGCCGTGTTGCCGCTTTTGGCTTGCGACCACGCGGCTTCATCCGCCTCACCTTTCAGTGTGGCGGCCTTTGCCGCCGTTTCCGCGCTATCGGTCGCCGCCTGAGAGCTTTGTGCGGTCTGTTCGATATCGGTCAGAAGCGACTTTGCTTCGACGACATAGCGGCCATCGGGGAAACTCCGGATATAATCGTTTATCGCAGATACATCGCCTATCTGCCGGGCTTCCTGCCAGGCATCCGCATCCGGATCGCCAAACAAACGGTCGACGTCGATCATTGTTGCGCCGAACGCACCGGCAACGACGACAGCGATGGCGGCGCCGATCAAAGCAAGTTTACGGTTGGAAGACGCGTGTTCCTGCTCACTGCCGGCTATTCTCTCGCGTTCGCCCAGAAGAGGAACCGAGGCGCGTTCGGCCGAAGCCCTTTCGGGTTCCCCGGATGCCGGCGCAAGGGTCCGCAATACTGTGGTGTCTCCGCCGCTGCTCAGCGCGTTGGCAGTTTCGTCGCCGAGCCCATCGAAATAACCGCGCCACTCACTGACCGACTGCGGCCGGTCTTTGGCGCGTACCGCCAGCGCCCGGTCGACAGCGGCCAGAAATGCCGGTGTGTAGCCCGGCAGATCCTGCTTTAAGAGCGGTATCATCTGGTCTTCGTCCACTCTTTCCGCGGCGTCCGGCGGAAGGCGTCCGGTAATGCAACGGAAAAGGGTAACGCCCATCGCATAGATGTCGGTCCAGGGACCGTCGTTGCCGCGGGCGGCATACTGTTCAAAGGCTGCATAGGGGGGCGTGATCGCCGCTACTATCGAGCGGGTCTGGGAATTGAGTTCCTGGCGCGCGGCACCGAAATCGAGCAGCACCGGGCTGCCATCGGCACGAATAAGGATGTTCGCGGGTTTGATGTCGCGATGCCAGATGCCGGCAGCATGGACCCGCTCCAGACCATTCAGGAGCCGGTGAAGAGCCACTTCCAGAAGGTCCTGCGGAAGGGTTCGTTTGCCCTTCAGGAGATCGGAAAGCGGACGCGCTTCCTCAAAATCCATCACCATATAGGTGGTTCCGTTGGCTTCGAAGAAGCGGCGCACGGCGACGATGTTGGGATGCCGGTCAGGCTGTGCAAGGTTCCAGAGAATCCTGGCTTCTTCCTGGAACTTCTTCAGTCCCCAGGAATAGGCTTCCTCGGAATCCGAGGAGGTTGGCGCGACCGTGGTGCCTGCTGTGCGCGTCGCGAGATGGCGCGGCAGATACTCCTTGATGGCAACCTGATCGCCCAGATAACGACCTTCTCCCTTGTAGACGATTCCGAAACCGCCCTCGCCCAGGACTTCGATGAGACGATACTCATCCACGGTTGACCCCGGCGGTAACGCGTTATGATGATACAGATCGGTCATTTCAGTTGTTGTTTGCCCCCAGTGCGATGCCGGATTTTCGTCTCGCGGCACACACAGTCACATTGTCGCTGTTGCCATTCGATCGGTAGACCGCGAGTTCGGCCAGATCGGAAAGAGCCGACTCGAGATCGGCCGCGAGCAGTGCTTCCGCCATTTCCACTTCGGTTATACGCGTCCAGAAACCATCCGTGCAAAGCAGAAAGGCATCATCGGGCGCCAGTGAAGCCTCGACGACCTTGAATTCAAGCTCCGTGTCCGGCCCTAGAGCCTTGTATAGCCGTCCCTGTTCCGGACCATTGATGGCCTGCTCTTCACTCAACTCTCCCATCTCGACCATTAACCGGGCCACCGAGTGATCTTTTGTTCGATGGATCGTATCGCCATGACGGAACCCGTACAATCGGCTATCGCCAACATGTGCCCAATAGCTGGTGCCTTCACCCAGAATGGCTGCCACACAGGTGGTTCTGGCTTCGTTACGATAGCGCTTCGACACCTCAGCGACGGTCTCCTGAGCCTGTTCGATGCAGTGGCGCAAGGTTGCTTTGTCCACAGCCGGCCTTTGATCCCAGGTGCTGCAAATCGCCGCAACGGCAGCCGACGAGGCCTCGGCGCCGCCGTGGTGTCCTCCCAATCCGTCAGCCACAACCAGCAGACATCCAGGCGGGTTCACGGCAACCCTGAAGTCCGCCAGATCCTCCTGAGCGCTTCGGTCGCCCAACCGCTGCACAATTGCGATATCCCATGGGGTATGTGTCGAGGTCAAAAACACGCGCAGCACCAGTTTTCTGCAATGGCCGGCATTTCAGGAGCCAAGCTTTCGGAAGCCGGCATTTGATTACAATTTAGGATGTATTTTAGCTATCAGTCATCTGTTAACCCTTTAAACACCGGTCTTATTTATTCTTTCATCATAGGCAGTTGCATTAACCCACGACGAAACAGGGGAAAGAGCATGGCCAAGGCACTCAATCGGCGACACTCTCACGTTCCTGCACCACTTGCCGGACAAGAAGAAACCCTTGACCTTGAAGATCAGGAAATAATCCGGCTCAGTCTGCAGGGTGCGGCGGATTCCTTCGCTAACGCGCCTCGAGAAACGCTTTCCGGTACGACCACTGCACTTTACTCTGGCGCCGGTTTAAATCCAGGTTCAGGGGGTGATTCCGGTTTCGGCGCCTGTTGGGGGCAGGATCAGGAACCTGCTGTTCGCAAATGGCAGAAACTTATCGAACCCGAACTCCTGTGCCGCGATCTCATGGAACAACAGGATCGCTGGACTCACCGGCAGACCCTTTCCTTTCTATTCGTAGTCTCATTAGGCTTTTGGGGCGCAATCGTTCTTGGTGCAGGAATGAAACTGTAAGCTGAGCCTGCGCTGCTTTTCGAAAGCAGCTTGGCCTGGAAATGCTTCCTGGCGCTTTTCCCCAGGCATGAATCGCGCACCTGACATTGCGTCGGAGCGTTTCGGGTTTCAGCATGGTGTTTAGCATCATCAGATCCTGCTAACCACCCGTTAAGGTAGGTACTGTATCAATTCAGTTCAGATAGATACAAAAAGTATTCGCAGCCGGGGAAGTTGTTCGAGGCGCATTTCAGTCAGATGTCGCTTGGTGACCTTTAAAGCAAGTATATGACCGATGCTCCGCCACGCTATTCAGACTCACCGGTCCCTGCTGACGAAATCAGCCCCTGCCACAGTCCGACGCTTCTGCTTATCAGCCGGCGGATATATATCTTTGTATTTCTATGTATCTCCTTCGTCGCGACGGCCATAGCGTCTTTTCACAGTTGGCTTGGAAAAGGCAGCATTGCACCGGACGGACTCCTGTTTTTTACAGTCTGGTGTGCCAGTTTGATCGGAGGCGGCGTTGTTCTGGAAACAATGCGCCGAACATTGCTTCTGCCGATGAGCCGATGGATGGAGGCGATCGGAAGGCAGGAGTATGCCGCAGCTCAAATCGAACTCAGTAGACTTGCGAATGCAGCACCGCGCGAACTCGACTGCCTGCTCTCGGCCTGGTTGGATCTCGCCCGGAGCAATGCAGAGTATCAGCATACAATAAAGGCTTATCGTGATGATCTGGCTGATACGCCAGATAAACTGGAAGCCAGACTTCTGTCGCGTACGGCTGAACTGATAGAAGCAAATGAGGCTCTTCAGCAAAAGATCGTCGAGCACGAATTGGCGGAAAACCGGCTTCGATATGATATTTTTCACGACCGGTTAACGGCGTTACCGAATCGCTCGCTCTTCACGGACCGCCTGAACCACTCAATTCAGCGTGTGCGCCGAAAGGACGAGCCGGGTTTTGCGGTACTCCTTTTTAATATCGATCGCTTTAAGGCCGTGAACGATAGCCTCGGGCTCACAGCAGGCGATCAGTTGCTGGTGTTGGTCAGTCAGCGGATCCGCGAAGCGTTGCGGCCCGGCGATACCCTCGCAAGGCTGGGTGGTGACGACTTTGCTATTCTGATCGAGAATGTCTCTGACCTGAATGCCCCGACCCTTTGTGCAAGGCGGGTTTTGGCGTTGTTCGAAGAGCCACTGGATCTCGAGGGGCGCGAAGTCTATTGCAGTGGCAGCATAGGCATTGCGGACTACCGTGTGGAGTATAGCCGGGCGGAAAGTCTGCTTCAGGACGCGACCGTTGCCTTGGAATCGGCAAAAACGAAGAGCCGCCCTTATTATGTCATCTTCGATCCGAAGATGCGCACCGAGATCGTTCCCCGCTTGGAGATCGAAACGGATTTACGGCGGGCTGTCAGAAGCGGCAGTGAGTTCGTGCTTGTCTACCAGCCGATCGTGGCATTGAACGTCCCCAAAGTCGCTGGATTCGAGGCGCTGATCCGCTGGCGGCATCCAACGAGAGGCCAGGTCGGACCGGCGGAGTTCATTGCAATTGCAGAAGATTCCGGCCTGATCATCGAGATCGGGCGCTGGGTTCTGGCAGAGGCCTGCGCACAGTTCAGGCGCTGGTTCGACGAGGGTGTTGTCGACAGCCAGATGTTCATCAGTATCAATGTATCCAGCCGCCAGCTCACAGATGAGAGTCTGATCAGGGACGTTGCCGAATCTATTGAAAAACATAACCTGAATCCGAAGTGTCTGAAGCTGGAGGTCACCGAATCCCTTCTGATGGAAGACCCGACGGCTGCGGTGAAAATACTGAACGAACTTAAAACCTTACAGGTTCAACTTTCGATCGATGATTTCGGGACCGGTTATTCGAGCCTCAGCTATCTCCACAGATTTCCGTTCGACTACCTGAAGGTCGATCAGAGTTTTGTCAGTCAGATGATCAATGACGTCGAGATCAAGGAAATCGTCAGAACCATCATAAGCCTGGCCCATGGCCTGAATATGGATGTCATTGCCGAAGGTGTTGAGGATGAAGAAACGGCCAGGGCGCTGTTGCGACTGGGCTGTTATCTGGTTCAGGGCTACCTCTATGCCCGTCCGCTCGAAGCCGGCGGGATAAAAGCGTATCTCAGCGAATTCAAAAATACCCGGATTGACGCAGCCGCAGCTTCAGGTTCTCTATGATGCGCATTCAAAATCGCCGGAAACGCCATCTGGTTTATTCATTCGGTCCCCGGAAACGGCTGCTAGAAGTCTTAAGTGCGGGGCCGAACCGCAGTTGTTTTTATCGCGCATCTCAATCGTGGTCAAATTTGTTGTACAAAGTGACCATTCGGCTTTGAGATCAACGCTTTCTGCCTTTCGGGCAGGTTAGTTAAATTTTTTCTAAATCATTGTTTTTATTAAGTAAGCATTATCTCAATCGTTAACATGACGTTATCGATTCGGCGATATGATTTCAGTATGATCATTCAATTTCTAAATGACGAGTCGGGCGTAACGGCTATTGAATACGGCCTGCTCGGCGCGTTGGTCGGGGTTACCGCGATTGCGGGATTCACGGCTTTGGGAACGTCAATGGCTGACATGTATGACGTCGTCGCAGTGATCGTCACAGACTCGGTAAAGAATTAGTCCGTATTGTTCGTCCTCGGTTCGGCTGCGAGGTGCGTTCCGTCATAAAAGGTTCCATTAAGGTCCCGTTTACCACGTTGCTTCACGCAAAGCTAAGCAGCGCCGGGATAGACTTCGACAGCTAGGTAGGCGCTATCAAGCGCCCAGGTAGGGCGCGCCCTTTCTCGAGGGCGTGCAGAATAACCCAGCCGACAAAATCAAACCCATCAAGGCCGGTAAACGTAGCCTGCCTCCCCGTCCTCAGGGCACTCCCACGAACAGCAAACTCGCCGCCATTGAGGCGTTTATTTTACACTGCGGCCGGTTGCTCCTTTTGCACCTGAACGATGACCGGCTCGACAGCGCGCAATTCACCCATTGGAATATGACAGGCGATCACATGCCCATCCGAAGCTTCGACATTCGGAGGCGGCTCGGTTTCGCAGATGGCACCGATTTTACGCGGGCATCGCGTATTGAAGGGGCAACCTTTAGGCGGATTGGTCACACTGGGAAGATTGCCCTCCAGAATAATCCGCTTCTTCTGGATAGAGGTATCCGCAATCGGAACCGCCGACAGCAGCGCTTCGGTATAGGGGTGATAGGGCGGTGCGAAAACCTCATCCGTCGAGCCTTTTTCCACAATAAAACCCAGATACATGACCACGACCCGGTCGGCGAGATACCGCACCAGACTCAGGTCATGACTGATGAAAATCAGCGTTGTCCGGTATTCGCGCTGAATATCCATCAGCAGACCGGTTATGGCTGCCTGTACCGATACATCCAGGGCCGACACCGGTTCGTCCGCGACCACAAGCGAAGGATTGCCGGCAAATGCCCGGGCAATGCCGACACGCTGCTTCTGACCGCCGGAGAGCTGCCTGGGGCGCCGCCAGATGAACTCCCGTGGCAACTTCACCAGATCCAGCAACTCCAGCACGCGATTTTGAACCTTGTCCGGATCGGTCTCGACGCCGAATTTACGAATGACCCGGGCGAGCTGGGCACCGACCGTGTGGCTTGGGTTGAGCGTGTCAAAGGGATTTTGAAACACCATCTGCATCGAGCCAACCTGCTTTGGTGAGCGCTGTTGAACCGGTTCGTTGGCAATGTCCTGTCCAATGAACTCGACCGTTCCGTCCGTGGCGGTCTCAAGCCCCATCAATACCTTGGCCAGGGTGGATTTGCCGCAGCCGGACTCTCCGACTACCGCGACCGTTTGTGATTCCCGTGCTTCGAGTGAAATGTGCTCGTTCGCCTTTACATAACGCACACGATTGCCGGAGAACATCGCCGCGATCGAATTGTCGCGGATCTCATAGTATTTCTTCATACCTATGAC
>Ga0214472_10003226_pt1 | contig 17303 bp, 13 predicted proteins | sample RVTome_6_FD_207662 | JGI IMG/M metagenome (GOLD analysis project Ga0214472, IMG submission 207662) | Soil microbial communities from uranium-contaminated site in the Upper Colorado River Basin, Wyoming, United States - RVT140D175 | ecosystem: Environmental > Terrestrial > Soil > Contaminated >... | reverse complement strand
CCGCCGGGCCCGGAACCGTTGTTGCAGGCGATGCCGGCGTGGCTGGCGAGTGTCGTCAGAGCGATCGGCGAAACTTCGATGGCAGTGGCCGGAATCTGCGGCATCGTGCTCGATAACGTCATCCCCCGCGACGAGGATCAAGCGCCGTCAGCAGCCGCGAGCGCATGAGACATCGCGGCGCGCCGCGACGCGGTTGGTCCCAACGTTGTATCGTGAACATTTCAGCGCCGCGACTCACCCGTTCCGCAACATGCGCGCAGCCGTCAACCGGATACGATCCACAGCCGCCGTGCTCGCTTGCGCATTGCTGTGGCTCTCCGGCGCTTCCTGTTCCTCCGAAACGGAACCAGACCCGATACCCAAAGTGCGAGAAGACCATCACTCTTATTCAAACCCCGACCAGATACGCGTAACTCGCGTCGAGCTCGACCTCGACGTCTCGTTCGAGCGCAAATCCCTGGAAGGCTCGGCCACGCTCTTGCTGAGACGCGACGGCCCCGGTAGCGAGTTGATTCTCGATACACGCGACCTCAACATCGAGAGCGTGGAAACGGCCGGTCCCTCCGGCGAATTCGCGTCCACCGAATACGAAGTCGGCGACACCGACACCATACTCGGAGCGCCGCTCACGATCACGCTGTCGCCCGAGGCCGAACGCGTCCGAGTCAACTATTCCACGAGCCCGGGCGCATCCGGCCTGCAGTGGCTCGGCCCGGCTCAAACGGCCGGCAAGAAACACCCCTTCCTGTTCACGCAGTCGCAGGCGATCCACGCCCGCAGTTGGATTCCGCTCCAAGACAGCCCCGGCGTGCGCGTTACCTACGCCGCGACAATCCGCACGCCCAAAGAACTATTCGCGGTGATGAGCGCCGAGATGGAAGCGCGGCAGCCATCCGACGCCGCCACGCGCGGCGAGTATCGCTTCCAGATGCCGCAGCCCATCCCGTCGTATCTGATCGCTCTCGCCGTCGGTGACATCGAGTTCCAGGCGATGAGCGAACGAACCGGCGTCTACGCCGAGCCCTCCGTCGTCGAGCGCGCCGCCAAGGAGTTCGAAGACACCGAAGACATGATGCAGGCCGTCGAGAAACTCTACGGCCCCTACCAGTGGCAGCGCTACGACATTCTTGTGCTGCCCCCGAGCTTTCCTTTCGGCGGCATGGAGAACCCTCGCCTCACGTTCGCGACGCCCACGATCCTCGCGGGGGATAAGAGTCTCGTCTCGCTCGTTGCGCATGAGCTCGCCCACTCGTGGTCCGGCAACCTCGTGACGAACGCCACGTGGCCTGATTTCTGGCTGAACGAGGGCTTCACTGTCTATCTCGAAAACCGCATCCAGGAAGCGGTCTTCGGACGGGAACGCGCCGAGATGGAAGCGTCCCTCGAAGTTCACGAGCTCGAAGCGGAATTCAAGGATCTCAAGCCGCGCGATCAAGTCCTGCACGTTGATCTCGAGGGCCGTGACCCTGACGAGGGTTTCACGCTGGTCCCTTACGTCAAGGGGATGCTGTTGCTGCACAGTCTCGAAAAGGCCGTGGGGCGTGATCGCTTCGACACATTCTTGCGCAGCTACTTCGACCACTTCTCGTTTCAGAGCATCACGACGGCGGACTTCCTGAACTACCTGAACCGTTATTTGCTGAGCGCGAATCCTGAAGTCGCCGAGAAAGTCCCCGTGGAGGATTGGCTTCTCAAGCCGGGCCTGCCGGCCCACGCCGCCCTGCCCTCATCGAGCGCCTTCGAACGCGTCGAAGCTCTGGCCAACCGCTGGTATGCCGGCGGCGTCGGTCTTGCGGACATCCCCGCCGGCCAATGGACCACGCAGGAATGGCTGCGGTTCCTTCGCACACTGCCCGAGAAACTCGAAGCGGGCCGCATGAGTGAACTCGACAAAGCCTTCTCGCTTTCAGAAAGCGGCAATTCCGAGATCCTGCATCAGTGGCTGCTCATGTCGGTCCGAAACGGCTACGCGCCGGCTTATCCGAAGGTTGAGGAGTTTCTTACGTCCGTCGGCCGCCGCAAGTTTCTCAAGCCGCTCTATACCGAACTCGCCAAGACCGAGGAAGGCAAGCAGCGCGCCCTGGCCATCTACAAGAAAGCGCGTCCGCTCTACCACCCCATCGCCGCCGCTACCATCGATGAGACACTAGGAGCAGCACCGGAATAGTTCCGTTGGATACACAGTTACAAACAGAGACATCAGCAGCGGCGGCGGCCGTTTCGCTCGATTCTCTTCTCCACTCCGCCTTCGGCCACGAAAGTTTCAGGCCGTACCAGCGCGATGTCTGCGAGTCGGTCGCGAACGGCCGCGATGTACTGCTCGTGATGCCGACCGGCGCGGGCAAGTCGCTCTGCTATCAACTCCCCGGGCTCGCCCGCCCCGGCGTCACGCTCGTCATCAGCCCGCTCATCGCGCTGATGGAAGACCAGGTCGCGAAACTTCGGCAGCTCGGCCTGCGCGCCGACCGCATTCATTCCGGACGCAGCCGCGACGAGTCGCGGCAGGTCTGCTTCGCCTATCTGCGCGGCGAAATCGACTACCTCTACATTGCTCCCGAACGGCTGGCGGTCCCCGGCTTCCCGGAAATGCTCGCCAAACGCACGCCGGCCCTGGTCGCTGTCGACGAGGCGCACTGCATTTCGCAATGGGGCCATGACTTCCGGCCCGAATACCGCCGGCTCGGTGAGCGTATTCCGACACTGCGTCCCGCACCGGTCATCGCGCTGACGGCGACGGCCACGCCGCTGGTTCAGAACGACATCGTTGCACAGCTCGGGCTGAGCGACGCTCACCTCTGCATCCACGGCTTCCGCCGCGAAAACATCGCTATCGAAATCGTTGAGACGCCGCCTTCCATTCGCGGCGACAAGACTCTTGAACTGCTCGAAGATCCCTCCCGGCGTCCGGCCATTGTCTACTCGGCCTCGCGCAAGAATGCCGACGCGCTCGCCGCCGAACTCAAGAGCCACTTCCCCACCGCGCCTTACCACGCCGGCATGATGGCCGATGACCGCGACATCGTTCAAGACGGCTTCCTCAAGGGACGCTTCGAGGTCATCGTCGCCACCATCGCCTTCGGCATGGGCGTTGATAAGCCCGACATCCGCACCATCATTCACACTGCACTGCCGAGCAGCCTCGAGGGCTACTACCAGGAGATCGGGCGAGCCGGCCGCGACGGCAAACCTTCACGCGCCATCCTGATGTACTCCTGGGCCGACCGCCGCACCCACGAGTTTTTTTGGGACCGCGACTATCCCGACACTTCGCACCTGCAGCGCCTGTGGAATCTGCTCGGCAAAGAACCGCAAACCAACGAAAAGCTATTCGCGCGTATGGCCGCCGACGACCTGGTCTTCGAGAAATCCCTCGAAAAACTTTGGATCCACGGCGGCGCCGTCGTCGAGCTCGACCAGCGCATCACACGCGGTCATAGCCACTGGCAGATCCACTACGACAGCCAGCGCGAACACAAGCTTGCGCAACTCGACATCATCACGCGCTACGCCGAGTCTCCCGCCTGCCGCATGCTGGGCCTCGTCCGTCACTTCGGCGACCAGGCCGACGCCCGGCGGCCCTGCGGCATCTGCGACATCTGCGCGCAGGACGACACCCTTCTGCAGCGCTACAGCAAACCGAGCGCCGCGCAGTTTCGCAACCTCGACCGCATCCTGGCCGCCTTGCGCAAGCACGGACGCCAAACCTCCGGCCGCCTTCACAAGGCGCTCTTTGAAAATGAAGACATCAGCCGCAATGATTTCGAGGACCTCGTGACCGCGCTGGCCCGTGCCGCCCTGGTTCGGATGATCGACGATTCGTTTGAAAAAGACGGCTCCACGATCCGTTTTCGGTGGATCGAGATTACGCCCGACGGATTCACGCACAAAGGTTCACTTGAAGGGATCGTCACACTCGCGGCGGCCCTGCCGAAGAAGAAGCGCGAAAGGAAGCCGAAGCCGGCGAGCGGCGCCGCTCGCGAATCAGGGAAGAAACCGAGGGCGCAGTCCGCCGACGCCGACGGGAGTGAATTCGACGACGAAGCGCCCGACGGGGCCTTGCTCAAGGCTCTCAAGGAATGGCGTCTCAAGGAAGCTCACCGCAAGCGCATCCCGGCTTTCCGCATATTGCGCGACAGCGTCCTGGTCGAGATTGCAAGGACATTGCCTCACTCGCAGGCTGACCTGCTCGCCATCCACGGCTTCGGCCCCACCCTGGCGGCTAAGTATGGTTTGAAACTTCTCTCGTTGGTTGAGAGTTCAAAAACACGGAAATGACTTCCTCTGTTCCGCCAAAAAGCTCTAACCAGAGGACCGTGCTCGAAGGATTGTTCGCCGGGTCGCCCTCAGAGGCGTCGGAATGGCGTGAGAATCAATCCCTTGACCGTCTGAAACCGCTCCGCGTCCAAATTCGGTAAACCGAACTGGATCTCGCGGTAGTCCTCGCGTTGACAATAGGTCCCAAAGAGCCGGTCCCAGCAAGAAAACACCGTCGCGTAGTTGGAGTCGGTCTCGATTCGGAGTTGCGAATGGTGCAGTTTATGCATGTTGGGCGACACGACTAGGGAACGAACAACCCTATCCACCCGATTGCCCAGTTCAATGTTCGCATGATGAAACTGAGTGGCTGCTACGACAACTCCGTCGTACAGGACCAGCGCCGCCAGGGGCAGACCGAACAGAGGGATGAGCAGCAACCGAAGTCCAGCCGAAAGCAACAACTCTCCGCTGTGGAACCGCACTGCGCTGGTTACGTCGAGGGTGAGGTCACTGTGGTGCATCCGGTGGAATCGCCACAGCAACGGCCATCGATGGTTGCCGCGGTGCCACCAGTACGTCCACACGTCGAGCAGAACGAATCCCAGCAGGATTCGGGCCGCCGTTGAAAGGCGGCCCTGAGAAAGGACACCGAGGCCCATCGCAGCAGTCACTTCCGCCACGGCGACCGTTGCTCCGGCGCAGCAGGCGCCGACAAGGAATACGTTCGCGCCAGCGATAGTAAGATTTCGCGCGGCATGCAGGCGCCGCTGTTCCTGCGGGAGAAAAGGGGCCAACGACTCCCAGATAAAGAACAGCGCCAAGCCCGCGATCGCCGACACTACACGCCAGTCAGTGGGTATGGACTCGATCACTTTCTGAATCGTAGCGCAGGCGGCCAGGCATGTCAGCCAGCCACCCGCTGCAGATTAGAACCACAAACGAGAACGCTCTAGGCCCAACCCTCGGTACAAAAATGCGATGCATTCGGCGTCTGATAAGCCACACCTAACTCCGGCGTCTCCACGACGCGGTTCCTTTCTTTCACCGAATCCAACAGGAAGTCCAGCATGCCGCTCACCAGCAGCGTACGCTCCACCGGATAAGGAGCTTTCCCCGTTTCATACATCTTTTCGATGTTCTTGATGAGGCATCCGAAGTGATGGTGATAGGGCTTCCTCATCAACCAGGCAAGCGTCGACACAGGCTCGGATCGTCCTTCGACTTCGACTGCCACCGCGAAATCATCCTTCACCGCGCCAGTCAGCATGAAGCCCGCCGCCTGCGCCCCGTCGCGGTGGTTCACCAGGAACACCGCCGGATCTTTCACGATTTCGGCCAGTTCACCCGGCTGGCGCGTCTTGCAGCGAGACAGCGCCGCGTCAAACAATGGCCGCACCCAAGGCGTCTTATCCAGATAGTTCCAAACCGCCGGGCCCTGCAAACATTGCACCGACGAGACGCCGACCTCCCCGCCCTGCCGCCGCTCGATCATCGACTGAATCAGTTCCAGCATGTGAAAGCCATACGACTCAAGCCCGGCAAACGCAATTCCCACCGCATGCGGCATCTTCGCCCCCCAGGGCGCATCCACCTGAGGATCGCGAAACGCCACCGGCACGGATGACCCGGCCAGCATCGGGAAACCCATCTCACGCGAGATCTCGACCATGCGTTTCGCTTTGACCCAACTATAGGAGAGATGCTTATCCGTATAAACCGGCGCAACCTTGCCGGTCTGCCGGAACACATCTGTTACCTGAAGGAACAGTTGAAAGCGCGGATAGAGCCGTTGCCCCTTGTCATTCAAGGGATAGTCACCGTGCTCGCCGATGATGAGCACACCGTCCACCGCCAGATCGCCCGTCCCCAGCGTGAGCACCTCATAGATCGTGCGGTAGATCGGAACACCGTGCTTGCGCGACATCTCACGGCTCATGTCTTTCTCATGCACCTGCGCCGTATACATCGACACGATCTTGGAACGCGGATACGGCGGCTGGTTATTCTGATGGAACCCTTCGAGATACTTACCGACAATCACATCCGCATGAGACCGCTGGAACCAAGTTGTTATCACCGCCGCGATGCGCTTCGGAGGCCCTTCAGCCGCGACGGCCAGAGGAGCCATGGCGGGCAGCGCCGTGGAAGAGAGAAAGGTTCTACGGGTCATATTGATTTCTATTCCAGGTGCGAGAAGCAGCACAAACACGAGTGTTCGTCACTACGGGCGCTACTTGTAGATCTTCTCCCCCGCTCTCAAGGCGAACGGCAACTTGTTCTGCCGCGGAGGCAACGGACACGTCGAGTACGGGGTAAACACGCAGGGCGGGTTGTAACTCTTATTGAAATCGAGGACCACGGTACCGTCTTCGGACGGCAGATCCGTGTAGACGAAACGGCCGGCGCCATACGTTTCCGATCCATTCGTCGCATCGCCGAAAACAACAAACAGCTCATCGTCCTCTCGGATCGGGTCGAGCCGGAATGTTTCGCCATCCACTTCGAACACCAATGCGCCCGGCGACTCGTGCGGCTCGGGCATACCGAGAACGTTTACGATCGGCAGCACCTTCGGCGGATCGTACGGCTCGAACCGCGCCTTCACCCGCCAACTGGAATCGATCGGGTAATACTCGATCCCCTTGAACTCGGTTCTCGTTTGCGCCTGGCTGTCCTTCACACGCACGGCCTGTTTGTGTTCGCGCTCAATGATGTGCAAACGCACGGAACCCAAGGCGAGCTCCGTTGGCGTTCCTTCGACATCGGTATGTAACCGCATCGACGTGACGGGCTCGCCGTCGGCCGTCAGGCCGCTGCCCTCAGCCGCCTCGGCCAGCACACGCCCTTCCGCGAGCCAAAGAGACCCCGCGTGCTCGACACCGCTTGTCGGGGGCAACACAAGCGAGTTGTCCGGGGCACTGCCGAACTTGTTCTCGCCCTCTCGAAGCCAGTACAGCCCCACGAGACTCAACCAGCCATAGGGTGCGCGCAACTTCTCGACCCGGCTCTCACGCCACGCCAGGATTTCTCGCTCGTGCCCGGCCCTGTCAGCGATGCCACAAGACATCAAGGCCGCGATAAGACAGGCCCCCGGCAACAGGCCCAGACGCATCACCGGGCGAACACCTCGCGCAGCTCCGGACGCCGAAAATAAGCCCGGTCGAGTGTCTCTTTTTCGCAGGTAACGTTCGCCGTCACCCAATGCGTCGCCCAACCTTTGCGCCAGCGATCCGACGAATTGCGATGCGAGGTATGAAGCGCCTTTGAATGATGGAAGACAACGCCGCCCTTGCGGACGCGGGCCGGCGATTCCTTGCTCAGATCAATCAACTCAGGCGGCGGCACGTGATTGTATTCCTCACCGGCGACCTGCTCGTGCGGAATAATCGGCCCCAGGTGCGATCCATCGATGTAACGCAGGCAGCCATTCTGCTCGTCGGCATCGTCCAAAGCGAGCCAGGCCGTGATCACTTCGTCATCGGGATGGCAGCGGAAGTAGAAATTATCCTGGTGATAAGGCTTTGCCGACCCAAACCGGGGAGGCTTCAGAAACGCTTGATCGACCACTAACAACGGCTGATGACCGAGAAGCTGCTCCATACGGCTCGTCAATCGCGCATCGAGCAGCATCTCGCGGCACACAGCGTCTTTGGCGAACGGTTCATTGATCTTGCGAGGAGCGCGATCACCGTCCTCTGAGATATCGAGGTTATAGCCGTCTTTGCCCGACTCGCGCTCGCGGCCGGCAATCGCAAGCAGAACCTTCGCTACGCGGTCCGCTTCGTGGCGGGCGAAAACCCCCTCCGCCACAACCCAGCCTTTCGCCCAGTAATGGTCACGCTGCGCGGCGCTCAAACTCATGTCCCTGATCGTACTCTCAGTCGTGCGGTTTCGCCACCGCCGGGCGGCCCCGTCGTCAGGAAACGCTATCAGTAAGCGTGAATCTGTTCTTGGTAGGACTCGAAGTTGCGGCGCGTCTCCGCGAGGGAGTCGCCTCCGAATTTCTCCAGGAAAGATCCCGCCAGAACGATAGCCACCATGGCCTCGCCGATGACGCCCGCCGCGGGCACGACCGCCACATCCGATCGTTCGTAGGCCGCGAAGGAGGGCTCGCGGGTATCAAGGTCGACGGATTCCAGAGGCCGGCGGAGAGTCGAGATCGGTTTGATATAGCCTCGAACGACAACGTCCTGGCCGTTGGTGATGCCGCCTTCCAGACCGCCGGCCAGGTTTGAGCCGCGGCGAAACTCGCGGCCCTGCTTGTCGTACTGGATGGTGTCCTGCGACTTCGAGCCCGGCGAAATCGCCGTGACCATGCCGCGCCCGATCTCGACCCCTTTCAAGGCCTGCATTGACATAATGGCCTGCGCCAGGCGGCCGTCGAGCCGCGAATCCCAGGTAATGTGCGAGCCGAGTCCGATGGGCATGTTATGGGCGACAACTTCGAAGATGCCGCCCCTCGTATCACCGTTTTTATAAGCGTCGTCGACCTCGGCTTTCATCGCCTGCTCGACATCCGGATCGACGCAGTTGAGCAGCACTTCATCCTTCGCGGCGAGGGCTTCGATCTCTTCCCACGCGACTTCGCGGTTCAGCGCGGCATTGCCGACGGCCAGCACATGGCTAAGCACTTCGATGCCGAATTCGCGCAGGAAAAGTTTGCAGAGCGCGCCCACGGCGACACGCGACGTAGTCTCGCGCGCGCTGGCGCGTTCGAGAATGTAGCGCGCATCCGGAAAGTTGTATTTCAAAACGCCGGCGAGGTCGGCATGGCCGGGACGCGGGCGCTTCACGGGCTTCGCTTTCTCGTCGCTGCCCTCGAACTTCTCGACGGGCATGGCTTCCGTCCAGTTCTTCCAGTCGCGGTTCTGAAGCAGAACGGCGATCGGCGAGCCTATCGTCATCGAATGGCGCACGCCGGAAACGATGTGCGCCTGGTCGGTCTCGATCTTCATGCGTCCGCCGCGCCCATAGCCCTGCTGACGCCGCCAAAGCTGACGGTCTATGAATGCAAGCGACACAGGCACGCCTGAGGGCAAACCGGTCAAAATTGTTACAAGTGTTTCGCCGTGCGATTCGCCGGCGGTTTCAAATCGAAGCATAAAGACCACGCCGCAACCGGCCGGTTGCGGCCATTCAGTGAAAGAACCTTCTTCTCCCCTATCATAGACTCAACACCGTTACGCGGTTCGCTTTCTCAGAATCACGGCCCTCATCTTCAACGACCGATCATGTCCGCACACTTGTTAGGAGTCCACGCGGTAACCGAAGCCTTGCGGGCCGGCCGGGACATTCAGCGCGTCATCATCGCCCGCGGCCGCAAGAGCGGCCCGACCGGCATGGTCGTTGAAGAATGCCGGCGGCGCGGTATCACGCCGCGGTTCGAATCTCGAGAATCATTGGACCGGCTGGCGCAGACGACCAAGCATCAAGGGGTCGTGGCCGTTGTATCCGGCGGCCGGGCGCAAAACCTGGAGCAGGTTCTCGATAACATTACCGGAGCGGGGTTGATCGTCGTGCTCGACGGTGTTCAGGATCCCCACAATCTGGGGGCGGTCGTGCGGTCGGCGCATGCCGCCGGCGCGGATGCGGTCGTGATCTCCGAGAGGCGTTCGGCCGGTGTGACGGAAGCGGCCGCCAAGGCCTCGGCCGGCGCCGTGGAATACATTCCCGTCATCTCGGTCAAGAACATCAACCATACTCTCGACCAGCTCAAGAAAAGTAATTTCTGGTTGTACGGACTCGACGAAAGCGGCTCTCAGAGCTATCTCGAAGCCGACTACGCGGGCAACGTCGGACTCGTGCTGGGAAGCGAGGGCAGCGGGCTGCATCGGCTAACGGCCGAGAAATGCGATTTTCTGGTGCGCATACCGGTCGCCGGACCCATCGCGTCGCTGAACGTTTCCGTCGCCGCGGGAGTCGCGCTGTTCGAGATCGTGCGCCGCCGCAGCCAAGGCGAGGCGGGAGCGAATCGCGTACAATCTAACGTCGTGCTCGATTTGCGGTGAAATCAACTATGAAGGGTGTTGTTCTGGCAGGTGGTCTCGGAACGCGGCTCGACCCGCTTACCCGAATTACGAACAAACATCTATTGCCGATCTACGACAAGCCGATGATCTACTATCCGATCAAGACGCTTGTCAACGCGGGCATTACGGATATCCTGATCGTAACGGGCGGGCAGAACGCGGGTGATTTTCTCCGCTTGCTCGGAAACGGCAAGGAATTCGGGCTCAAGCACATCAATTACACGTACCAGGAAGGCGAAGGCGGTATCGCTCAAGCGCTCGAACTTGCCGAGCACTTTGTCGAAGGGGAGAAGCTCTGCGTTGTCCTCGGCGACAACATCATCGAGGGCAACATCATCGCCGCGGCAGACGCCTTTCGCAAACAGCCGCGGGGCGCGCGCGTCCTGCTCAAGTCCGTCCCCGATGCCGAGCGGTTTGGCGTCGCCGAGCTAAACGGCGACCGGATTCTGGGTATTCAAGAGAAACCAAAGAATCCGAAATCAAACTACGCCGTAACGGGAATTTACATGTACGACCCAACGGTGTTTGAGAAGATTCACACTCTCGAACCATCGGCCCGCGGGGAACTGGAAATCACCGACGTCAATAACTTGTTCATCGCCGAAGGGACTTTGACGTTTTCGGTCCTGGAAGGCTGGTGGACGGACGCCGGAACGATCGACTCGTTGCGGCGCGCGACGAATCTGGTTGCAGAAACGGGCGCGAACCGCACCGATCTGAACGGCGCCGAACCAGGGTAAACAGACCTGGACGCGCCACGGTGGACCGGCAGGTTAAGCCGCATTGCGAGTCGCCATCGATGCCGCGCCCCTCATCACTCCTGTTGGAGGGACGCGCCGCTATGTCGTGGAGCTCACGCGGGCGCTCGCCCAGCAATTCCCAGGAGATGAGTTGCATCTGCTTTCGGACCAAATGTCCTGGGCCCTTCCCGAGAGACTGCGCGGTTTCAGCAACGTTGTGGCCGAACCGCCACGCTGGCGCGGCCTGCGGGGAAGCTGGTGGTTGAGCGGCCTGCCGCTCGAGCTGAAGCGGCGGCGGATTGACGTCTTTCACGGAACGGACTTCGCGGTGCCCTACGTCCCTCTGATTCCGTCGGTGATGATGGTCCACGATCTATCCCCCTGGAAGCGTGATCCGCTGCGGCCCGCCGGTTCGGGCCGCGTTCGAGAGCGGGCGCCCTACCTGATGCGGATCGCGACCCGCATCCTGACTCCGACCGAAGCCATCCGGGAGGAGTTGGCGACGACCTTCGGCATCCCGCGGCGGCGTATCACGGCCATCCATCTGGCGGCGTTCGACGCCGATGATGAGCCGCCCGCCGATCCCGGTCAGCACGATGAAACGGCCGTTCCCGCGCCGTATTTGCTCTATGTCGGAGCACGCCAGGCCCGCAAGAACATTCCGGTCCTGATGCAAAGCTGGCACAGCGTCAGAAGAACGAACCCTGCTGTTTCGCTGGTCATCGTCGGACCCGCGGGCGGAGGGGATGAGCGCATGCAGCGGGAGGACGGATTGTACATTTTCGACCCTCTGCCGGATACAGTCGTGAGCCGCCTCTTGTCGGGAGCGGCTGCGTTCGTCTATCCTAGCCTGTACGAGGGATTCGGGCTGCCGGTTCTTGAAGCGATGAAGGCTGGCGTACCGGTAATCACCTCACTGGATCCGGCCATCACGGAAGTGGCCGGCGGGGCTGCGCTTCAGGTCGACGTGACATCTCCTGAAGCGCTAAGCCAGGCGATTTTATGTGTCGTCGCGAGTTTTGAATTGCAGCTAAGGCTGCGCGATCAAGGCAGACAGCGGGCATCCGCGTTCAGTTGGCGGCGGACGGCCCTGCAGACTCGTGACGTATACAGCGAAGCCATCAGGCGCTTCTGAGCAGGCGCTACTACTTTCTCCGGAGCCTCCGTCTCCGCCGACCGGCGGCGGGGCCTTGCGGACAGCCAGTATTCTCCGTTTCCTGTCGGAGTCGTATCGGGTCCACTTGGTGACGTTTCGGGAAGCGACCAAGGACAGCGAGCCGTTCCCCCTTCAGCCTCCCGCTCAAGCCACAACAGTCGTTGAGTTGCCCTCCCACGCGCGGGATTCGCTCGCCCGCGCCGGCCGCAACGCGGGCCGCCTGTTGCGGGGCACGCTGCCTTTGACGGACAGGTTCTGCGGATCGGACAGCTTCCGCCAGGTGCAGCAGGCAATTGCGGGCAGGCGCTATCGGCTGGGGGTGATCGAGCACTTCTGGTGCGCGCCGTACGTTCAGTTGCTGCGTCCCTGCACGGATCGAGTTGTGCTCGATCTGCATAACATCGAGTCGGTGCTCCACGCCGGGTGCGCGTTGTCGGAGCCCTGGCCGCAAAGCTTCGCTCACCAGCGCTTCGCGCGAATCGCGGCCCGCATGGAGAAGGAAAGTCTCGCCGCCTTCGACCTGGTATTGACGCCGTGCGAGGCGGACCGCCGGCGGGTGCTTAAACTTTGCCCCGCCGCTCGCGTCAAGGTCGTTCCGAATACGCTGCCCGAGACCGCCGAGCCCGATGAACCGGAAGAGCACATCATTGCATTCTCAGGCAATCTGGAATACCACCCGAACATCACGGCCGTCAGACACTTTCGAAATACAATATGGCCTTTGCTGAGGCAATCCGATCCGAAGCTGCGCTGGCGAGTGATCGGCAAGAACGAGCAGGCGGTCCGCGAGTGGCTCGCCGGAGACGAGCGGATTGAACTGACAGGGCCGGTCGATGACGCGATACGGGCGCTGGCGCGGGCCAAAGTCGTCGTCGTGCCGCTGCTCTCGGGAAGCGGCACGCGCATCAAGATCCTCGAGGCTTGGGCGGCTGCCCGCGCGGTGGTTTCGACCAACGTCGGGGCGGAGGGGTTGCCGGCCAAGGACGGCGCCAACATCCGCCTGATCGACGATCCAGCGGCCATGGCTGATATTATTCGAGATCTGGTTGCTGATCCAGACGCGCGAAAGCGACTCGGCCGTGGGGGACGGGAAACATTCGAGCAAAGCGGTAGTTGGCCGGAGGCGGCGAGGGCCTTGCGACGGGCGGCTCTGAACGGTGCGCCCTAGGCGCTTACCGGCCCTACTTCAAGATGCGACAATGGGGTCTAATATGCGGGTTGCGGTAGATGCGCACGCGATCGGTCAGCGATTGACCGGGAACGAAGTCTATGTACGAAATCTTCTGAGCCGCTACGGCCGCCTGGAGCCTGAGGCGCGGTTTATCACCTATGTTTCGAGCTCCAAGGCGCAAGACTGGATACCGGAGCGGTTTCAGCAGCGCCGCGTTTCCGCGAATCCATTTTTGCGTCTCGGCTGGGAGATGGCCGCGCGCCTTCGCGAGGACCTCCCCGATCTCATCCACGTGCAGTACACGGCTCCCCTGCGCTGCCCGGTGCCGATCGTAGTCACCGTCCACGATGTCAGCTATCTGGAGCACCCGGAGTACTTCCTCTCGGCCCGCGCGCTGCAGTTGCGGATATCCACCGCGAAAACTCTTCGAGAAGCGGCGAAAATCGTCACCGTAAGCGAATTTTCACGCCAACATATCGCCAGGGCGTTCAACATTGAACCGGATTCCATTCGTGTCACGCCTCTCGCCGCCGAAGATCATTTTCGGCCGATTCAGCGTGAGGCGGCTATGCGAAAGGTAACGGATCGCTTCGGTTTCGAGGGGCCGTATATCCTGCACGTCGGCGATTGGCATCCGCGAAAGAACCAAATCGGGCTGATTCGAGCGTTCCGCGAGTTGCTCGCCGCCCATCCCAAGCTGCCTCACAAACTCGTCTTGGCCGGCAAGCGAACCTGGTTCGCCCCGCGCGTTCTGGAGCAGATCCGGCGCTCGGGTCTGGAGGAGCGAATCATTCAGACCGACTTCGTCGACGACGACATCCTGCCCGCTCTCTACAACGCCGCTGATGTTTTCGTGTTCCCTTCCTTCTATGAAGGTTTCGGACTGCCGGCCCTGGAAGCGATGGCTTGCGGGCGTCCTGTCGTTTGCTCGGACTCGACCTCGCTGCCGGAAGTCGTTGACGGCGCGGCGCTGCTGTTCGATCCGCACTCAATCCAGGAACAAATGCGGGCCATCGGCGACATTCTGCTCGACAAGGAACTGTTCCACCGCATGGAGAAGAAGAGCCTGCAAAGGGCGGCATTCTTTGACTGGAAGGAAACGGCGCGGCAGACTCTGGACGTCTATGAGGAAGTGGCTGAAACCAGAGCGCGCATGCAACGAAGCAAGGAGTTGGTTGCCAGTTGAGGCGACTTCGCCATTCATTGCTTCGAACCGTTTGCACGCTGGCTCTGGGCGTGAGCGGTGTCGTCTTCGCCGCCCCGCCGCCCGACGGTCAGCCAGCTCCCTGGGTGGACGGGGAAGTATTGGTCTATGAGATCACCTGGCCTAGCGGTCTGAGCCTCGGAGAAGCCCGCTTCCGCGCAAAAGCGACGCAGAACGGTTGGTCGTTCGAAAGCGACATCACGGCCTCGTTGCCGACGATGGAGATCCGGGATGAGTATCGCGCCCAGGCGGATACGAACCTGTGCTCAATCGAACTCGACAAGAAGGTGAAACACGGCAAGAAAGAGTATGAGGAATCCCTCACCTACGACCAGCGCACGCGGCGGGCCAAGCGCCGGACGCTGGGCGGGGGAGGCGAAACTGAGTTCGATATTCCGCCGTGCGTTCGCGACGGCCTGACCTATCTGTACTACCTTCGACGGGAGCTCGGATCGGGCAGCATTCCGCCTCCCGATGACGTCAATTTCGGTGCGCAATATCAAGTCGTCATCAGCTATACGCAGTCGCTCGACATCGAAGCGCGCGGCGAGACCGTGCGGGCTGACCGCATCCTGGCCGAACTGGACGGCCCCGTATCGCACCACAGTATCGAAATGTTCGTCGCCCAGGACGCCGCCCGTACTCCTCTCATCATCCGCATACCTTTCGACTTGGGAACCTTTTCACTGAAACTCCTGCCATGAAGCTGGCTGTTTTTACGCCGCTCAATCCGGCGCGCAGCGGCATCGCCGACTATTCCGAAGCCCTGCTGCCACACCTTTCCCGGCTCCTTGAGATCGAAGTCTTCATCGACGACTACGAGCCTTCCGGATGGGCCGCGAGCGCCGGAATTCCGGTTCGCCATCACCGTGAGTTTCGGCCTGAAGACTTCGACGCTGCTCTCTATCAGGTCGGCAACAACCCTTATCACACCTACATCTACGACGCCGCGATTCGGCATCCCGGCATCGTTGTTCTGCACGAGTTCAACCTTCACCACCTGCTGGCCGACGTAACGATCCGGCGCAACGATTGGGACGCTTACATGAGCGAGGTCGAGCGTAGCGGCGGCAAAACGGCGCTCGACTTCGCCCAACGCGTTCGATCACTCGAAGTGGGCCCGGACTACGACGGCGTGCCGATGAACCGTACGTTGATCGAGCGCAGCGGAGCTCTGATCGTTCACAGCCGTTTCATGGTGAACGAAGTGCTCGCGGCGAAAAGCGATGCACCCGTCAAGCAGATTCCCCATGGCGCATGGATCCCCGAGGTCGATCGAAACGCAGCCCGCAACCGGCTTGGCGTCGATGAAACGACGCCGCTGATCGGCATCTTCGGCTTCCTCAAGCCGTATAAGCGCATCGTGCAGGCTTTGCGCGCCATGCAGCGGCTGGTCAGGCTCGATCCGCGCGCCAGGATGATCCTCGTTGGCGAGGAGCACGCCGACCTGCCGCTGAAGCGCCTGCTGTCACAACTGCAACTGGAAGATCATGTGCGGCTGCTGGGATATGTGCCCGTCGAGGAACTCGCCGAGCTGATCGGGGCCGTGGATATTTGTTTGAACCTGCGCTATCCGACAGCGGGTGAGACGTCGGGCACGTTGTTGCGGGCGCTCGGTTTGGGACGCGCGGTAATCGTCTCCGACGTCGGCTCATTCTCGGAACTGCCGGACGATATCTGCCTCAAAGCGCCCGTGGATGCGAGCGAAGTCGAGGTGCTGACGGACTATCTCAGCCTGCTCTGTTCGCGCCCCGAGTTCGCCCAAGCCATGGGCGCGCGCGCGCGCTATCACGTCGCTGAGACGTGCGCTTGGGACCGCGCGGCCCGCCAATACGCGGATTGGGTTCGCGCTTACGTCGAAGGCCGGGCAGCGGCCGAGGGCAAACGCATCACGGCCGCGCCGCCGCAAGCAACCGAGGCCGAACCGGCGATGGCAGGCCGCGCCGGCGCCGCCGAAACCGCGCCCGACGAGCAGCATACAAATCGGACCTTCGCGGCCAACGGCGCCGCCAACGCGGTTTCACCGGAAGACGAATCGCCGCTGGCTCGCTACATTCTCGGTTTCTGTCACGACTCAAAGGGCCGCGAGGATTACGTCCGCACTCACCTCACCCGTCTCATCCGGACGCTGGAAATGACGCCGCCAGGAACCGCTGCGGATCGTGTATTGGAGATGGGGGCGTACATGCATATTACGCCCGCCCTCAAGACCAAGCGCGGTTACGGTGAAGTTTGGGGCTCTTATCTGGGTCCCGCGGGCCGCGTCGATCAGAGCCGCGTCGTTTCCGAAAGCGGCGAGGTCTTCGAATGCCGCCTCGATCTGTTCAACGCCGAGAAGGACTCCTACCCATACCCCGATGAGCATTTTTCCACTGTTCTGTGTTGCGAGCTGCTGGAACACCTGGAAGGCGATCCGATGCATATGATGGCCGAGATCAATCGCATCTTGCGGCCGGACGGCCGTCTTTTGCTGACGACGCCGAACATCTGCAGCTTCCGCGCGGCGGGCGCGCTCCTGCTCGGATATCATCCGGGCCTTTTTCATCAGTACGTCCGGCCGAATGTGGAGGGCGAAGCCGACCCGCGGCACAGCCGGGAGTATGCGCCGCGCGACATCCAGGCGATGTTCGAGGCGGCAGGTTTCACCGTCGAGCGTATCGAGACCGGCCCTTATCTCGCCCGCCACAGCGCCGAGTTCGATTGGGTTAAGCACTTGATGAAGCGCTATCAGCTCGCCGATCATTTG
>Ga0214472_10003224_pt1 | contig 17308 bp, 18 predicted proteins | sample RVTome_6_FD_207662 | JGI IMG/M metagenome (GOLD analysis project Ga0214472, IMG submission 207662) | Soil microbial communities from uranium-contaminated site in the Upper Colorado River Basin, Wyoming, United States - RVT140D175 | ecosystem: Environmental > Terrestrial > Soil > Contaminated >... | reverse complement strand
GTGAGACAGATCCTCATGTACCAACCGCGGCGAGCGGAGCCCCAGTCATGATGCCGTACCTGGCTTCGATGATATCGAGAATCCGGTCAGCGGCATGACCATCGCCGAACGGGTTGGTTCCGGAAACCATCGCTTGGTAGATACCATGATCGCCGAGCAGCGTCGAGGTGACCGCAACCACCTCCGCCGGGTCCGTCCCTACGAGACGCCCGAAGCCCGCCTTCACGACTTCGGGTCGTTCGGTCACCGTTCGTAGGATCAATATGGGCTTCCGCAGGACAGGGGCCTCCTCCTGGATGCCACCGGAGTCGCTCAGGATCAAGTAACAGCGTCGCATGACCTCCAACAGGTCGGGATACGAAATGGGATCGAAGAGACGAACCCTGGGCTGGTCCGCAAGCTCGGCGAAGACCACCTCGCGCACCCGAGGGTTCAAATGGACAGGGAAGACGATCTCAATGTCGGGGTGGGTCGCGAGCAGGGTTTTGAATGCGTTACATAGATCGTGGAGTCGGTCCCCCAGGTTCTCTCGTCGATGGACCGTGACGAGAAGTACTCGCCGATCCGACCAGGGAACGTCAGCAAGACCCGGTTCATCGAAATGCAATCGCGGAGGTATACTGGTCAGAGCGTCGACCACGGTGTTGCCGGTCACGTGCACATCCCCCCTGGGGATTCCCTCACGAAGCAGGTTTTCTCGAGCCAATTCCGTCGGTGCGAAATGGAGATCGGTGGCGACGCTAGCGATCCTCCGATTGGCTTCTTCGGGAAACGGCCGGTGCATATCGCCTGATCGGAGACCTGCCTCGACGTGCCCGATAGGGATGCCTTGATAGAACGCCGCGAGTGCCGCGGACACCACGGTTGAAGTGTCACCCTGGACCAGCAGGAGGTCAGGGAGAATGTCAGCAAAGCACTGCGTGAGAGACAACAGCGCGTGAGCGGTGAATTCGGCAAGTGTACGATTGGTGTGGGTGAGCCCGAGATCGATATCGAGCGGAAGTTCCATCGCGAGCATCGCCTGGGCGAGCATCTCGCGCTGTTGTGAGGTTGCGATGATGACCGGTTCGAAGCGGTCGGCGCGCCGAGCGAGTGCTCGAACCACCGGAGCCATCTTGATGGCCTCCGGTCGGGTGCCCAACACCACGGCGACACGGAATCGAGTGCCCGGCACCCGCTCACGGCTGGTCTGTTCGGATCGAATCTGCAACGTCCCGCCCTCGCTTTCCTGGCCCAGCAGGAGGAGCTCCCTGGGCTCAGACCATTGGGAGGGGCAAGGTTCACGCCACATGTTGCTCGTATGCACCGCCTGTTGAGCAAACGAACGCAGTCAATATAAGTTATTGCAAGGCAATGATATATAGATACTGGATGACGAATCCCCCAGGAGCCGGCTGGGGCGAACCCTGATCGAGGGCCCAAGTTCATGACAGTTCCCTCCCGTACTGCGCAATTGGCCTCGCCGCTTGTCTTGCTCCTCCCTTTCCTTCCTATGACAGCCGTCCACGCCCAGGTCCGGGCCCGGGACCTGGGCGTCCGGCCCGGGATCTTTCAGCCTGGTTCCCTCAACGCCATCACCGACGTGGAAGGGGTGCGCGTCGGTCATCACACTCTAATCGAGGGAGACTCGGTCAGGACAGGAGTCACCGCGATCCTCCCTCATGGTGCCAATCCCTTCCTAGAAAGGGTTCCTGCCGCGATTCACGTAGGCAACGGGTTCGGCAAACTGGTCGGCCTCTCGCAGGTCGCCGAATTGGGCGAACTCGAAACCCCGATTCTCCTCACCTGCACTCTCTGCGTCTGGCGGGCGGCAGATGCCATGGTCGAGTGGATGTTGGGTCGTCCAGGGATGGAAGACGTGCGATCGATCAATCCGGTCGTGGCCGAGACCAATGACGGCAGGTTGAACACGATCCGGAACCGACCGGTCGATGCGAGGATGGTGCGCGATGCGATTTCGTCGGCCCGATCAGGCCCCGTGGCGGAGGGAACCGTGGGTGCCGGAACGGGGACCATCGCCTTCGGTTGGAAGGGTGGAATCGGGACCTCGTCTCGAGTGCTCCCTGCGAATTTGGGGGGCTGGATCGTTGGTGTCCTGGTCCAGACGAATTACGGGGGCGTCCTCCGGGTCATGGGTGCCCCGGTGGGGCTGGAACTCGGGCGCTATCCCTTCCGATCGGCGGTCGATTCGGCGGGCGATGGGTCGATCATCATCGTGATTGCGAGCGATGCACCGCTATCCGACCGAAACCTCGGACGACTTGCTGCGCGTGGGATCATGGGGATCGCGCGCACGGGTTCCTCCGCCTCCAATGGTTCTGGGGATTACGTCATCGCGTTTTCGACGTCGAATGAAGTGCGACGGTCGTATTCGACGCGGGACTCTGCCGGACCACGGACCGTCAGCGACCTCCCCAACGATGAAATGTCGGCGCTTTTCCAGGCGGTAGTGGAGGCCACGGAGGAAGCGATTTACAACTCGCTCTTCATGGCCACGGGCGTGACCAGTCGATTCGGAAGCGCCGAGGCCCTCCCGATCGATCGGTTACGGGAGATCCTCAGGCGATACGGTATCACTCCCTAGAGGGGCCGGCGGTACGGGCGCGTGCCTGAGCGACCCGCTCAATCCACCTCGCGATCGGTGGGAGGGGCGTGAGGACGGACGGGATGTAGTGGACGGGGAGACCTTCGAGGTCCACGGGGATCTTGATGCGTGTCATTGCGCCTCGGGCGACCAGGATGGTCATTACCGTCACCGAGTCCCCCGAACGGGAGGCGAGGGTACTGATCGTATCTCGTAAGGCCCGGATTGCTTTCGTTCGCACAGGGGGTGACGCGTCATCCCGCAGGAGGGCCAGTCTGATTTCCTCACGATGGCCCTGGTTCCTCAAGTGCCTTGCCACCGAAGCGAAATCGGTGAGCCACGCCTCGGCATCGTCGTTCTCGCTGGGCCCGTGGCCCAAGAGGACGAGGGGACGGGACCCCGGTGCTCCCTCCAACCAACGGAGGCCGATCGTCTCGGCGAGCTCAGGGGCATCATCGAGCGCTCTGGTGACCCACATCGGCACAGGGTGAAACGGCCCCTCGTGCGCATGAGCGGACAAATCCTCAGGGAGCCGGTCCGCCTTTCCCGCATAGTACAGGATCTGCCGGTAATGCTCTCCGTGGGAGGAGACCATCAGAGGAACCACCACGATCGACGTGGCCCCATTCGCAATGAGCCGAGTGACCGACTGTTTCCAGTCGTGTGTCGCAACATCCTCTCCCATCAGGAACGCGGTTTCGGTGGGTCCCATAGTCCAGTTGACTTGTCCGACCAGGTCAATCACCTGTGCATTCCACTCCTGACTCGCGCCGTGCGCGACGACCAGGAGTCCGACCTCACCCGTATCAAGGGGAGCGGCCATTGGAGTCAGAATAGCCGAGATGACAGCCGTAACATATTGTAGAAACATATCTTACCTGTATATGACAATGATTCTCAAATAATTTCGCGAACCAAAAAGAAAACACCGGCTCGGGTGGTGGGTCAAGCTCACTTGGGATTTATCGGTGGGCGTAACGCCGGGCGGCGCTGATGAAATCGCGGAAGAGGTAGAAGACGTGAGGGTCGTGGGATTCAAAGACTTCGGGGTGCCACTGGACCCCAACAGCGAAGCCGCCATTAGGAGATTCCACTGCCTCGGCGAGACCGTCGGAAGCGATGGCGGTGACGTCGAGGCCCTCACCTAGGCGTCGGATCCCTTGGTGATGCATGCTGTTCACGAGGATCTCCCCGCGGTCGAAGGTCGCCCGGAGTTTCGACCCTGGCGCCAGGGCGACCTCGTGGGCCAAGTGATCCCGTGGGAAGCCGGCGGTGGGGAAGTAATCGTGCTTGATGGCCTCCGGGATCTCCTCCGCAATGTCCTGAAACAACGAGCCTCCGCAGGCGACGTTCATGACCTGCAGGCCACGGCAGATTCCGAGGAGCGGCTTCTCGTCTTCGAGGGCCCACCGAGTGAGCTGGAGTTCGACGGCGTCGCGCGCGGCATCGGTCACGCCACAGACCGGTCGTTTGGTTTCGCCGTAGGTCTCGGGATGGAGATCCACGCCCCCGCAGAGCATCACCCCGTCGAGTCGCTCGTAGATCTCCCGCAGAGTATCCATGTCCTCGTGGACGAGGGGGATCATCCACGGGACGCCACCCACGGAGGTGGCGGCCAGGAAGTAGCGTTGGTTCATCACCCAGGAAGGGGGGAGGACGTCGGGGATCCCGTCGATCACGTGCAGGGTTTGTGTCGGAATGCCGATGACCGGGCGCCGGTGCTTCATGGTTGGCTCACACTACCCCTTCCGCAGTTTCCAGAATCAGGTGATCCACGACGTCCTTCAGGTTCCCGGTTCGCCGCCATACGGCGATTTGGCGGTCGGCGCTGGTACCCTCTTCAAGGATTCGGAAGGCGTGTTCGACTTCCTGCCGACTCCCAAGCTCGTCGAGTACGTCATCGAGGAACCAGGTGATCAACTCTCGGATCAACTCCCGTGCCGGGTGCTCAGTCCCTCGTCCGAAATCGATCAGATTGCCCTCCACGCCGTACCGAACAGCCCGCCACTTATTCTCCTCGATCAGCGTGTATGGATAGACTCGAAACGTCATATTGTCGCGACGGAGTTTCCAGAGCTTGGCGATGATCGCTTGGAAGATCGCCGCGATACACACCGCTTCGTCCACACGCGTACAGACGTCACAGACACGGAATTCAATTGTGGGATAGTTCCAGTTGGGGCGAACGTCCCACCAGATCTTCGACGCATCTGGGATGGAATTGGTGGCGGTCAGGGTCTCGATCAGGTGTTCGTATTGGCCCCAGGAGCCGAGTTGCGGTGGGATCCCGGTACGTGGGAAGTTTCGAAACACGACGCTACGATAGGACTTTAGCCCCGTGTGACGGCCCAGCCAGAAAGGTGAACTCGTACTGAGGGCGAGGACGTGAGGGAGGAAATACCGGGACACGTTGAGGGCGTCGATCAAGAACGACTTGTCCTCCACGCCGATGTGCACGTGGGTCCCGAAGATCAAGAGCCGTTGCGCGAGGTCTTGGAGGTCTTCTTTTACTCCAACGTACCGCTCGAGTGGCGTAATCTCCTGGGTCTGCCAGGCCGAGAAGGGGTGACTGCCAGCGGCGACGATCGCCAGCCCATTCCTGGCGGCCAGCTCCGCCACAATCCCTCGCAGCCGAACTAGTTCAGCACGAGCCTCGGCGGGGGTGCGACACACCTTGGTCCCCACCTCGACCATGGATTGATGCAACTCTGGTTTGACCTCGCCCATCAGCACGGAGTCTTCGCCCAGGATCTCGGTGATGTACGATCTGAGCTCCCGGGTCTTGGGGTCGACGATCTGGTACTCCTCTTCCACACCAATGGTCAGACTCGGAGGTTTGAGCGCGCTCATCGACCACACTCCTCCACCACGAAAGTCGCGAGCGTGGATCCACCACCCGCGGTGACGTTCACCAGAGCATCGGACGAGACTCGCGTGAGACAACCATCGATCAGGGTGCCACCAAAGGCGAAGGGGGCGGTATCGACGAGTCGATCGGTGAACGTGAGTTTGCCATCGATAACGCCCGGGAAGGTGACCCAGGGGAGGTCGATCCGTTCCTGAACGATCCACGGGCCATCCAGCGCGTTACCGACCGCACGATCCCATACCGTACTGTCCGCCTCCCACCCGAGAACGATACCCTGACCACCGTAGTCGTCATTGGGTTTGAGGACGAATCGCTCTCGTTCGCGAGTCATGAGGTCTAGTAAATCGACCGTGTTTCCCTTCCACTGGGTCTGTCGCTTCTCCACGACTCGTGTCCAGGGCACGTGGGCCGCAATGACGGCCAGGGTCGCCGCGTCGAACAATCGTGCGTTGCGCTCATCACTCAACACGGCAAGGCTGGCCTTCTTGTGGAGGAGTTTGGCTCTGAATCCGTTGACCATCGTCACGGCACCCTCACGGGTCGCACGCACCAGGGGATGCTCAATGCCGTGCCGCCCGATCAGCTCCGTGAGGAGAACGCGTTTGTAGACCACGTCGATCGGAACTCCTCCGACCGCGAGGCGACCCTGGCTGTATTCGAGTTCATCGGGATCGACGATCAGACATTGTAGTCCGTATTTCGCAAAGTACTCCCGAAAGAGCCGGAACTCGCTTTGGGTGGGTACCTCCCGCCAATCCACGATGGCGATGATGGGGCCCCCGGCCCCGCCCCCCCGCCCCGCCCGTGCAGCGCTGTCGAGGAGCGCATGCATAACGCCATGCCGAGATCGCAGCGGAAAGACGCGATGACCTTGCAGGAAGGATCGCATCACCGGCATGGTCATGAAGATCTCGGCGAGTTCGTCACTGTAGGCCTGTCCGGCCGGTGTTTCGCCGTTGAATTCGGTGAGCCAGAATGAACTGCCGGCGGGGTTGAAAAAGGCATCAATCCGGCCGAGGGCGTTGGGATGTCCCGGGCCGGGATCGGCATGAATCAACTCCGATTCCCACTCCTCCGCCCGGAACTGATCGAAGATCTTGGGTTCTGCCATGGCGGCGTCGAAGGCGATGGAGAGGGCGCGTAGCAGCGTGCCACATCGTTCCCAGAGCAGCCGCTGTTGCTCCAGGCTCAGGAAGCGCGGACGCAACGTGGTACACAAGGGCCGATCGCCGAAGAAGAGCCCCCGTCGTGCCAACTGACCAATCAGCCAGGCGGCAGAATCGCCCGCGATCTGGTCACTACCTGCCAACGCGTCGTGCCACGCCGCGACCGCTCGAACTGGGTTTGCAGGCGGGTTCATCCGCGGGTGCGTCGGGTGACCGGTGGTAGCACGGGGGCCAAGGCTCGGTGCGGGCGTCCCCGGAGAAGCTGGTTCCAACTCGAGGGTCCGATAGTCGGGCGAGGTTCCAGGGCCAGACGGATCGAGAGATCGGCCATCCTCTCGACGACCCAGGTGAAGTACGGCTCCGTCAGGGAGTAGACATCGAAATCGGGCGCCGGATTCATGAAGTCGATGGCATAGGGGATCCCGTCCCGCACTGCCCATTCGACCGAATTCATGTCGTAGCCCAACGCCCGTACCAGGGTCAAGGATTGAGAGATGATCTGCTCCCTCAAGGCGGGTGCGAGGTAGCCCTCGTCCACATGGTAGCGCCGCTCACCCGGGTCGTATCGCGTTGGCTGGACCCATTCCTGGCCAATACAAATGCACCGCACAAATTGTTCGAAGTCGATGAACTCCTGAGCAATCATCGTGAGCTGTCCCGATTGATCATAGTGCTTGATCAAGTCCTCGAGCGAGCGGCAGACGTAGACGTCCCGCCAGCCACCGCCGTACGCGTCTTTCAAGATCAGGGGCAGCCCAAGGTGATCGATGACACCCTGCCAGTCCAATGGGAATGCGAGGTTCTTGAGACTTTCCTCGTGGACGATTCCCGGGATGTACTCCTTGTTGGGTAGCAGGACGGTCTTGGGATGAGCGATTCCGAGCGAAGTGGCGAGAGTCGCTCCGAAGAACTTGTCGTCCGCCGACCACATGAAGGGGTTGTTGATGACCATCACTCCGTTCAATGCGGCGTGCTTGAGCCACGTCCGGTAGAACGGGACTTCGTGGGAGATGCGATCGATGATGACCGCATACTCCCTCGGGTCATCAAGACGGGGGGCGCCAAGAGTCACATACTCAGCGACGACTCCCGCGTCGCGAGAGGCGACCTCTTCGATGAAAGCAGGAGGCCAGGACCACTCCCGCCCCAGGATAAGTCCGATCTTCTGGGTCATAACGCCTTCAAGGGATTTTGAGTCAGGGGCAAACGTCGACCGACGGGAGAAGAGAGTCAAGCGCGGTGGGGCCCCTCGGACGTTTGGGAATCACCAGATAGCAGGAAGGGAAGGGCACCGCGAAAGCGCCTTCCCCACGCGGATTCGTGGTGAACCGCGTCGCTGTCTTCGAGGTAGCAAAACCCGGTGCCGGGCGACCAGCCAAGCTGTTCGAGCCGAGTCCGGAGGCGCCGGACCGATTCCACGAGTCGCTCGTCCTCCGCAGTGCCCACGTCCAGATAGATTCGGCCTCTGGGCGTGTGGTCGGCAGGCAGAAAGTCGAGGATCGCCTCTTCGGCAAACCACGCCGCAGGGCTCAGGGCCCCGGCCGCCCCGAAGACATCGGGCCGATGGAGCAATGAGAAGAGACTGACCAGGCCTCCCAGCGAGGACCCCGCCGTCAAGGTCGACTCTCGGTCGGGCTCGGTGCGGAACGAACGATCGACGAGCGGTTTGACCGTCTCCACCAGGAACTCGACGTACAGCTCTCCATCGCCACCACCGTGCTGCTCGTCGCGGAACGGGCTGTACTCGTACCGCCGAAACGTGCCGGTGTTCGTGATACCGACGACGATCGCCTCGATCCCGTCTCTCGCAAGCGCGGCCAGGGTTTCGAGCAAGCTCCAGTCGCCGGCATAACTGGTCGTGGGGTCGAAGAGATTCTGCCCGTCATGCATGTACACCACAGGGTAATGCTCGTCGGAGCTATCGTATTCGGGTGGTGTTGCGACGAGGATGTCCCTGTAATTGTGGAGCCCTTCGCTCCGGAGCTTTGGATAGCGATGCAACCTGGGCCACCGGCCAGAGTCGTGTCCCGAGGGTCCGGAGATAGGCTGCCATCCTGTCACGGGGTACGTCGATGATCGAGGCTTAAGGTATCGGAAGCCCAATTCGGTGAACCTGCACCCTGCGTGAACCCTCCAGGTCGGTTGCGGTGGTGGCCATGAAGAGTCCCCCATCGGCGAAGGCCAATCTCGGGAAGCCGGAGACCCTCGCTCGACTGACGCGGGCAACATCCATCGTTGGACCCGGCACCTGGTCGGGACCGATCCGCCTCAAGCGCCACACCGCGCCGCCCTCCGTCTCGGCATCGGTGTCCAGCCAAGCGATGATCACGGAGCCGTTGGTCTCGGGGACCAGCTGGAGATCAACCCGTCCGAGGGTCGAGCCCGCATTGATCTGGAGACGCTCGCCCCATGTCAGGCCGGCGTCCGTGGAATGAATGAGATAAACGCGGGGAGTTGACCCCACACCCGTATACCAGGATAGCCACACAAACTCACCTTCAGAGGCGAGCGCTGGACCATTGACCGGACAGGCCCGATGCTCCCAGCCGTCCGCGGCAACGATCAGAGGATCGGTCCAACCGTCCCCTTCTTCGCGAACGATCGCGATGTCACGGATTTCCTCTTCACTCCGGTCGCGGTAGGCCGCCAGCAACCCCCGTGAAGTGCGCGTCACCGCGGTTTGACAGCACTCACAGCTCCGAGCATCCAGGAGCCTTTCCGGCCCGAACGTCCCCGATCGGTCGATGTTGCGAGTCCGCACCGACATCGGGCCGCGTTCTGCTTCGGTCATGGCACGACCGTCGAGCCAGGTGAGATCGACACCACCCTCGCCGTCAGTCACCATGGCGACGAAGCCATGCTCGGTATTGGAACGGTCATCATGAACCGGCTCCGGAATGGTCCACGTCGCGCCGCCATCACTCGAACTCGTGACCATCGCATGATATGCGTAGGGAGACGAGGCAGTCTTCTCCAGGAAGTGGGCCACCCACATCCCGTCACCGGTCACAATCAGAGATGGGAAGTCCGCCCAGTTCACGAACAGTTCACGACCCTCGATGATCACTCTGGGGGCGGACCACCGGCCGGTCTCGCGCACAGTGAACTGGAGGGAGGATCGACCCGCGGAATCGGTCTCCAACCAAGTCAGGATCAACCCGCCTTGCCGATCTTCAACGAGGTTAGGGGCGGCGCTTCCCGGCCTCCCTACGAATTCCACGGCTGGCGGACCCGGTTCGGCACAGGCCAGGGTGATGGTGAGAAAGAGGAAGGAAACCGTAGCGTATTTCATGGAATCTCCGGGTCACTTCCCGGCCGGTGGGACCGGGGACGAAGGGGTGATCAAGTCCTCGAGCGTTGTGCGTTCGAAGAACGCCGTGGTCAGTTCTGCAACTTCCTTCCAACGATCATGTGCAGCGCATGGCGTGCTATCCGAACATACGGGGCGGCCGAGAACGCATCCCTGTCTTTCACCTAGACGTTCGAAGGGGCCGATGATGTCGATGAGAGGAATCTGCTTGGCCGGACGTGCCAGCCAGAACCCCCCGTTCTTCCCTCTCGTCGAGCGAAGCACCCCATCGCGTGCCAGGAGATGAAGGGTCTTTGAGAGGTAGTTCCTGGGCACCTCTAGATTGGCCGCAAGGTCCCCCACGCTCAAGGGCCCCGCTCCTGCGTGTTCCGCGAGATAGAGCGACGCGCGGAGCGCATACTCCGCGGTTTGGGAGAGCATGGGATGTCGACCAGTGCGGTTCGGGGCCGAATGATAGGCCTTCGCCACGGCGTACTCCAAATAGATAATCTCATGACAATATGATTTTTTCCCGCTTTCAGGCAACCTCCCCCGCCTGGGGACGGCCTGCGCCAAAGGGTTTGATTCGGGGCCAGGCGTTCGAGGCGACGAGAATGACGGCGCACAGTTCGGAGAGGCGTCCGAGACCCACCCACCATGGTGGTGTGCCAAAGCTGAGGCCGAGGCCGGCGACCCAAACTCCTCCATTGAGCAGCCACCACGCCAGTCGGATCGGTAACGCGGCGCCCCGAGCAGGTGTTCTCGTCGCGTGCTTGGGGAGAATCCAGTATGCGACCCCGAAGGCGAGTTGCAGCCCCCAACCTACGAGTAGGAGTTCCACGTGGAGCGGCCGAAACCCGAGAACGATCGCGGGCTCGCCTGCCAGCAGGAACGCCCCGAGCAATGTGCCACCGAGGAGCGACAGCATGGCGGTTCTGATAAAAAGCACGGCCAAGCACGGCACGGCTTTTAGCGCTCCTTCACGCGCGGCCAGATGTGAACCACGAGCAAGAGAACTGCGACTAACTGGAGCGCCCCCGATGTCACAAGGAGACCGTGCCGTGCCCCGCTGAGCGCCGAGGGTTCGGCTACCGCCCGGACCAGAAGACCGACATTGAGGAGGAGGATACCGGCCCATCCGAGTGCTTCGTTACCGTGCGGGGCACCGGCGGAGGCTCTGGGGAAGAGCCAATGAGCGACGCCGAAGATCAGTTGCGTTAGCCATCCGACCACCAGCAGGTGCACGTAGGTTGCCGGGAGTCCGGCTCGTGCCCCAGGTGACGACACCGCCATCACGACCCCGATCGCCAGCGCGGCCATGAGGTAGAGGAGGGCGCACTTGAGCGCGAAGCGAGTCAGACTGGGCGTGGGTCCACCTCCGCCAGGGCGTTGGTGAATTGTCGTACGATTTCGCCTGCGGGCTCGATCGATGTGATGCCCTCCACGCTCTTACCTGCTTGCCAGTAGTCCTGCTCCCCCGTCTCATCGAGGGACGACCGCTTGAGTTGCCACAGGGACTTGAGGGCGTAGAGCGTGCGCATCCAGTGCTTGCGCCTCCTCCCACGCAGCATCCAGCGGGCGAGGGGACCGGCTTTCAGTCCCATCCGACGGACGAATGGTGTGTTGATCACGGCAACCGGCACCCCAGTAATCCGTTCGCTGAGGACGATGTCGTCTTCCCTGGCCTGAACGATGGCCACTTTGTAGGGCGTGCTCGTCCGACACTCTGTGCTGGCGATGAATCTGGTCCCCATCTGTACTCCTGCATATCCCATTTCGAGGGCATCTCGGAACTGGGCCGGGGTGCCGATCCCACCGGCGCAGATCAGAGGTACGCCGAGATCGGCCAACTCGTCCATCAACTGTTCGGCGGACTTGGGCCCGGCATGTCCCCCGGCACGGCGGTTCACGGCGATGAGACCCTGGACTCCGCCTTCGAGCCCCTTCTCGGCCCACTTCCGTTCCGTGACGTCGTGGTAGACGACTCCACCAACCGAGGACACCGTATCCACGACCCAACGTGGCTTTCCCAAAGACGTTACGAAGAATCGTACGCCCTCCTCAAGTGCGACATGCACCCAGCGAACCATTCGTTCGTGGTAGGTTCGGCTCGAGGCCTCGATCAGCGCGTTCATCCCGATGGGTTTCGTTGTGAGGGTCCGGATGTAGCGCAGGCCCTCACGGAAGTCGTGACCGTGGACGTAGGTCAGCGAGATGGGTTGGACGATTCCGATGGCGCCAGCCTCCGAAACGGCTGCCACGAGTTCGGGATTGCTGCAGGGGTACATCGCCCCGCCGATGAGCGGGACCTCGATCCCGGCGTGTCGGGTGAGGGGTGTCTCGAGCAAACTCACGGCGTCACAGGGCTCAACAGCCAACGAACCGTAGTGCGGGCCACCAGCTCCTGGGTTGCATCGGTGATGAGGGTCTCCACATCGAGTTCAGTGGGTTCCGTCACGAGTGTTGGTGGGGAGGACATACTGATCGCGGTGAGAGTGCCGCGACCCTTCTTCACGAACTCGATGGAGAGGCTGACGGGGATTCCACGCACATTGGCCGAGAGTGCGGAGAGCATCCCCAGGCCACTGGTCACCTCCCCGAGATTGGCGAGCGCCAGTGCATGCACCGATTTGAGGTGATTTCGGACACGGCGCCGGTCGCGCAGCGTGACCCGGGCGAATCCTGGGCGCAGTTCGCGAACGTGTGCACCAATGGTTCCTGTGTAGGGGACCGTGAGCCCCAGCAGACGGGAGAAGAGCCAGGTTCCTCCGGGAAGTTGGTGGAGGCGATCCCAGGCACCTACCACGGCAGTTATGGGGTTTCTAGGGCGTGAGGACATTGGGCTTCCTGTCGGTGGTGGAGGAATGTACCACCCCGCTTCACGGTCTGTTCACCGTCGTTTTAAGGATCTGCGGCAGGTTTCACACATGCATCTGCCGAACGTCATGGCGCCAGCTCACGACCTCACCCGCGATATGGTCTTCCGTGGTCTTTCACGGTCCGTTGGTAACACACCACTCTTGGCCATTCAGTGCACCTTCGAGGAGACCCCCTACACGGTCTACGCCAAACCCGAACAGCTCAATCTCACGGGGAGCATCAAGGACCGCATGGCTCTCCATATCCTGCGACGGGCCCACGAGACAGGGTCTCTCGGGGTGGGGCATCGGATCGTTGAAGCCACCAGCGGTAACACGGGCCTGTCCTTCGCGGCCATCGGGAGAGCCCTTGGTCATGAGGTCACGATCTTCATGCCCGACTGGATGAGTCGAGAACGCATCGCTCTGATTCAGGGGTATGGTGCCGCGGTCGTACCGGTGAGTCACGAGGAGGGCGGGTTCATCGGCGCGATCAACCTGGCAGAGCAACAGTCGGGGTCGCAGCCGAACGTATTCCTTCCGCGTCAGTTCTCCAACGTAGCCAATACAGAGGCCCATCAACTCACCACGGGACCTGAACTCTGGTATCAACTTCAGGCCAGGGAACTGACCCCAGACGCGTTCGTGGCCGGGGTCGGAACCGGTGGAACCGTAATGGGTGTGGGACGGTTCCTGCGTTCGATGCGTGCGGGGATTCGGATCCATCCGCTCGAGCCCGCCGAATCGCCGACGCTCTCGACCGGACATCAGGTTGGGCACCACCGGATCCAGGGGATCTCCGACGAGTTCATTCCGGCAATCGTCGATCTGAGTGAACTCGATGCCGTGATAGCCGTGGCGGATGGTGATGCCATCCTAATGGCGCGCGGTCTGTCCCGCACCCTGGGGCTGGGTGTGGGCATCTCTTCGGGCGCCAATTTCCTCGGCGCATTGATCGTTGCCCGGGAGATGGGGTCGGAGGCGGTGGTCACGACGGTCTTCCCTGATGACAACCGCAAGTACTTGAGCACCGCTCTCTTTGGTGACGAGCCTTCGCGTTCCGACTACCTCAGCAGTAAAGTGCGCCTCACCGGGTACGATGTCCTACGCCGCTCCTGTCGGACCTGCACCGACGCCGAGGAGTGTGAACACTGGCCTCCGGGGTAACCCTCATGTCCTCACGCACCATGGGTCAGCAATTCGGGCGGCAGTCATGGGCCGAACCGTGGAAGATCAAGATGGTGGAACCACTTCGGATGCTCACCAAACAGGAGCGGGTCGGTGCGCTGGAGGAAGCCGGATTCAACAGCTTCCTCCTTCGCTCCGAGTCGGTGTACATCGATCTCCTGACGGACAGCGGAACCAGTGCCATGAGTGACCGGCAGTGGTCGGGGATGATGCTGGGGGACGAAGCCTATGCCGGAAGCCGGAATTACTACCATCTCGAGGAGGCCGTCCGAGACCACTACGGATACGCTCACGTGCTGCCGACGCATCAGGGGCGGGGCGCCGAACATCTCCTGAGTCAGGTGCTCATCGAACCAGGTCAACTAGTACCGGGAAACATGTACTTCACGACCACTCGCCTGCACCAGGAGCTTGCAGGTGGGACCTTCGTCGATGTGATCATCGATGAAGCGCACGACCCCACGAGCCTTCATCCTTTCAAGGGCAACGTGGACCTCGACAAACTCGAGGACCTGATCCGGCGGGAGGGTGCAGCTCGCATCGCGTACCTGAGTCTCGCGGGGACCGTGAACATGGCGGGCGGCCAGCCGGTGAGTATGGAGAACGTGCGGGCACTCCGATCGCTTTGTGACCGGCACGGTGTCCGACTCCACCTCGATGCGACACGGATGGTCGAGAACGCGTTCTTCATTCAGGAGCGGGAGTCCGGGTTCACCGACTGGTCGATCGCTCGTATCCTGAAGACCTTCTGTAGTTACACCGATGGCGCCTGGATGAGTGGCAAGAAGGACAATCTCGTCAACATCGGTGGGTGGCTCGCGGTCAACGATGGGGTCGTGTTCGAGGAACTGCGGAACCTCGTCGTAGTGTACGAGGGCCTTCACACCTACGGTGGATTGGCCGGGCGGGATATGGAAGCCATGGCGATCGGGATCTCCGAGGCCGTGGCAGACGATTACGTGCGTGCTCGCGTCGGACAGGTGCGGTATCTCGGAGACCTGTTGACCGACTGGGGTATTCCCATCGTTCTCCCCATCGGGGGACATGCGGTCTTTCTGGACGCTCGGCGGTTCTACGCCCATCTACCCCAGGATGAGTTCCCCGCCCAAACCCTCGCGGCCGAGCTTTACCTCGACTCTGGGGTGCGCGCGATGGAGCGGGGCATCGCCAGCGCCGGGCGCGATCCGGTGACCGGCGACCACCACCATCCCCGCCTCGAGCTCACTCGACTGACCATCCCGCGTCGAGTGTACACCCAGGCCCACATGGACGTGGTGGCGGAATCGGTGAAGCGGGTGCACGATGGGCGAACGGGAACCCGAGGACTTAGGATGTGTTACGAACCCAAGTATCTCAGGTTCTTCCAGGCCAGGTTCGAAAGGCTCTAGCGCGGCTCTTAGCCAACCGTGCAAGGCAACACAGGGCTGAGCGTCTCTAGCACGCAACCAACTGCACCAGGACGCTCCTGGGCCGACGAGGGCATGATGCTTCGAACCATTGCCGTGGGACTTATTGTTTCCACCCTGACAGGATGTGGGTTCCTGGGGTTGGGCGGCGGGGACGATCTCGTGGGGTGCCGGGAGGGGTTCCAATCCATCGCCGACGTCACGGATGCCCAGGTGGCGGACTTGGGGATGGGTGACGCGGCGCTCCTGGTGCAGGTCGACGGAGAAACAGTGTGTCGACTGCTGTATGGGGAGTACACACCCACATCGCCCATGTACATCGCCTCGGCGGCGAAGTGGTTGAGTGCCGGAGCGATTCTGGCCGTAATCGACCTAGGTGACCTCCAACTCGATACCAAGGTGAGCGCGTTCTATCCGAGCACGCCGCACCCACTCGCCGATGTGACACTGGCGCAACTCATCTCGCACACCTCGGGCATGCCGGGCTGGCACCCCTGTCTGGATGTCACCGAGGGCACACTGGACATGTGTGTCCAGGACATGCTCGACATCGATCTCCTGTTCCCGCCGGGTACCGGGTTCCTCTACGGGGGGCCTGCCTTCAGTCTCGCCGGCGCGATGGCTCAGCGAGCGACGGGGAAACTCTGGTATGAGATCTTCGCCGAGGTGATGGCAACTCCGTTGGGACTCACCTCGACAACCTACCGCGAGGAGAATCCGACGCTGTCAGAAGGATTCGTGACGTCATCTCTCGAGGACTACGGACGGTTCGTCGCCATGATTCTCGATGACGGCATGTGGGAGGGGGAGCGGGTCCTGTCCCACGAGATGGTGCTCGCAATGCGCACAAACTGGGCGGAGGGTACGACGCCCTTCTATTCCCCAACCGAAACGGCCAGTTATGGCCTGGGTACGTGGGTTGGCTCGCTGGATGAAGACGGATTTGCCCGGACACTCACCAGTCCGGGGGCCCAAGGGTTCTACCCGCTGGTGGACTACAACCGGCGTATGGTCGTCGTTTTCGCAGTTGAGGACAACATCCAGCGGATTGGAGACGGACTGACTGAAATCCTCCGAGCCATCAGGGAGGCGGTCGACGCCTCCGACGAAGCGCCCTAGGGAGCCCCGGCGACCAATCGGTCCCGGTACCGTGCCCTCAATTTGGCGATCTTGGGAGCGATCATCGCCTGGCAATAGGCCTGTTCTGGGTTCCGAAGGTAATACTCCTGATGTGACTCTTCGGCTTCAAAGAAATCCGTCAAAGCTACCAGTTCGGTGACGATCGGGGACGGGAACACCCCCTCGGTCGTGAGGTCCCTGATGAGTGCTTCCGCTGCATGGCGCTGTTCGGCGGAATGATAGAACACCGCTGAACGGTACTGGGTCCCAACGTCAGGGCCCTGCTGGTTGAGCGTGGTGGGGTCGTGGAAGGCGAAGAAGATTTCCAGGAGGTCCCGATAGGAGATGACATCCGGATCGAAGGTGATCTGGATGGCCTCGGCATGCCCAGTCGTCCCGCTGCACACTTCGCGGTAGCTTGGATTCCGTACCGTTCCGCCGGTATACCCAGAGACCACGTGGGTCACCCCTCGAAGCGGCTTGAACACTGCCTCCAAACACCAGAAGCATCCCCCTGCGAGTGTTGCCTGTGTTTGTCCCATCCTCACCCTTCCGGTGAAGGTTCAGTCGTCGAGATCCCCAGCCTTCCGGAGAAACCGCTCTGCGAGTTGCTCGTAACGATCGTTCTGTTCCTCTCGTGCCCGCTCGAGCAGCAGTCGGATTTGGGGTACGAGGCGTCGATCCCCGAACGGAAAGCCAGTCGCCTCTTCGGCTCCAATCGAGTCGCCGATGTTCGCCCCGTCCAGCAGTGCCCGTGCAGCGGCTTCCTGGAACCCCGGATCATCGGGAGGCGGTAGAGGATACCGTAGTCGGGGGCTTGGACCGTCCT
>Ga0214472_10003223_pt1 | contig 17309 bp, 16 predicted proteins | sample RVTome_6_FD_207662 | JGI IMG/M metagenome (GOLD analysis project Ga0214472, IMG submission 207662) | Soil microbial communities from uranium-contaminated site in the Upper Colorado River Basin, Wyoming, United States - RVT140D175 | ecosystem: Environmental > Terrestrial > Soil > Contaminated >... | reverse complement strand
AGGCTCCAAGCACCACAATAAGAGCCACTTTGAACCACTGCAAAAGGCGGGAGCCAACCTGAACGGCTCCACCACCTCCGACCGCACCAACTACTGGGAGGATGTGCCCACCAATTACCTGGAGTTGGCCCTGTGGCTGGAGGCCGACCGCATGGGCTTCCTGCTGGACGCCCTCGACCAGCAACGGTTCGAAATTCAGCGCGATGTGGTCAAGAACGAACGCCGCCAGAGTTACGAGAACCGCCCTTACGGCATGGCCCACTGGCACATCCAGGAAGCCTTATTCCCGCTGCCCCATCCCTACCACTGGATGACCATCGGCTCTCAGGAAGACCTGGACGCCGCCAATCTGGAGGATATCAAGGATTTCTTCCGCCGGTTCTATTCCCCTTCCAACAGCAGCCTGGCCATCGCTGGCGACATTGACCGGGGGCAGACCCTGGAACTGGTCACCCGGTACTTCGGCGACCTGCCTCCCGGCCCTTCGGTGCAGCGGATTGGCCGGTTCGACTCGTCGCTGCCGGGTCGCGTGGAACTGCAGATACGCGACCGGGTTTCCTTGCCCCGGGTCTATATCGCCTGGCCAACACCCCCGCATTTCAGCGACGACGACGCTCCCCTGGAGTTGCTCAGTGCCGTATTGGCCGATGGTTTAAGCTCCCGGATGTACCGGTCCCTGGTCTACGACCAGCAGATCGCCCAGAGCGTCAGTGTTCGCTACCACGCTTCCGAAATCGCGGGGCAATTTATCGTCGAAGGCACCGCCGCCGCCGACCACGATGTGAACGAAGTGGAGCAGGCCATCGAAGCACAACTGGAACGTATCCGTCACGAACCGCCCACCGAAGAGGAAATCACCCGGGCCAAGAACCGGTTGGAGGCCCATCACTACCGGCAGTTGTCCCGCATCGGCGGCTTTGGCGGCAAGGCCGACGCCTTGAACCATTTCAACGTGTTCAAAGGCGACCCGGACCTGATCAACACCGAAATCGACCACTATATGAAGGTGCGGCGAGAAGATATTCTGCGGGTCAGGGAGTCGGTGCTGGACCACCGCCAGGTGCGGCTCAAGATACTGCCTGAGGCCAGTCTGGCATTTACCACCACCGGCATCGACCGCTCGATAATGCCGGCCCCGGCCAGGGAACCCAGCTTCATCCCACCAATCCCGGAGCGGAGGACTCTGCCCAATGGGATGGGGATCGCAGTGGTCGAAAAACGTGACCTGCCCATCGTGGCCTTCGCGCTGCTGTTTCAGGCCGGGACCGCTGCCGATCCCCAGGATTTGCCCGGCCTGGCCAGCATGGCCACCCAACTGCTGTCGGAGGGCACCGAGACCCGCACCAGCCAGGAGATCGCCCTTGGGTTTGAATTCGTCGGCGCCCGTTTGTCCAGCGAAACTCGCCGGGAAAGCACCATTCTTTCCAGCGAAACCCTGACCAAGCACTGGGGTACGGCTCTGGACTTGATGGCGGATGTGGTGCTCCACCCCACTTTTCCGGAGCATGAGCTGGAGCGGGTGCGGCGCGAACACCTCACCGATTTGCGCCGGGGCAAAGACGACGCCACCTTCATTGCCGAGCAGGTGATGCCAGGACTGATATTTGGCCGGGAGAGCGGTTACGGCCACCCGGCTCACGGCACCATTGAGTCGGTGGCCACGTTGACTCGGGCAGACCTGAAGCGTCAATATCTGGCCCACTTTGGCCCGTCGGCCGCTACCCTGATTGTGGCGGGCGACGTCAGTCTGGATGAGGTTGTGCAAAAGGCGCGGACCGCCTTTGGCCAGTGGGACAATCCGATTCCCCAGCGGCCTGCCGCGTTGGATACCGTTGCTGAGGCCCCGGCTGACCCCACGGCCATCTACCTGGTGGACAAACCCGGGGCGGCCCAGTCGGTGATCCGGGCCGGGCACACCACGGTGCCCCGGAATCACCCGGACTACTTCAAACTGGTATTGCTCAACTACGCTTTTGGCGGCCAGTTCTCGGCGCGCCTGAACCAGAACCTGCGCCAGGACAAGGGGTACAGCTACGGATTCAACTCCTCGATATCCTGGTACAGTCAACCCTCGCTATTCGTCGCGGGCGGCAGCGTGCAGACCGCGGTGACCCGGGAGTCAGTGGTCGAAACCCTGAAAGAGTTCCGGGATGTCCATGGCTCCCGGCCAATCAGTAATGACGAACTGACCGGCGCCAGGAATGGATTTTCCCGGGGATATCCGGCGGGGTTTGAGCGGCCGGGACAGGTGCTGAGTCAAGTGATTCAGCTATTGGTGCACGGTCTACCCGATAATTACTTCCAAACCGTCAGCCGCCAACTGTCTGAGGTCACCCTGGAGCAGGTCCGGCAGACGGGAGCTGCCTGGGTCAATCCCGACACCCTGACGGTGCTGGTGGTGGGCGACCGGCAAGTGGTCGAGGCGGGCCTGAAGGAACTGGGGCTTCCGGTGGTGGTGCTGGACAGCGACGGGGTGCCCATCGGCTAGCGGCCAATCATCGCTTCGGTCGGCACCGGTTGACCCGGTTCAGATACCAGTTCATCAGTGCCCGTTGGTGTTGAGCCGGCCGCACCATGAACGGGAGGATTCCCTTTCGGTTTTTCGCGGTCCCCGGAGCCCAGGTCCTCCGAGCCAGGTCCCCGGAACAACGAAGACCACCATCCGGGCGCCCTTCCTTTGACCTTTGCCCTTGATATGCAATCCTCAATAAGCAATCCGCGATAAGCAATCCCCCAGCATCGGCCGGGCCTGTCCCAAAGAGAGGGTCCGCCGGATGGGGTACAATAGGCTTTAAAGCGCGCGGTGGAGTCCGGGTCATGCCATTTATTTTCGGTAAGCGGGGCGGGGTAGCGGTGGTAGAAATTCACGGCGTGATCGGCACCCGGGTGCGGGAGTCGATATACGATCGCCTGTTCGACACCATCGCCCGCAACCAGCGCTACCAGGCGCTGCTGCTGGACATCAACTCCCCGGGCGGTTCGGCCACCGGCTCTGACCTGTTGTACCATAGCCTGCAGAAAGTCGCCCGGCAGAAGCCGGTGGTGGCTTATGTCAGCGGGGTAGGAGCGTCGGGCGGTTACTATCTGTGCTGTGCCGCCAGCAAGGTGGTTGCGCTGCCCGCGGCCCTGGTAGGCTCCATCGGCGTCATCTACCTGCGTCCCATCCTGGAACAATTGCTGGGCAAGGTAGGCATTGAGCTTTCGGTGTTCAAAGGCGGACGCCTCAAGGACATGACTGGCTTCTGGCGCGGTCCCACCGATGAAGAGTCGGAGAAGTTCCAGGGCCTGATCGGCGAAATGTACGACACCTTCGTATCGGTGGTGGCCCAGGGCCGTTCTCTGGAGGACAGCCGGGTCCGGGAATTGGCCACCGGCGAGTTGTACACCGCCCGGCGGGGGCATGAATTGGGGCTGGTCGACGAGTTGGGTGACTTTGACCTGGCGTTGAATCTGGCTGGGGAACTGGGCAACGTCCGCCCCAGGCCCCGCTGGATTCGCCCCAAACGCTCCCTGTCGGAAAGGTTGACCGGACGGCTGGGCAACCGCCCGCCGGGTCTGGGTCAACTCTCCTCCGAAATGTTGCGGCTGCTGGCCGGGGGAATGTACTACCTGGAGCCCTCCCTGATGCTAGGCGAGTATTGGGAAAGCGGGTAATTGATTGCTGGCCGCGATGGCGAGCCAAGGGTCCAATCTCAAATATAATTCATCGAGAATTTCAGATTTATAATCTCAGTCTATAATCTCAGGAATTTGTGATCTCGAGGCCACCGGCCTCGGCGGAAAAGGGAAAATATGGTCAGATCCAACTGGCGCACCGAACATCCTCCCGCCTGCACCTGCAACACCTGCCAGGAAAAAAAGTTCATCACCCGTCAGGAGAACCGGAAGATTGGCCGCAACGAAAAATGCCCCTGCAACAGCGGCAAGAAATACAAGCGCTGTCACGGGACCTAGCGTGGCTCCACCGACCCACTTAACCATCGCAAAATTGATCGGTCTAGTTCCGAGTCAACCCTGGATTGACATTCGTTGAATTGGGCGGACTTGGCCCCTCCTCCCTTGATGGGAGAAGGCTGGGATCAGGGTGATAACCCTCACCTCATTCCTCTCCCACAAGGGGAGAGGATGCCACCAATCCAAACACAATTGACACGGTACCAGGCTGATGGCGGCGGGAAACTTGCTGACCGTATTGGAAGAATTGATCCTATTGCTGGTTGCCGGAGCGCTGGTGGCGGTCTCGGGCCTCGGCCTGTTCCCGTTGATACCGGAGAAGAGGAGTTGACGGAGATTACCCTTCCCGCCCCTTGGCCTCCCGCCAGAGGGCTTCCTTATCGTCCAGAGGAAGACCGGCGAAGTCCAGGCCCCGCTGCTGGGCCAGTTCCTCCATCTGGTTGTACCGCCATTGAAAGCGCCGGTTGGCCCGCCTCAAGGCATCCTCGGCCTGGATGTTCAACCAGCGGGACAGATTGACCATCGAGAAGAACAGGTCACCGATTTCGTGAACCTTTTCCGCCTCGGTTTCGGCCTGCCGAAACTCCTGGACCTCTTCCACAATCTTGTCCAGAACGCCGGAAATATCGGCCCACTCGAAGCCCACCCGGGCCACCCGATCTTGCATCAGTTGAGCGTAGCTCAGAGCGGGCAGGTCTTTGGGAATTCCGTCAACCAGCGACTGCTTCTCGCCCTTTTCCTGACGCTCCTGCTCTTTGATCCGCTCCCAGTTGCGCTCCACCTCACCAGCGTCGGCCACGCTGGTGTCGCCGAACACATGGGGATGGCGGCGCAACAGCTTGCGGTTGATGCTGGTCAGCACGTCGGACAGTTGGAAGTCGCCGGCCTCCCGGGCAATATCGGCGTGGAAAGCTACCTGCACCAGCAAATCACCCAGTTCCTCGGCCAGCAGTTTCGGGTCGCCTTTGTCGATGGCCTCCAGGACTTCGTAGGCTTCTTCCACCAGATTGCGTTTCAGGGAGTGATGGGTCTGCTCCCGGTCCCAGGGACATCCGCCGGGGGCGCGCAGTTGCTCAACGATGTCGATCAGGGTCTGGAACTCGCCAATTTTGCCTTCGGGAATCTCTCTCGCAGTCATGGAACGATTATAGATGCCCCAGGGGTTGCTGAACAACCAGACCGGGTGCTAACGTAGAAGCAATATGCTCAAATTTGACATCTGGCCAGTAGCTCGCCGGGTCATGGCCGCCCTCTTCGTGATTACCGTCCCCTTGTTCCTGGTCAATGCCAGCATCACCTGGGCCATCAATGACTCGGGACTGTACAACCGGGGCTTCCAGAAGTACCGCATCTCCTGGTACACCGGCATCACCGAATCCGACCTGCGTCAAGCCGGGGCGGAAATCCGGCATTACTTCAACTCCGGAGATGAACCTTTGTCAGTGAAAGCCCAGGTACTTGGAGCAGAACAGGAGATATTCAATCAGCGTGAAGTCGTACACATGAGGGACGTTAAAGGACTGGTCCGAGGAGTGTACCTGTTCGCCGGGGCGTCGCTGGCCTACATTCTCGCGGTGGCCATCGGAGGCTTTGCCGGGTTTGGTCGGGCGTTCACCATGCAATTGGCGGGGTTGCTGCTGTGGGGCGGGCTGCTAACCCTCGCCCTGCTGCTAATCCTCGGTCTATTTGCGGCCGTAGGGTTCGATAGCCTGTTCCTGAAATTTCACCAGCTCAGCTTTTCCAACGATTTCTGGCAACTGGACCCGAGCCGCGATTACCTGATAATCATGTTCCCGCTGGGTTTCTGGTTCGACGCGACCATGCGCGTGGCTGCAACTTCGGTGATCAGCGCAATCGGCCTGACCGGAGTGTCCGGGGGCTACCTGCTGTACCGCCGTTGGGCAATGAGGAAAGGTGGCAGTAGAAGCTATTCTACCGGCAATATCTGAAGCAAACCGGGGAGGGGCTTGAAATCAAGCTCCTCCCCCAGAAATCCAGGGGCGAATCTAGTGACTGGGCCCGCAGCATCCCCCGCCGCAGCATCCCCCGCCACCCATGGGTGGCATCGGCATGGAACTGAAGTCGGAACTGCTGCTGGAGTCACCCCGGGATACAGCAGCAAACACCGATATGGCCCGGCGAGCGGGCTGTTCACATTGCGGGCAGTCAGCGCCGGTGGAGTTCATCGACTGGAGCTTGTCGAACTTGTGGTTACAGGTCTGGCAGTGATATTCGTACAGAGGCATATTCACTCTCCCATGTAATAGATTGTGTAATAGATCGTGTAATAGATTTGCGGGATAACAATTTTTCGGACAACCGACTTGCGGATATTGGACTGACGCGGTGACTCTCCTGGGTCACTCTCTTGGCTCACTCTCTTGAATGTACCCGACAGCAGCATTGCCGTCAAGATGCCTGGCGCACACCCGGTTGAGCATTAACGCTTGACACTTGATTGGCTGGGTGGCAGACTGATCCTGCTGTGCGTCCGGTGCTTGAATCATCGTCGTCGGCGTCCAATTTATAGACTCTCTGGAGGGTGACTAATGGCAGACGTAAAGATCGAGGTCAGGGCTAACGGACCCTATCGCGTAACCGGCCCCATCGAATTAGTAGACCAGCATGGTAAAGCCTATTCCATTCCGGAAGGACAGTGGGTGTCCATGTGCCGTTGTGGCCATTCGAGCAATAAGCCCTTCTGTGACGGCGGCCATCGTGACGCTGGATTCCAGGGGCCCAGCGAGGCCCATTAGCAGGTTGATGAAAAACCTTTTTCGACCATCCCCCTACCCCCTTCCTGGTCAGGAAGGGGGTGGAAATTGTATCTGGGGGACACCCCCAGACCCACGCCCATTAGGAGAGAATCATGGAATTTGGACTGTTCATGATGCCCTTGCACCCCCCCTATCGCTCCTACGCCGATTCCTACGACCGGGACCTGGCACTGCTGGTGGAGGCCGACCGGCTGGGCTTTCACGAAGCCTGGCTCGGCGAGCACCTGACCGAGCGCTGGGAGAACGCTCCCTGCCCTGACCTGCTCATCGCCAAAGCCTCGGCCATGACCAGGAACATCAAGCTGGCCACCGGCATAACCCTGCTGCCCATCCACAACCCGGTGGAACTGGCCCACCGCATCGCCATGCTGGACCATCTGACCCGCGGCCGGTTCTACTGGGGCATCGGCCATCGCGCCATCCCCACCGACCTGGCCCTGTTCGGTCTCGACCCCAAGAAAGGCGAAGAGGTGCGGGAACAGGCGGCGGAAGTCCTGGACATTGTGCTGAAAATCTGGGAGAACGAGGGCAAATTCAGCTACCACGGCAAATACTTCAATATCGAGGCGCCGGAGCTGGACCCGGTGCTGGAGCGGGGCCTGCACATGAAGCCCTTTCAAAAGCCCCACCCACCCATTGGCGTGGCGGCCACGTCCATCGGCTCCACCTCGATCCGGGTGGCTGGCGAAAGGGGCTGGATTCCCATGAGCAGCTCCAACCTGGCACCCAAGTATCTGGGCGATCACTGGACGGTGGTGGAGGACGCGGCGGCCGAGGCGGGCCGGACCAGCGACCGCAGCCAGTGGCGCATCGGTCGCGACGTCTTCGTAGCCAGGACGCCGGATGAAGCGCGGGAACGGGCGCGGGCGGTGCTGGGACGCAACTACATCGAGCATCAGCGGCCCAACCGCCTGGGGTCGGGGCTGATTCAGGCCACCAAGACCGACCCCAACATGTCCGACGACGACCTGACGGTGGACTACATGATGGAGAACATCTGGATTGTGGGAGACCCGGAGGAGTGCGCCGAGCGCATCCGCGACCTGTACAACCAGGTGGGCGGCTTCGGACACCTGCTGGCCATCACCCAGGACCCGGACGACCCCCAGTGGGAGCACGAATGCCTGCAACTGCTGATGCAGGAGGTCGGCCCCCGGGTGGCGGATTTGACCGGGAAAGAGTAAGCGGCTGCATCACCTCGGGTAGCCGATGGTCCTGGCGGCCAAGACCATCGGCCAAGACCATCGGTAACTGCACCTGGTATACATCGGTGGTCTTCACGGCTTTTTCACATCCATCCGCGGGCTAATCACATTCGCTGCATGTCTGCTGGCTAGAGTCAACGGCAAGCATTCAGCCTTGCGGCGCTTGCATTGGTGGTACAACCTTGAACCAGATTCTCACAGATTCTCCCAGATTCTCAAGGAGGAGTTATTAGCAATGGTCCAGGCACAGAAGAAGACCAGATTCACGGCAGGCCCGGTGACGTTCATCGCCCGACATGAACTGTGGGACGAGAACATTCAAGACCATGCCGACCAGGGGGTGTCCATCACCGTCCAGGCTAATGTCGACGGCCGGGATACGTCCCTGCTCCGGTTCAATTGCTTCGACATCGAAAAAAGTTATATCTATGGTCCCGAGAATCCCAATCTGGAGATCAAAGGGCCCATAATGCTCGAGGGCCGGACGGACGTTCCAAAAAGCGTAGGAAAACTATACCGGATGGACCCGATCGCCGTTGGCAATCCCATCGGTTGGACCATCAGGACCATGGAGCGGAAGCTGCCGGCCATGCTGGCCAGGGCCGGGTATCCGGAGATTGCTGATCAATTGGACCTGGAAGAGGTGGTGCTGGTCCTTCCGGAACTGGAAGCATGCGCCCGGGACCTGTTCGCCTCCAGGCGGAACACGGTCAAACATAATCGGGGCACCCACGTTTACGAAGCTGGGAATATCAGGTTCGGGCTGGAGATGCGGCGGCTTCCAGTGGGAGACGGCGGCCTGGCGGTCCACGTATTGGCTGACATTGGCGGGGCTACCGACAAGTCGTATGTTGAAGAGACCGAGATCATGGCTTTTGATTGTTTCTGGGACGGCCCTCATTACCACTATGGCCCCAGAAACAAGAACCATCGAATCTACTGGGACCGGACACTGGTGGAAGACCCGCTGGGTTGGGTATTTGAACAGCTCGACAGCAAGAAATTGGCGCCGATGATCGAACGGGCCGGTTATCACAGCGTGGCGGCAGATCTCGACGTGGATAAAATCGAGTCAGTTCTGGTTGAAGTGAAGCAGAAGGCTCGCGAAATGCAAGCTGAAGGTGAGAAATTGACCGGTCACCCAGGGTTGCCCCTGGAGCCCACACCTAACCTGGTCCCCAACTAGGCCGACGATTCGGATCGCTGGCATCCGAGGGCGAAACCCGGTGGGCGAGATGCCCTGAACCGACAGCCCGGCCATCCATTGGCCGGGCTATTTCGTGCAATTGTTCTCTTTCTCTACCGGAACGCTGGAATCACGTGTTTGCCAAACAACTCGATGGACTTCATCACGGCGGCGTGGCCGATGGTCTCGGTGGCCATCAGGAATTGCACCTGGTCAACGCCGGTAGCCTGGTGCAGCTTGATGGCATTGATGCAGCTTTCCGGGTCGCCGGAAACCGTCACCCCCCGTTGGGCCAGCGTGTCGGCGTCCATCTCCTCCCAGATCTTCCGGGCCAGCGCGCTGCCGCCGGACAGGTCAAATTGGGTCGCCGCTCCCTGGTCGGAAACCTCTTTCACATCAATGTAGCGCGAGAAGTTGTGCACCAGATGCTCGGGCAGGCCGCCCCACTGCTCCAGCAGCCGCTGGTAAACGTCCTTCTGGTCCTGCACGTAGGGACGCCCCGGCCCGAAGAAGGTCTTCAGCGAATTGGCGCATAGCTCCCGGGCGGCCTGGTTGTCCTCGCCGCAGTAGCCGAATAACGAACTTAGCCACTGGTTGTTGACGCTGGCCCCCACCGGCTGGGCCTTCTGAATGTTCTGGCGGTAGGCCTGGATGTGGGGCTCCAGCACCGACGGCGCACTGATCCCCAGGGCCATCACGCCGATGCCTTTCTGTGCCGCCATTTCATAAGTTGCGGGCTGCAGCGCGGCCACCCAGATGGGCGGGTGGGGCTTCTGAAAGGGCTTGGGCAGCACCTGGCGGGGCGGCACGTTCCAGAATTTGCCCTCCCACTCAAAGGTATCCGACTCCCAGATTTTAGGGATCATGCTCAGCGATTCTTCCCACATTTCCCGGGTGTCGCGGGGGTCAATCCCCATGCCGGTCTGCTCGTAGGGGGCGGAGCGACCGGTGCCGAAGTCGACTCGCCCATTGGACAGGTGGTCCACCATCGCCACCCGCTCGGCCACCCGCACCGGGTGATGGTAGGGCAGGATTACCACTCCGAAGCCCAGCCGGATGCGCCTGGTCAGGCGGCTGAGCGCGCCGAAGATGACCTCCGGACAGGGCGACGACGAGAAAGTGGTCAGGAAATGATGCTCGACGAACCACACATAGTCAAAGCCCATTTCGTCGGCCAGGATGCACTGATCAATGGTTTCCTCCACAACGGCGTGGTCGTCGAGGGTGGGGCGTTGCATTTCGTAAGCCAGCCCAAATTTCATATTCGACTCTCCCAGGGGTAACGCAGATTCCCAGAGGATGTGGGGCCATTATAGCGATCAGTAGATGGCGGGGCAACGGGAGCCGGCCGCCCTCAAGTGGCTAGAGCTTGCCTTTGCCGCCGGTAGAGCGACACCAACTTGAGCTCCTGGTAAGAATACTCTTGACCAAGTAATTCTCGGACCGGGGCCAGAAACTGGCTATCGGCTTTCTGAAACGCCGCTTCAATCGTGGCGAGACGAGCTGGCGACGGCATCAGATGATCGAATTCCAATCGTTCCCCGGCCTCTACCAGCCGCTCCAGGTGCTTGAGGATCGTGTCCTCAGATAGTCCGCGGCGGTTGGCTATTTCAGTGATCGATAAGCTCTGCAAGAACAGTTCCCTGGTCTCATCATAGGTTGACCCCTTTTGGGGTCGCGCGGCGGTTCTTTCGCTTTGGCGCACCGGGTTACGTTGGCGCGGCGGAATCGGTCGCTCAGTCAGCCCGTGGGTACCAGCGTGGCGGCGGATTACGGCCAGGAACACCTCACCGTATTCCTGCAGCTTCGCCTTACCTACTCCGTGGATACCAGCGAAGCTGACCAGGCTCTGGGGCCGATAGTAGGACATTTCCTGCAGTGAAACGTCGCTGAAAATCACATACGGGGGTACGTTCCGGTCATCGGCCATTTTCTTTCGACAAGACCGCAGTTGCTCGAAGAGCGATTGGTCGTATTCCAGGGTCGATGCCCGGGGGACTGGGATGACCTCGGCGCTCTGCTTTGGTCTGGCGAGAGTCAACCGCTCCCGCTGCCTCAGGAAGGTGAGCCCAGCTTGGGTTACCGCCAGGGTCGGATATTCCCTGCCATTTTTCACCAGCAGTCTCTTTGCCAGAAGCAGACCGGAAATCTGTTTCAGTTCATCATCGGTGAAATCGCGGGCGATGCCATAGACCTTCAACTGGTCGTGCCCCAACTCAATGATTCGCCTGGTTTTGACACCTCGCAGGACTCCGATGACATGATTGATCCCAAACCTTTCGCCGGTACGGATGACCGCCGAGAGAATTTTTTGCGAGATTTCGGTGGCTTCAAATTCCTCTCCAGGGGTCAGACATACATCGCACCCGTTGCAGCGTTCCTCGTCCCACCGCTCTCCAAAATACTCCATCAAAAACCGGCGACGGCAGGTCTGGAGCTCGCAAAACTCCACTACCTGCTCCAGTTTTTGCTGTGCGTTTTGCCTTTCCAGTCGGTCCACAATCTGATTGATGAAAAATTCCTGCTTGGTCCTGTCCCCGTAGGAATATAGGAGAACGCAATCGCTGGGCAGGCCGTCGCGGCCCGCGCGTCCGGTCTCTTGATAATATCCCTCCAGGGACTTGGGCAGGGCGTAGTGGACTACCAGGCGGATGTCCGGCTTGTCGATGCCCATTCCGAAAGCGATGGTCGCCACAATAATCGGCACCTCGTCGCGGATGAATTTTTCCTGGGCCTGCATGCGCATGGAACCGTCCAATCCAGCATGGTAGGGTAGAGCCCTCAGCCCCTGGGCGTTCAGATCGGCGGACAGGGCTTCGGTCTCCCTTCGAGAATAGCAGTAAATGATGGTTGACTCGTCCTCATGTCGGCGTAGATGGGCCAGAAGCCCGGCGAAGGCATCCTTTTTGGGTTGAATCAGGTAAGTGAGATTGGCCCGGTTGAAGCTGGCCAGAAAGGTGCGCGGTTCCCAAAGTTGAAGCTGGGCAACAATATCCTGGCGAACCCGGTTGGTGGCCGTGGCGGTAAGGGCTATCACCGGAACCCCCGGAAATTCACTCCGCAGGGCATTCAGATTGCGGTATTCGGGGCGGAAATCGTGACCCCACTCCGAAATACAATGGGCTTCGTCGATCGCAATGAGACTAACTCTGAGCGTGTGCAGGAAGCTGCGGAACCTTGACTGGGCCAATCGCTCTGGAGCCAGATAAAGGATCTTGAGCCGGCCCTGTTGCGCACTCCTCTGCACCCGGTTGATTTCCTCAGGGTCCAGGGAACTGTTGATAAACTCCGCAGCGATGCCGTTAGCCTGAAGGACGTCCACCTGGTCTTTCATCAGGGCGATCAGCGGAGAGACCACCAGAGTCAGGCCATCAAAATATAAGGCAGGCAACTGGTAGCACAGGGACTTTCCTCCCCCGGTGGGCATCAAAACCAAGGTGTCCCTCCGGGACAGCACGTTGCTGATAATATCTTCTTGCCAGGGGCGAAAACGGTCGTAGCCGAAGTGGCTGTTGAGCAGCGCCAGTGTCTGGTCTTTACCGACGGCCAAATTAACCACCTCCCTTGATCAACACCACTTCTCGCTGTACCGGCGAGGACGTCACCGGTCCAGCCTCCGACATGAAGACATCAATCTCCGAGCGCACCCCGAAGTCGGGAAGGTAGATCCCCGGCTCGATGGAGAACCCGATACCGGGGATGATGCGCCGGGTATCGTGGGTCTCGAAGCTGTCCAGGTTCACCGCCTCGCCGTGCACCTCGTAGCTGATGCTGTGGCCCAGCCGGTGGGTGAAGTATTCGCCGTAGCCGCGCTCCTCAATGAACCGCCGGGCCACCGCGTCGGCCTGCCAGCCCTGCACCGTTTCGCCTCGATGGAAGGAGTCCTCCAGAAACTTGAGGGCCGAGTCCCTGGCCCCGATCACTATGGCAAAAATCTGCTGATAACGGTCAGGCACCTGATCCCCCACGTAGGCGGTCCAGGTAATGTCGGCGTAGACGCTTCCCAGATCCACCTTCGCCCCCCTTTCCTCCCTTCCTGCCAACGGGGGAGAAGGGGGGCCGGCTTCCCGCGCCCACAGGTCGATCAACACCCAGTCGCCTGCCTGGATCACGCTGCTGCCCACGGCGGCCGGTTCGTAGTGCGGGTCGGAGCAGTGGGCGTTGACCGAGACAATTGGGCCATCGGCGGCTTCCAAACCCTCCTCCCCAAAACGCCGGCGGATGAACTCGGCGATTTCGTACTCGGTGGGCAAGCTCCCCTGGCGATGCCCTACCCCACCGTCTCCGCCCCCACCAGGCAACGCTCCCCCTCCGATCCCCCTGGCCAGGCGAGGAAATGGGGCGCCGGCTTCCCTCAACCGTACCCCAATCAACTGAAAGGCCTGATTAACAATCTGCCCCAGCTTCTCAGCGGACCGGCGATGTCCCGCCAGCTGATCTGAGGTCCAACGCTGGGTGGCGTACTGCATCAAGTCGGCGGACGAAACGACTTCGACGCCCAGGCTGCGGACTAACTCCACCGTTCCGGCATCCACCCTGGAGACCCGGGGCAGTCGGTTGTGGGGCGAGTATTCCATCGCTACCGCGGCCAATCCGGTGAGAGCCTGGCGCAGGTTCTCAACCATGGTTTGGCGGCTGCGGTACACCAGCAATTCGACGCCGCCAGCGCTGAACTTGCCGGCGTCCACGTGGTGGGTCAGCAACCTGGGCCGGCCCGACGCCGGAATGTACAGAAAGCAGGGGCGGGTCACGTGGCCCGACGCGGTGATCACCTGGCGGAAAATGGGGTTGGAGTGCCGGTAGTCGTAGATCAGCCAGCCGGGGATTTCCTCCCGCTGGAGAAACTGCTGAGCGTCTCGAATAACCTTTGTTGCCATCGGCATAATCCTCGGCAGAATCCTCGGCATGGAAGCTGCGGCTACCGGATCCCCTGAAATCGCCCGCCGTCGGCAATCACGCTGGTGCCGGTGACGAAGCCCGCCCGCTCTGACGCTAAAAACGCCACCAGGTCGCCCACCTCTTCCGGTTTTCCCAATCGCCCAATGGGGATTGCCGCAATGGCCCGCTTTAGTAGCTCCTCGGAGAGCTCACCCTGCTCTTCTGCCTGGTCGTCAAGCCGGGACATAAACAACTCGGTGTCCACCGGTCCGGAAATCACGTTATTGACCGTAATATTGAAGGGGGCCAGCTCGTTGGCCAGGGTCTTGAAATAGCCCATGACCGCCATTTGGCTGGAAGTAGAGAGCGCCATGCCTTCTGCTGCCTGCTGGGCCGGCCCGGATAGCAGGTTGATGATCCGCCCCCAATGCTGCTGCTTCATGTGGGGAATCACTTCTCGGCTTAGCCGGATGGCGCTGAAGAAATTCGCCTCAAATGCGGCAGAAATCACCTCGTCTTCAAACTCGACTGCCGGGCCGATGTCCGTGCCGGCAACGTGGGTGACCAGAATCCCGATCTGGTCGAACCGATTGTAAGTGTCCCGGACCACTCTTCGGATGTCTCTGGGAATTGATAGGTCCGCCGGTATCGCCAGGACATGGTGCTGAGAACCAATACGTGCCAGCTCAATCTCGGTGCGGCGCAGGGCGGCCTCGTTGCGGGCACAGATGGTCACACTGGCGCCCTCTTTGGCGAAAGCGATGGCGATCGCCCGTCCGATTCCCCGGCTGGATCCCCCGACAATGGCAACCCGATCTCTCAACCCCAGATCCATAGTTAGCTGGTCCTCCAAATTCCCTTCGGCACTTCGGCCACGATGATAGGCCACAATGATAAACGGCCGATTCGCCTTAGGCAAGTTATATCCTGCACTGGGTTGGGGTGGGTAAATGGTGGGGATTTGGTGAATCGCCGGATGTCACCCCGTCGGGCACCATCAGTCGCCAGTCGACCCAGCGCGCGACACCGGTTCATACCGGAAGCAACCAACCAGATGGTCGTTTACCAGGCCGGCGGCCTGCATCAAGGCGTAACCGATGGTCGGCCCGACAAAGCCCCACAGGTAGGCGTCAAAACTACCGAACTCAACCTTCGGCTAGATCACCGACTGCTCAACCATCTGCTCAATTTCCGCGGTGGAATAGCCCAGCCCCTGGAGAATTTCCTGGTTATGCTCGCCCAACAGCGGCGGGTGACGGTCTAACCCGCCGGGGGTGAGGGAGAATTTCAACGGCAACCCGGTCTGCTTGATGGAACCCAGGGTGGGATGCGGCATCTCCAGGTACATCTGCCGGTGGAGCACCTGCGGGTCGGCGAAGACCTCCGCCAGATCGCTGATGGGACCAGCGGGTACGCTGACCGCCTGCAGGTCCTGGACCCAGTCGGTCGATGAACGGGTCAAGAAGTATTCCTGAAGCAGCGGCACAATCTTGGCCCGGTTGCGCACCCGGTCACCGTTGGTAGCGTAGTCGGGATTGTCCTTCAATTCCGCCCGCTTGATTCCCTGACAGAACCGCTCCCAGAGACGCTCGGAGCCAACCGCGACGTTGAAATATTTGCCGTCCCGGGCCAGGAAGGCCTGATAGGGTACCAGCGTTGGGTGGGCCTTCCCCAGGCGTTGCGGCGGGGCGTTGTTGGCGAAGAAATAGCCCGCCTGATAGGTGAGCCAGGCTACCTGGGCGTCCAGCATCGCCACGTCGATGTACTGGCCTTCGCCTTGTTGGTCTCGGTGGCGCAGGGCGGTCAATATCGAGAAAGCCGCCCACATCCCCGCTCCAATGTCAGTAACTGCAATGCCGATTTTCTCCGGTTCGCCCTCGGGTTCGCCGGTGATGCTCATCAAGCCGCTGATGCCCTGCATGATCTGATCGTAGGCCGGGCGGGACTTGTAGGGGCCGTCCTGACCAAACCCGGAGATGGAGCAGTAGATTATCTTGGGATTCACGGCCTTTACCGCGTCATAATCCAGCCCCAGCCGGGCCATCACCCCCGGGGTGAAGTTCTCCACAACCACATCGGAATCAGCAACCAGTTGCAGAAATATTGCAACCGCCTTGGGTTCTTTGAAGTTCAGGGTCAGGCTCCGCTTGTTGCGGTTGATCGACAGGAAGTAGGCGCTCTCTGCCCCAATGAATGGCGGGCCCCAGGCGCGGGTGTCATCTCCGGAACCGGGCAGCTCAATCTTGATTACATCCGCTCCGTAATCACCCAGCATCAGGGTGCAAAAAGGGCCAGCCAGGGCGCGGGTCAGGTCGAGTACACGTACTCCTTCCAGCGGTTTCATTAGTAGCAGCCTCCGAATTTAACCAGAGTAGCGCGGATTCCCTTCAGATTCGTAATTTTGCGGCTGGGGCTGGGCGCGGCCAGGGCACGGAACATATTACCATAGGCCGGAGCTAACGGGTACGGAACGCATCCTAAAGTATCCCAGACAACGTCAACCAGGGCTATGTCAACCATGTCTATGTCAACCCTGCATTGGCGGTCGTAAATTTGGCTGGCCCGGCCCCTTCTCCCTTGCTGGGAGAAGGGGGGATGCCACCAATCAAAACAAAATTGACGCGGTACTGGGAAATTTACTCGATAAACGGGGACGGATAAACGGGGACGGATAAACAGAGACGATGGAGGAGGCTGTTTTGACCGTGAACCGTGCAGGGGTCTCTGGAGTCAAAGCGAGGACAAAGAACTCTGGAGGGTGACTGAACCTTGCCGGAGGCCAGGGTAAAAGGGTCAGGCGGTGGCGCCAAATTGAGAATCGTTTACTCGGGAAAAGGTCCTGGAAAAATGCCGTCCCCCGTGGGACAGGCGACGGCGCTTTCCTGCCTCGGACCTGGGCACTACCGGAGGGGGAACCGGGTCCAAACTGACCGCACCGGGGTCTACCAGATCATCGTGGACATCCTTACTGAAACCACATTGCATGCAAGTGACGAAATTGCCATAATGGTCGACCTGTTCGAACAGGTCGCCCGAGCAGCGTGGGCATCGCTTCAACCAGAACATCCTAGACCTCTCATTGCCCGCACTCTGGCCCTGGGAACTCTGCCATATCCTCGCAATCAAGGGCACAAGCAATATCTCAGACACTATCACGGGCCACCGCAATTGGACTGACGCATCAACCCAACCTGTTACTCCTGATGGTAATGGAGTCCTTCACCGGTCAATAGAGGAGGCTCACCTATCTAGGGCAGTAGATACACCATTATGTAAAGGGGAACAATCCGGGGAAGCAAAAGGAGAATG
>Ga0214472_10003222_pt1 | contig 17310 bp, 15 predicted proteins | sample RVTome_6_FD_207662 | JGI IMG/M metagenome (GOLD analysis project Ga0214472, IMG submission 207662) | Soil microbial communities from uranium-contaminated site in the Upper Colorado River Basin, Wyoming, United States - RVT140D175 | ecosystem: Environmental > Terrestrial > Soil > Contaminated >... | reverse complement strand
TACAGGTTTGGCTCGATGATGAACTGGTCTACAGCAATCATGAAATGACCTATCGATACGATGAAGAACTACTGATAGACGGCATTCTGTTTTCTACATTTTTTGGTGGGAACAATCCGGCCTTTGCCTCCTCAAAGGATACTTTTGTTCTGCTCGGGAATATTACGATCAGTAGTTATTTTGCTGCTGATCGTTGAGGCGAATCGAATATGAGAACTGCTAGGCTAAATATTCAGAAAATCGTGGTCAGCGTGTTCAACACGGTTTTGAGCATGAGCTTCTTCTTTGCGGCAAGACGATTTTTGTTGCGCTGCTTCGGCGTCCGGGTGGGGGAGAGGGCAACAATCCATCGGGGTGTGAAACTTTTTTGTCCCGGTAATCTCAGGATAGGCAGTCGCACCACGATCAATTATCGGTGTTTTCTCGATGCACGAGGTCGATTGAATATCGGGAATAACGTGAATATCTCCCATTGTGTCAAGATTTACACCATGGGACATGATATTGATGATCCTTTTTGCAAGACGGTGTCCAGGCCGGTGGTAATAAATGACAATGCCTGGATATTCCCCAATGTATTGATCATGCCCGGTGTGACCATCGGCGAAGGTGCGGTGGTCTATCCCGGCAGTGTCGTGACAAAAAATCTTGAAGACTACACGGTTTATGCCGGGAATCCGGCAAGGGCTATTCGTAAAAGAAACAAGAATATAGCCTACTCAAGCGAATTTCCAATCTGGCTGGGGTTATAAAGTATGAAGAAGATTATGATCGCATGGGTGGAGTATCAGCGAAGAGCTGATTGTATGCGGGAGTATTGGGGTTACGATCTGAGGCATATACACACCTCCTTTGGCAAATCGATGCTAAGTAAGCCGTTGGATTATTGTATAAAGACGGCGAGAACTTTGTTCATTCTGCTATCCGAGCGTCCCGCTCAACTCTGGGTTCAGCTTCCGCCCAGCTTGTTGCTGCATATCGCGTTCATATACAGACTGCTCTTCAACAGGAGATGTCAGATCATCGCCGACCTGCACAACAGTATGCTGCGCGATAAATGGATGAACTTTCCCTTCGCGCGTAAGCTGTTGAATAAAATGGATGTCGTACTCGCACACAATCAGGCGGTCAGGGATGAACTGATCGAGCTGGGTATCGATGGGCGTATCGTGCATGTGCTTGAGGATTACCCCTTCCGGTATGATCAGCATTCGATTAAAAGACGCGATAGGCAGGATGAACGTTATCTTATATTCCCCTGTTCGTTCGATGTCGACGAGCCGATCGCGACGGTGTTGAAGGCCGCCAGGATGTCCGACATCAATTTCTATATAACAGGAAATTCAAGGAAGTTTGTAAACAAGGACAATATCGAAATACCCGGTAACGTGATATTTACCGACTATCTCAGCAAGTCGGAGTATGAATCGCTGCTGCTTAACGCCACGATGGTGCTGGGTATGACGACGCGACACAATGTTCAACTGAGTGTGGCAAACGAAGGTCTAAGCGCCTGTAAACCGTTGATACTGTCCGATACCAAAACCTTAAGGGATCTCTACGCCGACGCCGCTCAGTTTATCGACAACGATGACCCGAAAGGCTTGGCCGACGCGATCCGTGTCGTATTGTCGAATATCGACGGTATGGCGGAACGTACACGACATCTGATGATAAAGAGGGTGGATCGATGGAGACATCAAGCAGAAATGATCATGAGTTCATGAGCATGCATGTTTTGGTCATTTGTTCGGGTGGCGGACACTGGGTGCAGATGAAGCGTATCCTGCCTGCCTTCAGAGGACACGATGTTTCGGTGGCGACGGTCGATCTCGGCAGTGTGAAAAATGCCGGAGTGGATTTTGTTTCGACCACCAAAATACCCGACTTCAACAGAAAGAATCTACTGGCCACCGCGCTGTTTTTTCCAAGAGCGTTGCAGATGATACGAAAGCTCAAGCCGACACATGTCGTTTCCACCGGTGCCGCACCCGGCATCATCACGCTGCTGATCGCGCGTGTTATGGGATGCAAGACACTGTGGATAGACAGTATCGCGAACACAAAGAAGTTGTCGCTGTCCGGACGGCTCGCATGCCTCACGGCCAACGAGGTGTTCACCCAATGGGAGCATCTGAATGGTCGGCATGGAGCCCGCTACGTGGGAAGGGTTATCTAGATGATTTTTTGTACTGTAGGTACTCAACTGCCTTTTGATCGGCTGGTCAATTATCTTCTGCAATGGCGGAATGAAACCCAATACAAGGATATCGTCTTCCAGGTCGGAAGGTCGGATGAGTTTTCGCCCGACGACGGGTTCAACGTCAGTATCGACGAGCCGGATTTCAGCCATCGTTTCGAGCAGGCCGAGATCATCGTTTCCCATGCCGGCATGGGAAACATCATTCGTGCCCTGGATCTGAACAAGGCGATTGTCGTTGTGCCGAGGCAGTCCGCGTTGGGCGAGCATGTCAACAATCATCAACTGGATACGGTCGATTCGCTCGGCGGCCTGCCCAATCTGTTTTATGCCAACGACTACGAAAGCTTTTGTCGGGCGATGGAGAGGGCGACGCGCTATCAGTCGGTCGGCGCCGCCGCCAACGGCAACCTGCAGAACCTGATCGACGCCGTATCCGACTTTGTCGTTCGCTGATTCTGCCCCGCACGGCAGTCCGGACTTCGGTTCCGACCTGGACTGCGTAAACACTTATTTCACCAAAACGGATTGATGCTATGAAACCGGTAATCATGGCGGGCGGCTCCGGCTCACGTCTTTGGCCCCTGTCCCGTTCACTCTACCCCAAGCAGTTTCTGCCGCTGGCCGGCGAGAAAACCATGTTTCAGGCCACGCTGGAACGTATCGACGGGCTCTGCGATCAGGCCCCGATCCTGATCTGCAACGAGACGCATCGATTTATCGTCGCCGAGCAGCTGCGCGAGGAGGGGGTCGACGCCTCGATACTGCTCGAACCGGAGGGCCGCAATACCGCGCCGGCCATCGCGCTGGCGGCGCAGGCTGCGCTTGCCGATGGCGAGGATCCGCTGCTGCTGGTACTCGCCGCCGATCATGTGATTCAGGACACGCATGCCTTTCAGCGCGCGGTGCGTGCGGCGATGCCGCTGGCGGAGCAGGGCAAGCTGGTGACCTTCGGTATCGTCGCCACCGGTCCGGAAACCGGTTATGGCTATATCCGCCGGGGCCGGCCGCTGGCGTCGACGGATGCGGGGGCCGATGACGGCTCGTCGGATCGTCTGCAACCCTACCTGGTCGACCGGTTTGTCGAGAAGCCGGATCTATCGACGGCACAGGAGTATGTCGACAGCGGCGAGTATTACTGGAACAGCGGCATGTTTCTGTTTCGTGCCGGCCGCTACCTGGAGGCGCTGCGTGAGTTTCGTCCCGACATCCACGCCGCCTGCGAGCGTGCAATGCAAGACACGCGCAGGGATATGGATTTCGTGCGTGTGGATGTGGAAGCCTTTGTCGCCTGTGCGGAGGAGTCGGTCGACTATGCGGTGATGGAACCGCTGTGCAGCGGCGAGGATGCCGATGCGGTGGTGGTCATGCCGCTCGATGCGGGGTGGAGCGATGTGGGCTCCTGGTCGTCGCTCTGGGAGGTGAATGGCAAGGATGAACAGGGCAACGTCGCTCACGGCGATGTCATGACGCACGATACCCGCGACTGCCTGATCCATGCCCGGCACAAGCTGGTGGCGACCGTGGGGCTGCAGGACACCATCATCGTCGAGACCAAGGATGCGGTACTGGTGGCGGCCAAGGACCGGGTACAGGATGTGAAACATCTGGTAAGCCGTCTCAAGCGCGAGGGGCGCAGCGAGTACAAGGTCCATCGCGAAGTCTACCGCCCCTGGGGCAAGTATGACTCGGTCGACAGCGGCCCGCGCTACCAGGTCAAGTGCATAACGGTGAAGCCGGGCGAGAAGCTGTCGATCCAGATGCATCACCACCGAGCCGAGCACTGGGTGGTGGTCTGCGGTACGGCGAAGGTGAGCTGCGGTGGTGAGGATCGACTGCTGACCGAGAACCAGTCTGTCTATATCCCGGTGGGCGTGGTGCATTCGCTGGAGAATCCCGGCAAGATTCCGCTGGAACTGATCGAGGTGCAGACCGGCTCCTATCTGGGAGAGGACGATATCGTCCGATTCGATGACCGGTATGGACGGACCTGAGGAAGCAAATGATGAAAGCGTTTATCGGCAACTGGCGCATCCTGCTGTTTCTGTGCGTTGCCGCGCTGCTCTGTTACGGCCTGCTCCGGTCGGCGCCGCCGCCGGAGCTGTTCGCGCAGTCCGACAAGCTGGAACACCTGTTGGCGTTCGCGGCTCTGGCTTTCACCTGTCGGGCAGCGTTTCCGCATCTCGGCAACGAGCGATTCTGGGGGCTGATGCTGCCGCTGGCACCGCTGCTGGAGTGGCTGCAACACCTGCTGCAGCCGGCGAGCCGCCACTTCAGCCTGGGGGATGCCGCCGCCAACCTCGCCGGTATGCTGCTGGCCGCTCTTGCCTGGCGTTGGTTGCAGCGCCGCGCGGCCTCCGCGGCGGCGCCTGCCTGAGTTACGCCGCTCGGTCGCTGTCGCGGCGTCGCCGGGGCCGACTGTGGTGGTTGGCCAACACGGCGATGGCGCAGAGCACCACGAAGGTGGCCGCGTTGGCCGGGATCTGCAGATTGAAGTCGGTCGCGGAATGGATCATCAACGCCAGGATACCCATCGCGGCACCGAAGCCGACGCCACTGCGATACCAGGACTCGCGTCGCCACAGCGCCTTCAATGACTGGGTGAAGGCACCGAGTACAAACAGCACCAGCGGCAGCGTGCCGATCAGTCCGTATTCGATCGCGAACTGCAGGAAGTCGTTGTGGGCGTGGTCGAAGTGGAGCTTGATATCGGCGCCCGGGTGGCGCTGGAACGCGGTCTCGAACGCGCCGGCCCCGATCCCGCCGAGCGGGCTCTCCTCCAGCATCGGCAGCGCATAGCCGAAGATGTCGTCGCGCTGTTCGTTCGCCCTGGCGACCACCTCGTCGCCGACAACCTGACTTTCGAACTGGGTGGCCAGCAGGCGATCCTTGAGTTTATCGAGGCCGAAGAACTGGCTGACCACCAGCAGGTCGATCAGGATCAGACTCGCCAGCAGCAGCAGGTTACGTTTGCGATGCTCCGGGTTGATCAGCGTGAACAGCGTGCCGAGGATCAGCAGAGCGGCAACGAACGCCGTGTTGCCCATGCGCGAGTGCGTCATCACCAGCGCGATCACCATCACCACCAGCGCCAGACGCAGGCGCGCCTTCGGGCCCATCATCAGCTCCATCAGCCGGCGCCGGTTGAACGGACGCCCGTCGCGCAGGGCGAGCAGAAGACCTATGCCGCAGGCCAGGGTCATCTCGAGGTAACCGGCCAGATGGTTGCGGTTGACGTAGGTGCCGGTGGCATTGCCCAGGTAGGCGGTCTTGGGACCGGTCAGCAGCCATTCGGTGCCGGACAGGGTCATGATCGTGCCGTAGAACGCCTGGAAGGTGCCGCTGCAGATCAGCACGACGAGCAGCAGGGTCAACCGCTTGCGGGTCTGAAACAGGTCCACGATCAGTAGAAACAGCAGCGAGTAGGCGCAACCCAGCGCCAGGTACTGGATGCCGGCGCCGGTGTCCCGGCTGATACCGCTGCCAAGCTGGATCGCCACCCAAAGCTGGCAGAGCAGCAGCAGCGCGAACAGCGGCAGCGCGGTGCGCAGCGGCTGCCCGATGGCCCGGGGTGCCGTCAGATGGGTCAGGCAGCGGAGGCCTGCCAGTAAAGAGACGACCAGCACGAGGAGTCCGGCGGACCAGTCTCGGTCGCTGCCGACAGGCAAGGGTAGCCAGGCCAGCAGTAGCAGGGTGGCGGCGGTCAAGGCGCTCTCGAACCGGGGCGTATCGCGCTCTCTTGTGGTGTCGCGCCGCATCGGGCGCGCGCTTTGCGAAGTCATATCAGTGATCCATTAACATCTTTTTTGGATTATTTAATCGGCAAGCGAACCGATAGTTAAACATGCGGTCACATGCACTGTGTAACGCTTTCAATACACGGGGTGTATCGGTTTAAATACAGTATTCAAATTAAGACATTATGGATTATGCGGGTAACGGCTCTGTCGAAAAAGTGAACAAAGAATATTCATGTTCAATACAGAGGTCAACCCGGTTTATCTACTCAAATTCGTCGATATAAAAAGCCTGTCATCCTGTTTGATAGTGGCTTTTTTATGTCGGATTTATTGTGCCTTGTCGGTATGGATCGAATATGGGAAGGAATCGTTCGGGTGTCGTTTGATGGCGTCGCTGTTGAGGGGGAAGGTCGAAATGGCTTCGGTGAAAGTGCTGTATTCAGGCTGCGACACTAGTAGATACGGGGCTTTTGGCGCTCGCCGGAGACGGAATCGGTGTCGTGGGGATGCGATGGAGCTATTGACCGATCACCGAAGTTATCAGGGATGTTCGATAGGGCGTTATGAGCTGGATAAATGAATGTGTATCTGTGTTGCAGAAAAGGTACAGGCGTATGTTGTTTTTGACTTTAAAGAATGCTGCGATGCACAATTAATATAAATGAGTTTAATCCTGTCGAACTGTTTGGCAGGATGTAAAAGCCCTTGTGTCGATTATGAGCTTCCGCCGATTATCCTTTCGGATACCCGGTGTGCATTCGGCTGTCGCTCATATAGATGCGAGGCAAAATCGGGTGCAGATATTCGTCTGTGCTTAATCAACATTAACGAGGACGTTAATATGCGCAAGAAACTGACCGCGTTCGTCATGGCTTCGGCATTCGTTGCCGGGACCGCCTCCGCGGCACCGTCGGGGGGCCAGTCTCTAACGGGCCAGCAGAGTTCCTGGGGGTACAGCAAGAAGGTCTCCTGGGGTGCAAGCGTGGAGAGCGCTTGGGGGTTCAACCAGCAGATTGCCTGGAATGACCAGAGTGGCCGCGGCAAGGGACGCATCTACATGGGTACCGGTAGCCAGGGCAAGGGCCTGGGTTGGTTGTACGGTATCGGCGTAGGCCACGGCAAGGGGCCGGCCAGCCCGCACTGAGCGAGCTGAGCCATGCCGGGCGGGTGCAAGCCCGCCCGGCATTTCCTGCACCTTGAACACCTTGACCTCTTGCGAAGGATCAACACCATGTCCCTGATGTTTCGGCGCGCGGCGGTTTCCGCGTTGATTGTGGTGGCCCCCTCGGGCCCGGTCCTGGCATTCGAGCCGGCCGATATCCAGCTTGGCGATATGACGCTGACGCCGTCGCTGCGCCTGTCCGAAAGCTACAACGACAACTTTCGCGCCACCCGCGACGGCGAGTCCAGCTGGATCACGACGATCGAGCCGACATTCGTGCTCGGCGCGCAGGACCGTCTGAACACCTATGCACTGAGCTACCGCTTCAATAGCCGGCTGTTTCATTCAAGCCATCGCGACGACAACACCGATCACTACCTGTCGGCCGACGCCGAGATGGAGTTCGACAGCCGCAACCGGCTCGACCTGAACGCCGGCTACGACAGGGTCGAGGACGCCGCCGACAGCGTCTCGCAGATCGAGAACGACAAGTACCACCGCTATCACGCCGGCGGTCAATATGGCTTCGGCGCCGAATCGGCACGGATGCAGATCGAACTCGGCGCCGACCACGAACAGCTGCGCTACGACAACAGCGGCACGCTTAACGCCGACCGCGATCACGACACCGACAGCCTGACCGGCACCGTCTACTACCGTCTGGCACCCAAGACCCGCGCCCTGGTCGAAGCCCGCTACCGCGATTATCGCTACGACACTGTGCTGCAGAGTGGTGCTCAAGCCGGTCACAAGCTCGACAGCGACAGCCTGGCCTATCTGGCCGGTGTCACCTGGGACGCCACCGCCCGAACCAGCGGTACGGCGAAGATCGGCCGCGAGCGCAAGGATTTCGATGACCCGGTGTTTCAGGATCCGTCCGAGACGATCTGGGAGCTGGGCGTCACCTGGAAGCCGCGCACCTACTCGAGCTTCACCCTGGCCACCAGCCGGGAGATCGACGAAGGCGGCCGCAACGGCGAGAACTTCATCCGGGATCGGCGGACCGAACTGGACTGGACGCACCGCTGGCGCTCCTACATCGGCACCGAAATGAGTCTCTGGCACAGCAATCAGCAGTACGCCAACGAGGCCAATCGCCGGGACAGGACCAACGGTGCCGAGGTCGGCATGACCTACGACCTGCGGCGCTGGTTGTCGGTCGGTCTCGGCTATCAGTACACCGATCGCAACTCGACCCGGGATGACAAGAGCTTCGAGCGCAACCTGTATCAGGCAACACTCAAGGCGAGCCTGTAACCGGGCGAACAGGGAGATAACACCATGCTTGCAAGAACCTTTGCCCGACTGCTGACGCTGGCCTGTCTGCTGGGCCTGAGCGTCGGCGCCTGGGCCGCCGGCGAAGAGCAGTACCGACTGGGGTCGGGCGACATTCTCAGCATCAATGTCTTCGGCGAGGCCGATCTGAGCCTGGACAAGGTGCGCCTCGGCGACGGCGGCACCTTCTCCTACCCCTTCCTCGGCGAGATCGATGCCCGAAACAAGAGCGCCGACGAGCTGGAACAGCTGATCGCCGGCGGGCTCAAGGAGGGCTACCTGGTCGATCCCCGGGTCTCGGTACGGATCCTCGAGTTCCGCGAGTTCTTCGTCAACGGCGAGGTCAAGAGCCCCGGCGGCTACCCGTTCAAGCCGGGCCTGACCCTGCGCAAGGCGATCGCGCTGGCGGGCGGTTTCACCGAGCGCGCATCGAAAAGCAAGATCAGTGTCATTCAGGACAACGACGGCGACCGCACCCCCCGGGAGGCCAGGCTCGATACCCCGATCATGCCCGGCGACATCATCACCGTAGACCAGAGTTTCTTTTGATTATGGACAAGCATCCGATCATCCCAAGCTCGACGGCGGCAGCCTATCCGGCGCCCCCGTCCTATCCGGCGCCTGCGGAACAACCGGGCGACGACACACTCAATCTGTTCGCGCTGTGGCGCCCCATCTGGCGCCGCAAGGGCAGTATCCTCACGCTGGTACTGGTGGTGATGATGCTGGCCGCGCTGGTGGTGCTGGCGATCACGCCGCAGTACCGGGCATCCGCGACCCTGCTGATCGAGGAGAACACGCCCAACGTGCTGTCGATCCAGCAGATGTACGGCGTCGAGGGCGGCAGCAGCGAATACCTGCAGACCCAGTTCGAACTGCTGCGCTCGCGCGAGCTGGCCGAACGCGTGGTGCAGGAGCTCAACCTGACCCTGCACCCCGAGTTCGATCCGCGGCAGACATCCTCGCCGCTCGCTTCGCTGCGGGGCTGGCTGGGCGGTTTCGATCTCGGCGATATGCTGCCGTTCACGCTGCCGGGTGATCTCGAGTCCGACGAGGGCCCGAGCGAAGAGGAGATCCTCGATCAGGTGGTGAAGTCGTTCATGGCGCGTACCACGATCAAGCCGGTACCGAAGACCCAACTGGTCCGGGTCCAGATCGAGATGGCCGATGCCGAAACCGCGGCCTGGGCCGCCAACAAGCTGGCCCAGACCTATATCGACGCCCAGCGCGAAGCCAAGATGCAGATGACCGAGGCCACGACGCTGTGGATGAACGAGCGGATGGCCGGCCTGAAGGAGCAGCTGGAAGCCTCGGAGCTTGCATTGCAGGCCTATCGCGATCAGGAGAACCTGGTCGATCTGCAGGGCGTGAAGACCGTGCCCGGCGGCGAGTTGACCGACATCCGCAGCGAACTGGTCGATGCGCGTCGCGCCAGGGCCGAGGCGGAGAGTCAGTACAGGCAGGTTGCCGAGATGAAGGACGGTGGTTGGCAGCGCCTGGCGACCACCCCGGCGGTACTCGGCGATACCCTGGTGCAGCAGTTCAAGACCCGTCAGGCCGAGGCCCAGGCACGGGTCGACGAACTGGCGCAGCGTTACGGACCCAAGCACCCCAAGATGCAGGCGGCGCGTACCGACCTGGCGACCGCGACCGCGGCGCTGAAGACGCAGGTCGCGCAGGTCGTGGCCGGCATCGAGCGGCAGTATCAACTCAAGCTTGCCAACGAACAGACCCTGCAGCTGGAGTTCGACCGCAACCGCGACCAGATCCAGCAGATCTCGCGCAAGGAGTTCAAACTCAGCGAACTGCAGCGCGAGGTCAACACCAACCGCTCGCTGTACGACACCTTCCTGACCCGGTTGAAGGAGAGCGTCGCCACCGCCGACCTCGATGCCGGCAACGCCCGTGTCGTCGACAAGGCGGTGCTGCCGGACCGACCGGTGAGCCCGCGCAAGGGGCTGATCGTGGCCGCCGCCGGTATCCTGGCGCTGCTGTTCGGTGCCGCGCTCAGCGTGCTGCTCGATGCACTGAACAACACCTTCAAGAGCCCCGAAGAGATCGAGGAGAAACTCAACCTGCCGGTGCTCGGCATCCTGCCGCTGCTCAAGGGCAAGCAGCGACCCGATATCGCCCGCATGTTCAGCGCCGACAACGACCGCACCTTCCTCGAATCGGTGCGTACGATCCGCACCGGGGTGGTGCTGTCCGGGCTGGACAACCCGCTCAAGGTACTGCTGGTGACCTCGTCGGTACCGGGCGAGGGCAAGAGCTCGGTGGCGGCGAACCTCGCCTTCGCGCTGGGGCAGATGGAGAAGGTGCTGCTGATCGATGCCGACATGCGGCGTCCGACCGCGGCGAAGAGCTTCGACCTGCCGGCCGGCACGCCGGGGCTCGCCAACCTGGTCGCCGGCACCGCAAAGGTCGACGACTGTATCCGCACGGTGTCCGATATCGACCTGATCAGCGCCGGCACGGTGCCGCCGAATCCGCTGGAGCTGCTGTCGTCGCAGCGCTTCGCCAGTGCCATCAAGTACCTGGCCGACAAGTACGACCGGATCGTGATCGACTCGCCGCCGACCCAGGCGGTCAGCGACGCCTTCATCCTCTCCACCATCGCCAACGGCGTGATCTACGTGGTCAAGCACGAGTCCACGGCCGTGCCGCTGGTCGAACGCGGTGTCGGGCGGCTGCTGCAGAACCGTGCCCCGATCACCGGCGTGGTGCTGAACCAGGTCGATGTCGACAAGGCGCGCAAGAACGGCTACAGCCCGGGCGGCTATTACGACTACTACGGCTATAGCGGCACGCCCGAGGGCGGCAAACCCCAGGTCGGGGGCGCGGCGGTATGATCGATCTGCACAACCACCTGCTGCCCGGCATCGACGACGGCGCCCCCGATCTGCAGGCATCGCTGGCGCTGGCGCGGATGGCGGAGGAGGAGGGGATCACCCACCTGGTGTGCACGCCGCATATCCATCCGGGGCGCTACGACAACACCCCGCAGACCATCGACGCGGCGCGGCAGCGCTTCGTCGCCGCACTGGCCGAGAGCGGCAGTACGCTGCAGGTCGCCGCGGCGGCGGAGGTGCGCTTCGGCCTGGAGCTGATGCAGGGGATCCAGCGCGACCGGGTGCCCTTCCTCGGCGAGTGGGAGGGGCGCAAGGTGCTGCTGCTGGAGTTCCCCCACGGCGAGATCCCGTTCGGTGCCGAAAAACTGACCCAGTGGCTGATCGAGCGCGGCATCCTGCCGATGATCGCCCATCCGGAACGCAACAAGGGCGTGATGCGCACGCCGACCCGGCTCAAGGCGTTCATCGATCAGGGCTGCCTGCTGCAGGTGACGGCGTCGTCGCTGACCGGCCACTTCGGCGACAACGCGCGGCAGATAGCGGAGACACTGCTGCTGCAGGGGGGGGTGACCATCCTCGCCAGTGACGCGCATAACCTGGATCGGCGCCCGCCGCGGCTGCGTCAGGCGGTCGAAGCGGCCGAACGGCTGATCGGCGCGCAACGTGCCACCGATCTGGTGATGGTCAATCCGTGGAAGATCGCCTGGAGGCATTTCGAGTGAACGCCACACCCCCTTATTCGCCCGGGACGACATCGGTGCACAAACCGTCGCTGTCCTACCGTGTCGCCCTGGCGGCGCTGCTGATCGGCGCGCTGCTGCTGGCACTGACCGGCGTCCGCCTGCTCGTCGCCGGTGCCGCCGACTACCAGGCGCAGAGCTTTATCGACGACTGGCAGAGCGATGCCAAGGCACCGAACGATCGCGCCTGGAGCGTGGCGAAGGACGCCGCCGACCGCGCGCTGGCGTTCTATCCCGGCCGCAACGGCGGCTACTACGACCGTCTCGGTCAGATCAACGAATGGCGAGTGGCCGACAGCCCCTACGGCGATGAAGCGGCGCAACCGGCCCGACAGGCAGCGCTCGAGGCCTACCGCCGCGCGATCGAGGCCCGACCCGACTGGCCCCATGGCTGGCTGCAACTGGCCCTGCTCAAGCTGCGCATGCAGGCGTTCGACGCCGAGTTCGACCAGGCGCTGCGCGAAAGCTTCGAGCGCGGCCCCTGGCGTATCGAGATCAACAGCCGTCTGGCCGAGATCGGCCTGCAGGCCTGGCCTCAGCTCGACGCCGCGCAACGACGGCAGACCCTCGAATCGGCCCGCCGCACCGTCCGGTTCAGCGACGAAACGGCCTGGGGCATGTTCGCGCTGGCAAGAGAGCTCGGCCAACTCGACCGGCTCTGCCCCGCATTGCCGGAGGAGCTGCGGACCGAACGGGGGATATGTATTCCTGTCCAGGAGTGAGAGAGGGACCTTTCTGTCCTTAATCAGGAAACTTCTGCTTTTGGTGCAGTACGCGCATCACGCGAACTGTTGAACCATCGACCCAGTACGAAACGATCATCGACACTTCGGGAATGATGAGCAGGCGCCCTCGAATAGGGGGGCGTTGCACGCCCATTGATGGCTGATCGAGCAGGTTTTCGACCTTGGCTTCGATGATCTGATCGGTCTTTTCGGCCACGACGGGGTTAACGCTGTACAGAAATTCGAAAATTTTTTCGCGATCGTTAAGGGCTTCCTCTTCCCAATAGATCATGCCTCAGCCCCTGTTGCGTATTTTGGCTTTGCGCTCGGCCATACGTTTTTGGGCCTCTTCATGCGTTACAAAGACCGCCTTATCGGAGTCCAGCTTGTCGAAAGCCGCATTGACTTGCTCGGTCAGCCAGGCGTCATGTGCCATCGCTTTGCGTTGCTGTTCGGCGAGTTGCTCCGTGAGTTCGCGACAGGCGTCGCTCAGTGTGCGTCCCTGGCTTTCGGCCATAAGCTGCGCGAGCCGTTTTACTTCGTCGTCAACACGAAATTGAATTCGGGTATCCATTATCGGTTCCTGTTTCTATTGTGCTAACAAATGTTAGCACTGAAGGGGAGGAGCCGAAACATCTGAAGGCCGGCGCTCCATTGCCTGCAGCGTCGCGCTGATTGCCTTGTCGTTGAGGCCCAGGTTCCACAGCAGGGTGGGTACGCAATCGTAGTTGGGGGACAGGCCGCGGTAGTAGGGGCCAGTGTCGTCGGGGTTGCGAATGACGCTCAGGTTTTTCAGGAATTCAGGGGCTCAACTTCGGAGGTCGGTTAGAGGATTTTCAGAGTAACAAGTTCTGGCGTATCGAGATCAACAGCCGTCTGGCCGAGATCGGTCTGCAGGCCTGGCCTCAGCTCGACGCCGCGCAACGACGGCAGACCCTCGAATCGGCCCGTCGCACCGTTCGGTTCAGCGACGAAATGGCCTGGGGCATGTTCGCGCCGGCAAGAGATCTCGGCCAACTCGACCGGCTCTGTCCCGCATTGCCGGAGGAGCTGCGGACCGAGCGGGGGATCTGTATTCCTGTCCAGGAGTGAGAGAGGGACCTTTCTGTCCTTTTGCCCGCCAGCGATCGGCGGGCTTTTTTATTTGGGTGGTCGGGTTCCGCCCGACGGCGGGTTACTTTTCTTTGCTTGTCCAAAGAAAAGTAACCAAAAGAAACGACACCCCCACGAAGCAGGCCTTCGGCTCCCCTGTGCTTCTCGAAGCGCCGGGATGGCTGAGAAACTCGCCGCTACGCGGCTCAAACAGCTCAGCCATTCTTTCCCGTCACTTCTGCGATGCTCGGCTGCTTCGAGGGGGAGTGCGTGTTGCCATCAGCAACGGTGGAGTAACTGCTGAGGTTGCTATTCTGAATATCCTCTAACCGATCTCCCTGAGTCCGATCCCTATTTTTTGTGAATCTTTGACTAGATGTACCTACAACAGTAGGTTGTCTTATCACAAGAACACTTTTGGGTGGCTTTTAATGGTTACTGATATTTCATCTCTTCCTGATTACGCCGCATTAAAGAAACTCGCGTCTGCACTTTGGCAGCAGGATAGCTCTTATCATGGTGCCGCCGTCATGGTGGGGGCAGGTTTCAGTAGAAGTGCGGCATCGACGGGCGACGCCAAAAGAAAGTTGCCACTTTGGAACGATTTTTCAGAAAAACTTGCGAAAGAGTTAGATTCACGCAGCAGGGATCCCCTGCGCTTGGCGGAAGAGTATTGCGCCTACTTCGGGAAACAGGCACTTCATGATCTGATTAAAAAAGAAGTCAATGACGCCGCTTGGACACCCGGCGAACTGCATAAATCTCTATTGGAATTATCGTGGTCAGAAGTTCTGACCACCAACTGGGATACATTGCTTGAGCGTGCTTCAACAGAGGTACATCAACCTGTTTACAGCGTAGTTTATAAACAAGAGGACCTCTCCAGTGCCAGATCGCCACGGATCGTCAAGCTACATGGAACTATCGATGTAACCAAAGACTTGGTCTTCACTCAGGAAGACTATCGAAAATATCCGCAGCATTATGCAGCATTTGTTAACTTCTCGCGCCAAGTATTCATCGAAAACGAGCTGTGTTTATTGGGTTTCTCCGGCGATGATCCCAACTTTCTTCAATGGGCCGGATGGGTGAGGGATCATCTGACAACCCACTCCAGACGTATCTACCTTGTTGGAGCTTTCGGGCTGAGCTCTGCACAGAGAAAATACCTCGAATCCATTAATGTTGCACCTATCGACTTAGACGGCTTGGTTGCTGATCACGATGAGCGTGATACAAGGCATTTGGAAGCTACACGAATATTTATTCAAGCTATACAAGACCTCAAGCCTAAGCAGGCCTGGGAGTGGGAGCCAACACAACTACAACGCAGCATATTGACTGGAGAAGAAAGTACAAGAACCCATCAAGACTCTGCATATGCAGCAAAATTACTTGAGGGGCAATTACCTGTACTGGAAGATGACCGAGCGTCCTATCCGGGCTGGTTGGTTTGTCCTCATGGTGCGCGCTGGAAACTGCAAACACAAATCCAAGACCCTTGGCCAACACCAAAGAATCTATCACATATGACATCGGATAGCCGTGTAAGGCTATTATACGAAATCTCTTGGCATCATGGAGTGACTTATGAAGCTATCCCATCTTGGTTGGCTCAGGAACTACTGATTGTATGTGATCCAGACAAACCCTGCGCATTAACAAAGAAGCAGCAATTGGAAATCGCTCTTTTGCTTCTGAAAAACACACGGTGGATGGATAATGCAGAGGCTGAATCGATTAAGAAGACAACAACAGTCATACTGAGACAAGGTGTTAAATACTGGTCGGAAAGCAGTAATGAAATTGCATACCATCACGCGATAGTGGCGCGAGATAAATTTGATTACTTTGCTTTGGCAAAGTACGTTGATAAAATTGTAGAAAGCAGTTCAGATTGGAAGTTAAGAAAAGCTTCGCTTCTTGCCGAGCTTGGATCGTTTGATAAAGGCGAGGAGCTGGTGGCAGAAGCGTATCGAGACCTTCTTGGACAGTATAGAAATGATCGAAATTCTATATATGTTCTCTCGCGATTGGCGTGGGCTCACTGGTTGTTAAGGGGCGTCGAGCTTTGGTCGTCTTCTAAGAAAATAAGGGATTTTCCTTCTAGTTATCAAGAGCCAAAATGTAGCCCTTGGGATCATGTTGAACATATCAGGGAGCGGATTTCAAAGGAATTTGATAAACATAAGACACAACAGGCGATCGAACCGTTATTCGAGCCAGGACGCTATAAAGATAAATCCAATACAGTAGTCTTTAACAGTGAGTTACATCCTTTACTTCTATTGGAAGGAGTTTCCGAATCTGTAGGTATTCCGCTGCGGTGGAGCGGTGTTAGCTTTCTTGATGAACAGGCGGCCAGGCTTGCTGAGCTGGAAGGAATTGATAATGTTCATCGTTTTTCATTGGCTATTCGAGCAGCATACAAAGATACAGCAGATGTCTTGAAAAAAGTGTTTTCCAGAGTTCAGATTGCATGCCTACCAGAAGAGGACGTGGAATTTTTACTAAAGCAGTGTGTGCTGGCAATCGACTATTGGAGTGAAAAATGGGCGGGGAAATATGGAAAGAGTGGAAATTATGATCTTGACCGATTGCAGGTTTTTATCGAGGTGCTGGCTCGTATATCGGTGCGAGCAACACCTGAGCAGGCAAAGCAGCTCTTCCGTTTAGCTGTATCTCTTGGCAAGAAGTCTGAGTTTCATCATGTCCTTTTTTTTGGCGCGCTCAAGAATCTGACGGAATTCACACTAAAAAGTATTCCTAAGCCGCAGCATCATGAAGTATTGCTGGAGGCCTTGTCGTTTCCACTTCAAACTGAAATAGGCATCAGCGACTACAATGAGTGGACTAACCCGATAATAAGGCATCCTGGGAAAAGAGGGAAAGATACGGATCTCGATCGACGTATAGATGAAATAATAGACCGTGTCGCGCCATGTTCATCCAAAAGTGCTCCTGCCCTTTTACGTCTTCTCCCGCTGATTGAGAATAATTTTCTGAGCGATGCAGAGCTCAATAAGATTTCTGAGAAAGTATGGGGGGCTGATCCTGATAATAAAATTCTTCCTGAAACAGGTCTGCTTAAATATGTGTTGCTTAAAATTCCATCACAAAATAAATATTCTGTGACAGATCTCGTCAGATGCTACCTGTTTGAATCAAAAGATATAAATCTGTTCAAAAGGGATCTTTTGATAGATATAGTAAATGCCGCACAGGCGGAAAATGTCAAAGAACTCCCATCAGAAGATCAAGCTGTTAATTACTTTGAAAAACTTGTTGCTTGGAGGCCGAAGGACAATGGCAACGATAGGTTCGGATTTCACGAGCAAGAAGAAAAAGAGATATCTAAATTGATCGGTGGGGTGTTGGCTCGATCCGTTGTTCCCAGACTGCCTTTAGTGGAACTGACGAAAGAAAATTTCCAGAAACTATATTCTTTTCATGATGAGGTAGAGGCGCCAGAAGTCCTGATAGCATTCTCCTATTTTGCCGCTGCGAACGATATTTTTATCGAATGC